>Ga0114930_10000313_pt1 | contig 52319 bp, 46 predicted proteins | sample AnhtaG_FD_87300 | JGI IMG/M metagenome (GOLD analysis project Ga0114930, IMG submission 87300) | Deep subsurface microbial communities from Anholt, Denmark to uncover new lineages of life (NeLLi) - Anholt_01485 metaG | ecosystem: Environmental > Aquatic > Marine > Oceanic > Sediment | place...
TAACACGACAGGGCAAGTATTTGACGATACTCGATATTTAATTGATAATTTAACGCCTATATTTCTGTTAATTGATAACATCGGTACCGAAATTAACAGTTTTAGCATTAATTCTAAATATCCTAAGGACTCAATTGAAGAAGTGTTTTATTTAATAAATTCATCTCAATTTTGGGACGATACTTACGAAGGATTCTTTGATCATAACGCGACAACAGATAAATACGCAGAAAGTAATTTGTATGCTATACTGGCTGCTCTTAAGATTCACAAAACTTACGATCAACTTAGTCTAGATGCTACAATCAAAGATCGGGCTTATGAACTAGCAGAAATTACTATAAATAAACTTTTAGATGAGCTGTGGGACGATTTAAACGGTGGTTTTGAATATTATCGTTCAAATGATTGGGGTCCTGGGGCGGCAGGTGATAATTATAAATATTTACAAACTAATGCTTTGGGAATTATAACGTTATTAGAATATTGGAAAGAATCAGGAATGCAAGACAACTCTACTTACTTTACAAACGCTACAATACTATTTAACAAAATGGATGCATTATGGAATTCGACAACCAATGCTTATGAACAATTTCGTGATTCAATTTGGACTGGAAAACCGCTAACAAGTGCAGGATATATAAACTTAGAAGCGAATTCTATAATGATGTCAGCTTGTTTAAAGCTTTTTGAATATACCGGAAATCTTTCTTACTACAATAGGGCATGGCAATTATATAATACTTTTGAAAGTTCCTTATATGATACTTCTGTTAATTCCTATAGAAAATCGATTTACCCCATTGATAACGATAAAGATTTCTACGCTAATCTTAAATTATGCGAAGCTTATTTGGAAGCGTATAATATTTATAACAATACAAGGTTAAATTCGTTTTATAATGTAACTGATCAAATTCCAGATTTCATTTTTAATCAAGATACTCTAAATATAACGAGTGTTTATTCATACATAAAAACAGATAATTTTTATAACATTACAACTACAAACTATGAACCCTTTACAGTTGAATATAAGATTGATGACGCTTCTATTAGTTACATATTCAAAAATCCTGAACAAGAAATCTTTGACACAATAACACAACAGATTACAAGTACAAATACAACGCTTTTATATGATATTACTGACACCTTGGAAATAGGGAGTGATTACTATCTTCAAATTTTTGCCAACTCTACTAATTTTGGCTCATCTCATATATTAAAGCAATTTAATGTGATTTCTGGTTTGATAAATTCCTCTATTCAAGGGTTACCACAGACATTATATCAAGGACCTGTAGTCAATGTTACAATCCCAATCAATAATACTCGTTCTAAAGATGTTAACTTAACAGTTTCCATAGAAGGGGCTGAGATTGTTACTGAAATTCAAAATATAACCTTTATTACTAACATGCTAACTAATGTGTCGTTTAATCTAACAACAACTCTGGGGGCTACTATTGGCCCTCATACTATTAGCTTTAAATTTAAAGAAGGTAACATCACTTACTTAGAGATAGATAGAGTTATAGATATTGGACATTCCTTTGATTACTCCAGTTTTATCTATGATAGCAGTATAGTTAACGGAGGGAGTGCTTTTGTCTCTATGACTCTGACTAATTTCCTGCCCAATAGCACACAAGCCTTTAATATTAGTTACTACCAGGATGACACCGTAATTCATAAAGAAGAAATATTTTTACTTGAAAATGAAATCAAACCGGCATACTTCATTTTGAACTATTCTGAAACGGAAACTCACAATATCAATGTAACGATGAAAATTTCCAAAAGTGAAACAATTTTCTACATTAGACAATTCACTGTTGAAATAATGCCGAAGTATGAAATACTAAGTGCATCTTTTCCTGAAATAATAGAACAAGGTAAAACGGCTCAATTTACTTTAACAATTCAGAACAATCAAGATAAATCTGAATCATTTACACTATATGTAAACGGTGAAAAAGTAGAGACAAACCTAAATGGACTTGGACCGGGGATCAATATAATTGTGTTTGAAGTGATTCCAGGCATAAATCCTTATGAATTTGGTGAAAAATCTTATATATTTGAATTGAGAGACAATTCCAATAATCCCATTGCACGATATTATTATGAAGTACAATTGGAACTTTCTTCATTTAATTTAATTGTATTTTATATTCTTCCTGTATTGATTCCTATATGTATTGTTTTGATATATAAAAACAAAGAGATTAAACAAAAATTATTAAGAAGATGATTGAAAAATGAATAAAAAAAATACATCAATTAGTTTATTTTTGATTATATTTACTTTTACGACAATATTTTTAAGCACTTTCGCGATTTCAATAAATATTAACAATGATTTTGCTTTTAATAATGAAAGAGAAAGCGCACTTATTGATTTTCAGGATCTCTCTGATTTGAAAAGTTCTGACAATGGAAATCCTTCTTTAGATTATTCGTCTGTGTATCAAAACGCAACGACAGTTTATAGATTATTTGAATCTATTCAATTTGACATTAACGCTTCAAAATTTGCTAACCCGAATTATACTGTTATGCAAATTCATTATTCGAATAATGAAGTAGAAGATTTTAACATGGATTATGTGTCTGGTACAAATTTCACATATATTTATACTCCGAGATATTATGACCCTTTAGGATTTCAAAATGTAAGTTTCTCAATATATAATTTCTCTGATTCTCTCCTTAGTTCCACAGACCCAATCACCAATTTTACGATAACTACAAACTATCTATTATTACTTAACAGCACCGAATACAGTCGAGGTGAAAATCTCTATGCAGAATTAATTGTTAACGATGAGCCTCAACCTTACGACTTTGATTGGAATGTAACTATAGTTGATAGCGATAACGAAACTCTTCAAAACAATTTATTTGATGTGGGTAATAATCTGATGCAATTCTCTTTTGAACTTGATGATAAGTTTAATTACACTAATGATTTGTATTATGTTAAGATTAATATAACGGATTCATCTAGAAATACTAAAGCATCTGCTTATTTTCCTTTTAAAGTGTTAAATTCTTTACCAGAAATCGTAGTTTCTTCCATAAGTTTCTCAAAAGACCCAATAAAAAGAGCAGAAGATTGCACTGTTAACTTAAACGTTACCGATGATGATACATACACTTTACCAGAAAACCTGACAGTTTCTATGACCATTCAAACTTCCATTGGCGAATTAGAGACTCCTATTGAATTAACAAACAACAATAATTGGACTTTTACAACTACATTTTCAATAGATATAACTAAACCAGTAGGAAAATATCAAGTAACCCTCGAAGTAGAAGACCAATACGGTGGCAAGGATAATGCTACTGTTAATATTTTCATCGAAAATAACCCTCCTGAAATTCAAGGTTACTTTGTTAATGGATTTAGAATGAATCAGAGCGTATCCGTAAATTATGGAGAAGATTTAGTCTTTACTTTTGATGTTAGTGATATTGAAGGTACAGTTGATTACATTACAGTATCTCTTTTAGATGAACAAAATAATTGGTATAATATATCAAGAATCTATATCCCTGGTACTAAAATTACAGTTAGGACAGAAGAATTAATAACGGGAGTTTGGTACGCCTATGTTTCTGTGACTGATGTTGATGGAGCAACGACTTACCTCAATTCAGACTACGGTTTAGCTCCTCAAGAAATTAATGTAATTCCTGATTTGCTAACACCAGTTCTACCATGGATTGCGTTTTTTATTGGACTTCTGATTGGGGTTTTAGTGGGTGTGGGTATATTATATAAGAAATTTAAGACTAAATTCATTGAAACAAAGGAAGTACCCTCAAAGAAACCATCGAAAGCACCAAAATCTGCTCCCTCTAAAAAGAAAGTAGTAAAAGAAGAAGCTAAAAAAGTTGAAGCTGAAGAAACGGATGAAATCTCTAAAGAACCGCAGAGAAGGATAAAAAGAAAATTAAAATAAAACTTATTTTCTGTTTTTAAAAATAACACTACTTTTTTTTTGATTATGTAAACAAATCATGTAATCGGTATTGAAACTTTCCAAGTTTGCCCCCATAATTACCTGCACTTATTTTATTAACACCAGGAATTTGAACAGCTGCTTGAATTCCTAACTTCATTGCATTTTTAATAGTATCTTCGGTAGCGCCATCAAGAATTACTTCATACACGCAATTATCCTTTTCTCCTAGTAAAGACCCTTCAATTTTACTCCGGAGAGTAGGACAGAGAGGATCGTTAGTTGATGCGTTTAAAAAACTATATTGCGAACCTACCTTAGAACCAGATCGCGCAATTCCCCCTGGGAAAGGGGCAATCACATTCTCTAAATCTTTTATAGCGTCTATTGCTTTTTCAGCTGCTTTTAAGGCAGCTTCTTGGGTTTCACCGAATATCAAGAAATTTCCTCCTGCAATTCCTTTTCCAACCTTAAAATTGCTTTGAACAGTGAATTCCCCATCCATGACTGGAATTTTCCACGCTTCAAAAGGATAGAGTCCATCGATTTTTTCTTCGAATTTATCACCAAAAAACTTGAGCTTATACCCTGTTTTTATTTCAAATTCTTTTTCTGGGGCGAGGGAAATATCTAAAGCATCAAAACAAGCTGTAGTAGGACAGGTTAATATACATTGTCCAATTCTATTCAATAATACATGATCCATCTTATCTTTTTTAGTTTTAAAAAACATCAATACGGCTCCCGGACGATTATCGGGAGTATCGTTAGCCGAAACGAATACATCTACACCAGCTTCTGAATCACAGTGGATTGTCGAAGTTCCATAACCAGTTGCAATTTGACTAGCAATTTTGACCCATTTCTCATTTATTGCTGTTACTAAAATTCTTGTAAAAACAGCTCCAAAGGCTTCACAAAATGTATCTTCAATTTCTACTCCATTTAAATCCATTTTTTTATCAACATTTCTATTTTGTAGTTTAAATTCTAATCGTTATAATTTTTAATAGAACGCAATAACATATAAAATTTTTAAGAAAAAAAACTAAAAATTTTAATTAATTATCAATTTAAGAAATTCATAGTAGAATCTCTTTGATTTTCAATAAATATAGAGTTGTTAAAAATGAGCGAAAAAGTTTTAAAAATTGGGATACTTAAGAACGGAACCATTGGTTCTTCGTTATTACTTGCTTTTTTATTGGATGAGAGGGCAGAATCTAAGAACATAATTGTGCGAGAAGTAACCTCGGGAGCGAAGATGAACCCCCCAGAGGAATGCTTAGAGACAATGAAAAAATTATTAGAATTTGAACCGGATTTAATCATAATGTCCAGCCCAAACGCGGCGTTGAAAGGACCGAAAGCAGCAAGAGAATTAGCAGGAAATATTCCTACGATCATAATCTCTGATGCTCCAGCAAAAAAAGCTATCGAGGAATTTAAAGAAAAAAACATGGGATATATAATAGTAGGCTGTGACTCAATGATTGGAGCAAGGCGTCCATTTCTAGACACTATCGAGATGAGTTGTTTCAATTCAGATCTATTAAAAGTTCTTGCGGTTACTGGTGCTTTTAATATAATAACTAACGAATTAAATATAGTTTTGATGGATATGTTAGAAGGGAAGGCTCCTACTTTACCCCAAATTGAAATTAATGCCACTAACGCTACGGAAGCAGCAAGCTTTTCAAACCCTTACGCCCAAGCTAAAGCTTTTGCGGCTTTCGAAATAGCAGCCTCAATTTCTAAGATCACCGGAAAAGCGTGCTTTGTTTTAAAAGATAGACCCGATTATATGCCTTTATTAGCTGCATCTCACGAAATGATGAAAACTGCTGCTGAATTATGCACACAAGCTAGAGAAATAGAAAAATCTAACGATACAGTATTAAGAACGCCTCATCATGCTAAGCAATATCTTTTAACCAAGAGAAAACTCCACGAAAAAGAAGCTTAATTATTATTAAAATTTATCTTATTTTTTTTAATTTAAACATTTTTTTAATTAATAATAATCACTATATAGGGGAATAAACTATATGAAAAAGAAGATATTGATTCTGTTAAAGAAAAAATTCAAACATTGAAAAGAGAATTTGATCTTTGCATATCGTGCGCTTCTCATTAACATTAAAAATCATAATAAGTAAGCAGAATTGATATAAAAGACTCTAAAATTGGTGATTAATAATATTGTTTATTGAGGAAATTCTTTAAATCCTTGTATTCTTGGCTATTTACGGCGCTGATAATAGTGTTAAATACCTCTGGGGACTTATTTTTTGTAACTATCATCAACACTGAACCGTTGCTTATTTCTTTCACTAAAATATAGTTATTATCGGTTTCATACATAACTATTGATAACTCTAATGGAGAAATCGCGGAGTTTGAAAGATTCATTATCTCTGTATAAATTTGATATATGTTTGAGTCAAGACTTCCGATTTCAAAGCGTAGGAATTGGAATTTAACTAATTCTGGCTTACCTAAAGTTGAAGCTATCAATAAACCATCGGGTTGATTGAACAAGAAGTATTCCGAAAGCGTAGCTAACTTCAGCTGGTCCAATAGATGCCGGATTTTTCCGAGTCTTTGTAAAGCCATTGTATTCTCTTGAATTTTATAATCAAGAATTTCGATCAGCCTGTGTTGAGCGCTCCCCTCCTTCACCGATACTGGTGTAAAAGCAACTTTGCTTTTTAAATCATCTGTGAGGTCTTTAATTAGTAGTTCGTAAAGGCTGTCTTCCTTTGATTCTTGAAGATCGATTTTATTCAATAAAACATACACCCTTTCGACTCCAGGACTGAATTCAAAAATATATTTCATGAAGTTATCAAAAATTTCTTTTAACTTGGGTTCGTCTGCCACGGAATCAACCATGAATACTGCTGTCATTACTTCAGAAAAAACGAGTTCTCGCTGTTTTTCTGAAAAATAACGATCCATATAGAGTTGTTGCCCTCCTAGGTCCCAGATGGATAGTTCCATAATTCCTCTAAAGATAAAATTCTCTCTTGAGACTCCTTTAGTGGGTTTCAGATTAAGAACTTTCATGAAGTTATAACCTAAACAAGTAGTCCGCAATAATGACGTTTTTCCAGCGCCAGCCGGGCCAAATAGAAGTACTTTTATTTTAAATCACCGTTATTCTTTTAATCTATTATTAAAAAAGATACTTGAATTTATGTTAATTTATAAAATGGTCTAATATATTTTTTATAAATTAATGATTATTTAATCTTTTTCTAATTATTATACGATTTATTAGATTTTAATTGTATGGACGATTGAGTTAAATATAATATAATTAATTCGTTAGATATTTTTATTAAAAATATTGGAGAAATGAAATGGATTTACTGAAAGAAATTAGGAATGTACCTGATTGGCCAAAACCAGGTATTCAATTTAAAGATGTAACTACTTTAGCAAAAAATCCAGCAGCTTTCAAAGAATCATGCGACCTTATAATTAAAAAATATAGGGAAAAAAGTATTGATAAAGTTGCTGCAATTGAGGCTAGAGGTTATGTTTGGGGTGGAGTTATAGCTTATCAACTAGGAACAGGTTTTATATTAATTCGAAAACCAGGTAAATTACCTGCAAATACAATTATTGAAGAATACGAATTAGAATATGGAACAGACAAGATTGAAATGCATGTTGATGCTATAAAGAAAGGTGAAAGAGTATTACTGTTTGATGACTTATTAGCTACGGGAGGAACTGCAAAAGCAGCCTGTAATTTGATTGAAAAGGCAGGTGGGGTTGTTGCTGGAATAGCATTTGTAATAGAACTTACAGGTAGTTTACATGGTCGTGATAAATTAGAAGACTACGACATCTTTAGTCTTCTCGAAATACCGGTTGAAGAGTAACCAAAATTTTTTATTTACGTATCTACCCATTTTTTTCCCTTAATTCTCTCTTTTTTTTTAGTCTGAAAACTTAAATAATTCTCTGAACTCACAATATTAAAATAAACACGTTATAAGGTGTGGATTTGATTATTGACCTAAAAAAAACTCCTTTTTACAATTTTCATGTAAAATTAGGAGCAAGAATGGTAGATTTTGCTGGTTTTAGCATGCCAGTTCAGTACGATAGCATTATTAAAGAACACGAAGCAGTACGTACTGAAGCTGGAATATTTGATGTTTCTCACATGGGCGAGTTTCTTTTGGAGGGAAATGATGTAATTGAGTTTCTTCAGTATGTCATGATTAACGATTTAAACTTGCTCGAACCGTCAAAAGGCCAATATTCTTGCATGTGTTATAAAAATGGGACGGTCGTTGACGATCTAGTTTATTATGAGGAAAAACCAGATAGATTTAGAATGATTGTCAATGCAGGAAATATCGAGAAAGATTTTCAATGGTTAAACCAGCATATTGGCAGCAAAGATGTTAAAATAACCAATTTATCCTCAAAACGATGTCGATTAGCATTTCAAGGACCTAACTCTGATACATATCTCCAGCCTTTAGTAGATACTGATTTATCTTTAATAAAAAGATTTTACTTTGCTCGCTGCCTGTTAAGTGGGATGCCAATATTTATAGCTAGAACAGGATATACAGGTGAACGCGGATTTGAAATCTCATTTAATAATGAGTATGCTGAAAAAATCTGGGATGAGTTGATAAAAGCTGGAGCGACGCCAGCTGGTTTAGGCGCTCGAGATTCGCTAAGGCTTGAAGCAAAATATTCTTTATATGGTCATGAAATAAACGATTCCATTACGCCTGTTGAAGCCGGATTGTTTTGGTTAGTAAAACCTAAAGAGGGTATTGATTACATTGGTAAAAATATTTTAATTAAACAAAAAAAAGAAGGAACTGATCGAATCATAGTTGGATTAAATCTATTGGATAGGGGTGTTATTAGAGAAAATTTTAGAATCTTTAAAGATGGTGTTGAAATTGGGTATGTAACCTCAGGTGGTTATTCACCAACTCTTAAAAAGACAATTGGTTTAGGTCTAATTAAAACGCAGCATAAGGAAGAAGGAACAGAACTTGAAATTGAAGTTCGGAATAAATTTCTTAAAGGAGTAGTCGTATCTACGCCGTTTTATCGTAATGTTTAGACTAAAAGAATTTAAAAGTAAATAGTGAAAATTATGGAACACGAATTTCCTAGCGAGCTTAAGTATCTCCAAACACACGAGTGGGTTCGCATTCAAGATAATATTGCAATTATTGGTATAACAGATTATGCTCAACATCAATTAGGTGATATAGTGTACGTTGAGTTTCCTGAAATCGGAACCACATTGAAGAAGGGAAGCAATGTGGCTGAAATTGAATCTGTAAAAGCAGTTGGCGAATTGATGATGCCATTATCTGGAAAAATCATCGAAGTTAATACTGGTCTTGTCGATAATCCCGAATCGGTTAATTCTTCTCCCTATGGAACTGGTTGGATGTTAAAGATAGAGATTACTAACGAAGGAGAAATTGACGAACTTCTAACTGTGGAAGCATACAAAAAAATTATAGAAGCAGAGAAAAAATAAACTTTTATTCAAATTTTATATTTTATTTCTTATATTTTTGAAGTTTGAGTTGTTTAATATGGATTTTATATCTCACGATGATGATGCTATTACTGAAATGCTTAAAGTAATAGGTGTTGACAAAATAGAAGATTTATTTAAGGATATTCCTAAAGATTTGATAATAAATGGCCTAAATCTACCTGAAGGTTTATCAGAACCAGATGTTTTGAAGAAATTAAAAGAGCTTGGAAAAAAAAATACAATCTATGCGAATTCCTTTTTAGGAGCGGGATGCTATTTTCATTATATTCCTACTTTAGTGGATTTTGTAGTTAGTCGGTCAGAGTTTTATACATCTTACACGCCTTATCAGGCCGAGGCTAGCCAAGGGTATTTGCAAGCAATCTACGAGTATCAGAGCGTAATCTCTCGCCTAACCCAAATGGATGTAGCCAACGCTAGTATGTATGATGGCTCAACTGCCCTTGCGGAAGCCGCTATTATGGCATCTATTATAACAAGGAAAAATCAAATAATTCTTTTAGAAGGGGTTCACCCGGAATATATTGAAGTTGTCAACACCTATTGTTGGGGACAAAACATAACACTCAAAATTGTACCTTTAGATAAAGTTGAAGATGAATTAAACCAAGAAATAGCAGCCGTTCTATTTCAAAGTCCTAATTTTTTTGGTAATATAGAAGACGTATCCGTGTTAGTAAAAAAGATTACAGATAAAGCTCCAAATTGTTTATTGATCCAATGTATGACTGATCCTACTTGTTTAGGTATTCTGAAGCCACCTGGTGAAACAGGTGTAGATATATTTGTAGCAGAAGGTCAATCTTTTGGAATCAATCCTTCATTTGGTGGACCCGGGTTAGGAATTTTTGCAACAAAAGAGAAATTTTTGAGGAAAATACCCGGGAGATTAGTTGGAAAAACAAAAGAAATTAATGGGGAACGTGAAGGTTTTTTATTAACTTTACAAGCCCGAGAACAACATATACGAAGAGAAAAAGCTAGTTCAAACATTTGCACAAATCAGGCGTTATGTTCATTATCGGCGTTAATTTATCTAGTCTCATTAGGAAAGACTGGATTGACTAAAATAGCCACTCAAAACTTTCAAAAAGCTCATTACGTTAAGAAGAAAATAAAAGAAATTCCGGGGTATGAGATATTAAACATTAAACCTACATATAACGAGTTCATCGTTAAATGCCCCGATGTTGATTCTTTAATTCAAGAATGTAAGAAACTCAACTTACTCCCTCCCCTTCCCCTTTCAAAATACTATCCCGAAATGAAAGATGTGGCACTCGTTTGCGTAACCGAATCGAATTCTCGGGAATCCATTGAAAAATTTATCAAAGCCTTAGAACTTGCTAACAATAAGGGGGGGAGAAATTAATGGATACAAAAGATTCTTTGATCTTTGAAAAGGGTAATAAAAAAGCTCAAACCAATTTCGTTCCAAAGTTGGATATTGAATGCGATGAACTCGAAGAAATTATTCCTAAAAAATTTATTCGAGATGAAATTCAAATTCCAGACATCCCTGAAGTGGAGATAGTTCGTCACTATGTAAAACTAAGTAAAATTAATTACGGTCTCGATTCAGGTATTTACCCATTGGGCTCTTGTACAATGAAATATAATCCTAAAATCAACGAACATATAGCTCGATTAGCTGAATTTTCACAAATTCATCCTCTTCAAGAAGAAAACGAAGGCGCTCTACAATTAATACATAATATTTCAAATATGTTAGGTGAAATAACAGGCATGGACGGGTTTACGCTACAACCCGCAGCCGGAGCTCATGGAGAACTAGTCGGATTGCTAATAATGAAAAAATTTTTTGAGACTAAAGGAGTAGTAAAGAATAAAATTATAGTTCCCGATTCTGCTCATGGAACTAATCCCGCATCTGCTAAAATGGCAGGATTTTCGATAATTGAATTACAATCAAATGATTACGGAGAGGTTCCACTAGATCATCTTGAATTTGCAATGAAACAAGGAGATGTAGCAGGAATTATGCTAACAAATCCTAATACATTAGGTGTTTTTGATAGACAAATAAAAGATATAACTAGAATCGTCCATAAATATGGTGGATTATGTTATTACGATGGAGCAAACTTAAATCCCATGTTAGGAATTTGTCGTCCGAGAGATATGGGTTTTGATATAGTTCATTTAAATTTGCATAAAACATTTTCAACTCCACATGGGGGAGGTGGTCCGGGTTCAGGACCTGTAGGGGTTACAAATGAATTGATCCCATTTCTCCCCATACCTTGCATCATTTCAGCGGAAAATGGTATTGTGTGTAGTCATGACAAATTTCATTCAATAGGGAGAATAAAGGCTTTTTGGGGAAACTTTGGGATTATCTTACGCGCTTACGTATATATTCTTTCTTTAGGCGCAGAAGGGTTGAAAAGAGTTGGTCAAATAGCAGTATTAAATGCAAATTATCTTAAAAGTCAACTCCAAAAAAAGTATTATCTTCCGTATAACCGAGTGTGTCAACACGAATTTGTCTTATCAGACAAAGATATGCCAAATGAGATTACAACTGAAGACATTGCTAAAAGAATATTAGATTATGGCTTTTACGCTCCAACTATTTACTTTCCATTAATCGTAAATGGAGCTTTGATGATTGAACCAACTGAAACTGAATCCAAGAATTCTTTAGATAATTTTGTTGAAGTTATGGAAAAGATATACTACGAAGCGTTAAATAACCCTGAAAAATTGAAAAACGCACCACTCAACACTCCTATAGGGCGATTAGACGCTGTAAATGCCGCAAGAAATCCGATATTACACGATTAATTATGCTTTTACTTTTAACTATAATAGAAATAAGGAAAAATAAAAAAAAATCTAAATGTTTTTTAATGCTATTTTAAATTATCGAGCCTTCTAAAGAATGTTTACAAGTACAATCTCTTTCAAAATCTATCTTAGGAATCGTTAATTCCAACATTTTTTTAAGATTACCTGAATTTTTCTCCATCGTTTCCAGAATTTCTTCTATACTCACTACGAGCTTTTTTACAGGCCCTCCACAATTTCCGCAAGTCTCTTGAATTTCAACAACACCGCAATTTGGACATTCTCCTGCCCATACATCCAAATCAGTAACCATCGCAATACAACAATAAAAAATTTCTTTTTCGGCTGCTAAAACTACTTCTGGATAGGTTGTCATTCCAATAATATCTCCACCCCATTGTCTAAACATTTTAGACTCTGCTCTAGTTGAAAAACGAGGTCCTTCAATGCACACATATGTGCCTCCGTTTTGAATTTCAAGTCCTCCAATGATTTTTCCTGTTTCGTAAAATAATTTATTTAAGTAAGAACAATAAGGATCTGCTTGACTAATATGACATACTTGTCCGCCTTCATAAAAAGTATCTAATCTTTTTTTAGTTCTATCTATGTATTGATCAACTATTATAAATTTACGCTTATCATGCTCCTTTTTTAGAGAACCAACTGCTGAGGGTGATATAATGCATTTAACCCCCAATTCTTTTAAAGCCCAAATATTTGCTCTAGAGTTTACTTTGTGTGGGGGAATTGTATGACCTGCTCCATGACGAGAAATAAACGCAATTTTTTTTCCACCAAATTCACCAACTTTAACAAAATCAGAAGTGTGTCCATAAGGTGTATAAATTTTTAGATCTTCGACATTATCTAGCTCTACATCTGAACCTGTTCCACCAATAATTCCAATCTCAGCTTTTCCTTCGAATTTCATATTTTAATCCTTTATTTTTCGGTAATTATAGTCATTTAAAATAAAAAACTTGATATTTTTGGATTGTTTTAACTATGTAAAAAGTTTTTTGATATTTTTAAATCTATACAGGTTTTGATTCATTGACGAAAATTTCGTTTTTAGGGGCATGTAGGGAAGTTGGGCGTTCATCAGTTCTAATCGAGTCAAATAATGGAGCTCAGTGCATTCTAGATTATGGTGTTAGGTTTACCGAGGAGGAACGATTACCTTCCAACGGGGATATTAATAATCTTAAAGCAATTGCTTTGTCTCATTGCCATATAGATCACTCGGGAGGTTTACCGTTATTATTCAAAAATAATGATGTTCCCTTGTATACTAATCCGTTAACGCTAAGAATTTCAGAAATATTGTTAGAAGATATGATAAGAATCTCTAATTTTCCATACCCTTTCGGATATAGAGAATTAAAAAAAACCAGACAAAATGCGTTCTTTCTAAAGAATAATGTGCGTCAGAAGATTGATGAGGATTTTTACATTACATTTTTTAACGCGGGACACATCCCTGGAAGTGTATCTATACTAGTCGAAGTAGATAACAAAAGAATTCTCTATACAGGTGACATCAACAATGAAGAAACTAATCTAGTTTCTCCAGCAAACTCTTATGAATTGCCTGAAATTGACGTATTAATTATAGAATCCACATATTCTTTAAGAGAACACCCTTTAAGAGAAAACCTTGAAAAATCATTTATTGACGCTACTCTAAACATAATTGAAAACGGTGGAAATGTTCTCGTTCCTGCTTTTGGTGTTGCTCGCTCGCAAGAAATTTTATTAATTTTAGAGAAATACAATTTTAAAAGCGATATATTCATTGATGGTTTAGCAAGGAAAATTTTAACTGAATACTCTCAATTTCCTGATTCATTTAAAGATTTCTCAAGGTATAAATCGGCTGTAAAAAAAGCTCAATTAGTCTCTAGAGAATGGAGAAAGAAACTTAAAAAAAGAGCTCAAGGTTTAATTATATCTCCATCTGGTATGTTAAAAGGAGGAGCTGCGATTGAATATATTCCTTCATTTTTAAAGGATCCAAGTTCTGCTGTTTTTCTAGTGGGATATCAAGTTGAAGGGACTCCTGGAAGAAAATTAATTGATGAGAGAATTTTCGAGTTTAAAGAAGATAAAAAAAGAAGATATCAATCTTATGATTTATCAATCAAAGCAAAGTGTGAGATAGCCTATTATGATTTTTCGAGCCACGCTGACAAAATTCATTTAACTAATTACATTAACAATTTAACATTTCGAGACGAGTCTAAGTTTATTTTTTGTGTACATGGAGATGAAAAATCAACTACTTCATTCGCTCACGATTTATCAAAAAGAGACTTCAATTCCGTAGCACCTGAAACTGGAGAGAGCTATAAGATATAGAAAATTAAGCTTTTTAATATAATCCTATTTAATTCCTAATTGTTTTTTAATTACCTTATTACAATTTTCTAAAAAGACTTCAATTTTGTCAATAGGTACTTTAGTACCCGCAGCTGGAGGATGTCCCCCTCCTAATACCTCCAGATTTGAAAGCCTCAAGGCTTCTCTAATTGCTTCTGAAAGGTTTACACCCTTTTTTACAATACTTTCATGTGCTCTTCCAGATATTTTATAAACTTCTTCGTCTTTTCTTTTTGCACACCCAAAAACAGGTTTTGATATATCAATATCTCCGCTTTTGCTAAATATTAACATTGAAGCTATTGTGCCAACTATGTTCTCTGGGATGGTATCTTCTCCAAAAAAGAATTGAATGTAATCTTTATATTGAATTTTGTTTTTGTCTTGTACCCACATTATTGCTTTGGCTAAAGATTTTTTATAATTAATTAGATGATCTCGGGCTTTATTGTAAGCCATTCTTCTATCCCCCATTGCAATAGCAATTCCTAATGACCCTTTATTGCTCCTTCCACATGAATTTAACAGAGATGAAAATTCTTTTAAATCGTGTAATTCAGATCCAACTATTTCATTTTTTAATATGTATCTTTTAATTATGAGTTTATTAATTATCTCTTCGGGTTCAATGTCGAGTTTAAGAGACACATATTCGATAATTGCGGCAGAAACTTTCTGTTTCTCGTCTTGATTTAGATCATTTAATGTTCTTATACCTCCATCTGAATTTTCCATTAATATTCCTAAAGATTGTAAAAACTTTAGCATCTTACTTGAATTATCACTTAATCCCGGCAAGATAATATCACTCGAATACGAAATGGCTTCATTTAAAGGTTTAATTGGAGAAAAGTTAAGATCGTTTGTTACTTCAACTATATCTTTTGTAATAGCGTGTTCTAAAATTGTAGAATTCAGACCATTAAAAGAATTATTAGGACCTTGACTTTGAGTATCACCTGTAGCTCCTACTAGGGCAATATGAGATAGATCGATATTTTTCTCGTTCAATATTTTTGCAAAAAAATAACAAAGTCCCGCGCCTGAGATTTCACTACTACCATCGACATCGTAAAAATAAGGATTAATATGCCAAGGTCTTGAATTTTTGTAAATTTCTTTAATTTTATCGTCATTTTTATTTGATATATTTTGCGGTAGATGGTGATCTAAAATAATAAAAGGGTTATTTCCATTTTTATTATTCAATTTCTGAGTAAGTTCTAAATATTGCCCGCTTCCAAAATCAGAAAATATCAAAAAACTCTTAGTATCATGAGTTTTATTTATTATTTTAACGATTTCTTCTCTTTCTAACTGTCTTAAAACAGAAATTTGAAAAGGAATGTTTTCTCGATACAAAGCTTTCCCAAGAATTGCTCCAGATGATAAACCATCTGCATCTAAATGAGTATAAATATGAACGGAGGTTCTAAATTCTTGTAAACGATCTAAAAACCATTTTTTTGTCTCAGTTAAATCGGAATTTAGTAGTTTAAGGCTTCTATTTATGTTATTCATTTTTTTTAATAATTTTAATATAAACTTAATATAAACTTAATATAATTAATTTAAATTTAAATTAAAATAAGAATTTAATATTAAATACTCAATTAAAAAAAAATATGTGAAAGATATGACTCACCACATTAAAATTAACGAGTTAACTTTAAAACTTGTTCAAAATATAATAGAAAGGAAAGAATATTATAAAACTGAAATATTAAAATACGAGAATGGCGCCACGGTCTTAGATATGACACACGCTTCATGGAGCGGTGGAAAATTAGTAGGCGAAATTTGTATGGGGGGATTAGGAACAATTAATTTTGCTTCTTATAATTTAGATGGTCATTACTTACCAAGTGTCAATGTTTATACTTCCCATCCTCTAATATCTTGCATGGCATCTCAACTAGCTGGATGGAATGTAAAATTAAAGAAAGAAGTAGAAAAAGATGGCGTAATGAAAAAAAAGAAGGTTTTTGAATCTCTAGGATCGGGCCCCGCTAGAGCTAAAAGTAAAGTTGAAAAATTATTCGACGAGCTTAACTATAATGATGATTCTGATTGTGCTATTATCGTTTTTGAAACTGCGAAATTACCTAACGAGGAAGTAATGGCCATAGTAGCCGAAAAATGTGGAGTCGCACCAAATAAAACGTATGCCGTCTGTGCTCCCACCGCATGTTTAACAGGGTCTATTCAAGTTGCAGCACGAATAGTAGAAACCGGTATTCACAAGTTACATGAAATAAAATTTCCGCTTGATGTAATCAAAGATGGTTTTGGAACTACCACTGTTGCTCCTATTGCTAAGGATGATTTAGAGGCAATGGGTCGAACAAATGACTCAATTAGTGCTGCTGGTATGACATATTATACTATCGATGTAGAAAAAGACAAACAAGATGAGTTGTTTGATCTTTTGAAAAAAGCTCCGGCTAATACTTCAACTAGTTATGGTAGGCCTTTTATTGAAACATTTAAAGCAGCTAACTATGATTTTTATGCAATCGATCCAGGGTTATTTGCTCCAGCAATTTATACGGTAACAAATGTAAGAACAGGAAAGAGTATTACTGTTGGTGAAATTAACCATTCTTTGCTAAAAGAATCCTATAAGATAAATTAATAGTTATTTTATCAATAATCTTACTAATTCTTTTATTATTTTTTAAGGGTGATACTTAATTCTAAAAATTAGTTAATTCTTCTTGATATTTTAAAATTTCTGCATCAGAAATATCTCTATCAACTTTGATTTGTTTATGAACACCTAAGTAAGCACAAGCAATTTTTGCGGAAGCTGCAATTTCTGCTTTTTTTAAAGTTAGTGAATATTCATCGATTGAATGTAATGTTCCATCGTTTATCGTTTCGTCGTAATCTATTTTGTCATAATTTGGTTTATCTTTTAATTGAAAGGATCTTTCAGATTTCATCTTAAACAATAAAGAACCCATCTTATCAGCCACATTAAAAGGCAAATTGTTTTTATCTATTAGTCTGATAATATTATTTATGTCAAAATAATTTAAAGTGTCATACTTAACCCTTAAAAAACTTTTAAGGTTGTCAGAATTTGTTTGGCACTCAATCTCAGTCCAATCGTGAATTGCTAATCTTCTTCTAAAAAAGATTAATTCCCAATCAATTCCTAATTCTTTCATAAACCCAAGTAACTTGTCATTATTCGGTATTTTTGATTCTATAATAATGAATAATTGCAAACCATAGTATTTATGCTCTTGTTGGAGAAAATATCCTCGCTGTTGCATTGAAGCAAGTATCATAATTTTAACGGAAAAAATATCATCAGAAACATCTCCTTTATCGCACTGTAGATAAATGACATTTCCTTCTTCGCTCACATATTCACTATCCAGAAAACCTAAGATGCTGTCTTTATTTTCTTTAATAAAATCTCTCAAACCACTTAAAGTCGGTTTTACATCATATTTAATTAAGTCTTTCTCTCTGATCGTAACATAATCAGTATTGCTTCCACCAACCGCAAGTTTAATGGAACGCAATGTTAGCTCTTTTTCCGCTCCAAATGTGTTTTTAAAAGCGTCTATCAAGGGAAAAATTTCTTCTTCTAAAATATTTAAATTTGCCATTGAACTTTCAAAAGGTTGAGGTTTTTCTAAAAATTTATTTAACACTGGTGCTTCTGAAGAATCTACTTCAATCTCATAATCTTTAGCTAAATTCTTACGAATAACACAGACTGATCTCCTTTTTTCATTATACATAGAAAGGGATGTAGAATTGTCTATAACCGCGCGAAATTCCTCAGCGGATCCTTCCTCAGAACCTTTAGTTTTAAGCTTTCTTTTTCCCATAAACTTAGCCAGAATTCTATATTAGTTTAACTCCTTCTCTGTTAAAATAAAAAAATGACAATCTTATAATTTTATGTCTTTTAGTTTATATTCTTATTTAATATATATTTCAAATCAACTTATTAAAAGTAAAATAGATACAGAATTTATCGTTTCCTCATTTTTTATTCGAATTTAAATTAGAGAAAAAGTTCTAAAAGTAAAGCATTAAAACAATTTATATTGGATAATATCTTAAAATTATTCTAATTCTGTTTCTAGGTAATAATTATTGTCTTTTTTGAAATAGACTATCGTAGAGCCAAAATTATTACGTACTGTATATTTATCTCCCTCGATATCTACTAATTCAATCGAATAAGACAACCTTCTATCCTTTAAAATTTCCTCAACAATTTTTTTTTCTTCAACAGGGTCCATATCATTGATATAGCATGGATTTAAAAAAATTTTATGATTCTTTGAATGTCCACCTTAAAATTATAAAACTTCTATTCTGAGGCCTTCCCTGTCACCTTCTTAATATCCAACCTCATAATACATGTGTCGACATAAGATTTTTCGTTCTTTAGAAGCCTTTTTTTCACTTTACTTGGATTTTCTTCTAAATGCTTTAATAGCACATCAAAACCATGTTTTTTTTCTTCCAAATCTAATATAAGTTCCATTGTCCCCCAAAATACAATCGAACGATATTTATGTGAACAAGCACTCATAATATAGCCTAAATCTTCGATAATTGTACTGCATACATTAGGATTCTCCTTTAGAATATCAAGCTTTAAACCCATAATTGCGCTGTGAATGTATAAACAATTTTGTTCCTCGTCAAAACCATAGCTTAAAGTAGTAATATAAGGCTCGTTCATTCTACACATCGAAATTGTTACATACTTACCATGCTTCATAATTTGAGCTATTTTGTTTTTGTCTGTTATCTCTCTTTCTTTTTTTCGCATATGATAATCTTGAATAATTTTTACACCTAAATATTTAAGGTATATATTAAAAATAACTATGACTAAAAGCACGTAATAATTGTAATTCCTCTGAACATTACTTCGAAAATTAAAAAAACAAAATCATCTCAAAATTGTCGCATATAAAATTAATGGTTTTAATGATTTTATTAAAAAACCGTGAAAATTTTAATAAAAGGAACAGTTTAAAAATTTAAAAATAATATATCTAGATAACTGTTTATATATTTACAATACTATTAATAATATCTTTTTGGGGACTCTGAATATGGCTAAACAATCTCTTGATATTGGTTTTTTTAGCACTATGTATAGCCAAATCAACGGAACTGCTCATGCTGTTAGATTTCTTTCAGAAGCAATCGCAAATCTTGGCCATAATGTCCATGTATTTGCACCTCGAATTCAGAATGGCTATGAAATACCGAAAACCTTGCACCTACACGAACTTGGAGGTGCAATTATTGGAAATAACACGGGATTTGTTTTAAGCGCTCCTGTACACAAAATCTTTTTTTGCAAACATGATTATTTGGATCTTGCACATATCCATACACATGCTGTGGTAGGATCTATGGCTATAAATTGGGCTAAGTATTTAGGAATCCCCATGATAGGCACTCACAATAGCCCTATGCAATATTATACAGCTCAATATGTTCCTATAATTGGTAAACTATTGACTAAAGGAGATTTAATTTGGAGATATGAACGTCATATTGTAGATAAGTATGATTTTGTGCATGTTGCCACTAAATCCAAAAAAGATTTATTAAGAGATTATCGGTTTAAAGAACCTATTGTGTGTATGACTAACGGTATTCGAGATTTATATTATACCGATTTAAAAGAAAATGGAATTCGCGAAAAATACGGTTTAGAAGGGAAAAAGATTCTTCTCTATGCTTCACGATTATCTCCAGAAAAACATCCAATAGAGATTATTAAAACATTTAAAAGAGTACATGATGAAGTTCCCGATGCACACTTGTTGTTAGTGGGTAGCGCTGGCCCGTCAAAAGATCAGGTAAAACGAATAATAAAAAAGAAACCATATAAAGATTTTGTGTCTTATGCTGGTAGAGTTCCTTTTCCAGACTTACTAAAATTATATAATGCAGCAGACTTAACATGTTTATGGTCTTGGATTGAAGCTGAAGGGCTTGTATTACTTGAAGCTATGGCTCAAGGAACACCAAATGTCGGAGCAAATGCGTGTGGTATTAGCAATATTATTCGCCATGGTAAGACGGGTTATTTAGCCAACAACCTTGATCAATTCAAAGATTACGTTATAAAACTATTAAAAGACGATGATTTAAGAGCTGAATTTGGTAAAAATGCTCAAAAAATTGCTCAAAACTATAGAGTAAGCGAAATTGCGGAAACATGGATCAAATTATACAAATTCACAATTGACGAACTCTATCCATTGCGATATAATAGAGAAGATAGAAAAGCAAGAGTAAATTTAATTAAAGAATTCATCCAACCATTACCAAATGTGACATTCTAGAAATTATTTAATACTCTAATTTTTTCTAATTTTAGTTTACATTTCTCACATAAATGAAATGATTTTCTATCAATTTCTCTAATATTTGCAGAAAAACACATAACACAATAGTTGCCAAGACAATGTTTAGGACCTAAAATTAAATGTCCGATTTCATGGATCGTTTCTTTGATTATCCTACTATTAAATTTTTCACTTTCAAGGAAATCTGATAAATTATAAACCGAAACTACAGCACATCTATGTCTAATATGAGCCTCACCAAAAAGAAATAAAATATTTTCATCGCTACTAGAATAAATTGGTAGATTCGTCAATCCTATGCCAAGAGTTAAACAATTTTCCTTCATTTGCTTTTTAATAATCGAGTAAAATTTATTAGTTGGTTGAAGAAATACTCTCTTTGAAGTACAATCTAATAAGTTAAATTCCTCCTTAATGTCCAAATCAATTAAAGAAGGGTCTAACTTATTCTCGCCAGTAAAAATGATATCAAAAAAAAAAGAATCGAATACTTGATCTAAAGAGCATTTTATTTTCTTTAAAATAGTTGGTGAAATATCACCAATAAACAAGATTCCCAAATAACAAGGATATATACTTTGTCTATAAGTTTTTTCAGTTGATTGTAAGGGTAAAGCTTGTTTATTTAAAAAATTCTGTTTATTTCGATATTTTGACATATTAGAATTATTTTGCCATGCGGTTATACTATATTATAATTCATTATTATTATATATTTAAGTTATTATTAATTTTATAATTTTAATTAATAAATTTAAAAATTATTGTTAATCCCCTTATGCCGACCAACCCTAGAGCTTTAGATATACAAGATGATGATCTAGAAGATTCACATTCAAATTTAGAAAGTACTTACCACGAAAAAGAGATTATAGAAAAGGATTTTGTACCGCATTTCCTCCCCACGTACCGGATTAAATCCTCCTTATATGCTCTACCTATTATTATCGCTGTAGTAATTGCGGGGATTCTAGCCTATCTCACATTTTTTGTCGCTGGTGTACAGGTTGAGGGAAGCTATTTCCCTGAAGAAGAACTTGGAGCTTTAGCGGTTTTATTAAACGGTATCATTTTTACAGTAATAGCGGCAATTTCAGCTTTTTTCATAATATTTTTAATTCGAAAAATAGGTGTCGGTGTTATAAAATACATATTTGGATTGAGTTTTGGTTTTGTCAGTTTCTTTATCACTTTAATGTTTTTAGATGTTATAATATTTTTAATATTTGTTCAATTTCCTGAAACTGCATCTCTCGTCACGCTCTACCTCTTATTTACGAACATCATTATCCCTGCATTAACAGCAATTTCTGTTATTCTGCTAATTTACTATTATTTTACCTCAAAATCAATTAAAGTTAAAAATTTTATTGTACTATATATTAGCTTATTAGTAAGTGCTTCGATGAGCGGTATTTTCGAAATTGGGAGCACGCTAGCTATATTAATAGGCATTTCTTTGTGGGACATCTTTGCTGTCCTCTATAAGCGTGGACCTATTAAAACAATGATCGATATCATATCCAATAACGATGATGAAAGCGACTCGAGTAACGCTGAGGTAGAAGAAAAAATCAAAAGTGGTGAAGGAGAATACGATACTTCCAAATTAGAGATAGGAATTGGAGACTTAGCTTTTTATAGTCTACTTACCTCTTCCGTCCTTCTTTTTACTAATAACATAATAATTGTAATTTTAACGACAGTTGCAATACTAATTGGAACGGGAATTACGATATCGGGATTAAAACGAAATAAAATTTTACCAGGTCTCCCAATTTCGATATTCATGGGTATTGGTACTTTCTTTCTTTGTCAATTGATAATATTTTTTATATGATTTTTGATTTTTTATAGTAAGCATTTATTTTTCATAATAGTTTTGTTTACTAGAAGTTCTTATAGTTGAATATTAAATGGTAGATTTAAGTCGTATTAAAACATTTGTCGTTGTTGGGGCGGGGACAATGGGTAGAGAAATAGCCCAAGTCGCTTTAATGTCAAATTTGTTTGATAATGTTCTTCTAAACGATATTAATGAAAATGCTCTAAGCAGTGCAAAGAAATACATAGCATTAGGTCTTGAAAAAATCGAATCTAAAGGAGATTTAGGACAAGGCTTAACTGCAAACTCATTAATTAATAAACTCTCTACTTCAAAAAATCTAATAAATTCAATCAAAGAAGCCGATTTTATTGTAGAAGCTATACCAGAAGTAATGGAATTAAAGCAAGGTTTATTCAAAGAACTGGGGGAATATGCACCAGAACATGCTGTACTAGCAACAAATACCTCAACGATGAGTATTTCTAAAATAGCCGAAGCGTCAAACAGACCTGAACAAGTAATAGGGATGCATTTTTTTACCCCAATTCCTTTACTTAGGTTAATTGAATTAATAAAAGGGGAAAAAACATCACAAGAAGCATTTGACATAGGGGTAGCAATTGGTCAAAAGCTGCCAGCACTCAAAGGTAAAAGGTATATTGCAAAAATAGAAAAAGAAAGCCCAGGATTTATTGTGAATCGTTTAACTATTACAGCTAACCTCTTATTTAATTGGATTTTAGATATGGCTACTGATAAAGGGATTCCTTACGAAAAGATCGACAACGATTTTGTGTCTCCCCCTGAATTGGGCCCCTTAGCTAAATGGGATTTTTTTGGTTTAGATGTTGTTTGCGATGTTATGAATTATTTTGTCAAAGAAATATCGCCTGAATTTGCTCCCGGTAAAACTCTTATAAAACTTCTCAAAGAAGGTAATCTGGGAAGAAAAACGGGAAAAGGTATTTACGAGTGGGTTGAAGGAAAACCTAATCGTAAAACTAATGAAAAAACAGGATTATTCAACCCAGAACAATATTATGCAATTCAATTAAACGAAGGATGTAGGTTATTAGAGGAAAAAATTGTTTCCGGGTATAAAGTAATTGATGATACAATGTTAGCAGGAATGGATATGCCAGGACCATTTGGAGCTGGTAAAAGAAATTACGAAAAATGGACAATAATGCTAGAAGAACTCGCTGAAACTACCAAAATAAACTATTTTAAACCTTGCGAAATGATGAAATCTGGAGCTTTTCTTAAACTTAGAAAGTAATTAAATATTAAAACTGAAATTCACACTAGAAGCGATAATAAAACTAAAGTATGACATAAATCTTTATTTAAAGTATATATAAATTAAATTGAATTTTATATTTTGAATGAGAAAAATACAACCCCTAAAACGGGTTTTGAAAAAATTATTGATTTCTTTATTCTAAATCTTGAAATAAATCGCCCCATAGCTATAGCAGAAGTAGTTGAAAGAACCGGCTTTTCGTGGAGTTTTGTAAAAAAAACATTATCTAGAATAAAAGAGGATTACGACGGATTTTATTTCGAAAAGTCGGGCAGTACTTGGATTATATGGAAAGATAGAAACCGTATTATTAAAAAGTTAGATGAGACATGTTCTCGTTTTTTGGATGAAAAAGATAGAAAAGATTGAGGATTACCTTTTCTCATAGGCTTCTAAAAGCTAATCTACAACACTACTGAGTGATTTTGGTGAGTTAGCTGAAAAATACATCTGGATAGATGGAATATTGAGCTCGTTTAGAGCTGCAGCATTTTTACAAGACACTACTAAGATTCCCTTCTTATTAAGCGGTTGTATTAAGATTACTCCATCAGTACAATCTATCAAAATACGTTTTAGGTCGCTATCCATTGTTTCATTACTAAGTTCTTTACCTATACATTTAAGAGCAGTGCACATTCCAGATACAAGAATTTGATCGGCACTTCCAGTATTAGAAGAAGCGAGAGCGATCGGTAATCCTTCATTACTCACAACGAGGAGACCGTTTACATCATCATTTTCACTACATAAATATTCTATATATTCCGCTAGATCAGAATTCATTCATATTACCTTGGTTTCGCTTAGAAAGATTTAACCAGAGTATATTAAGAAACTTAAATATATATGTCTTTGTGTTGAGAATAATTTTTAAAAATGAAGTAATTGTTTATCAGATTTTGAAGTTCAATAAACGATTTAAATCCATTCTGCATAAAACATAGCAAATATTGATGTATTATCATTGAATCCTCATTAAATAGAGAGTGTGAAATTTCGTTTAAGATTTATATGCCATGTTTTATTTTACTATTCAATAATAAAAGAATGATTAATAGCATTTTAAGGTGAATTTATAACATGAAGATTGAAAAATCTAGTCAAGATCTTGAAAATGAAGTTATTTTTAGCGGATTATGCATTCACTGTGGAAGTTGTAGCGCATTTTGTCCGCATATGGATTTCAATAATGAAACTGGACTAGCTTATGTCGTCGATGAATGTGCTGAGACAGTGGGGCTGTGTTATAACGCATGCCCACGCAGTTTTCTTCCAATTTCAGAAATCGAACAAAGATTATTCGGTCAAACACGTGTTGATTTAGGAGTAGGAGTTTATAAAGATATTATCCAAGTGAAATCTAAAAATAAAGATAAAATTCTTTATAACCTTGTACAAAGTGCTTTCGATTCTGGAGTAACAAAGCATTTTGTTTTAGGAGAACCTAAAAGCACAAAACCGCCCGTTTCTTTTCCTGTGGTTGTTGATAATGCAAGTGACGCGAAAAAATACATTCCCGAAAAGACTATGGACATGGCCGGTCCTTTAGTTACTGGAATTGGTCAAGCGTACTTAGACCGGAAACGGGACATTGGTATTCTCGGAAACCCTTGCCACCTTCAAGGGCTTGCTAAGATATTAACAAGCGACTTTAACACAGGAGCTGAAAGAACTACTCTTAAAATTGCCTTTGCTTGTTCATCTGGAGGAATGACAGGTTGTAAATATTGTACTGATTTTTCTGGTGAATTTTCAGACATCTCTTATAGCCCTTGGGGCGCTCCAAAAGGTTCAGAAGAAGCATTTTTAATAATAAGAACGGATATTGGGCAAAAAGTTGTAGATCATGCGATAAAAGAAAAATTGATCGAAATAACTAGTAAGGAACCAGATCTTAGCGAGATGAAGAAATTCCTTAACAGGAAAAGACGGAAAAATTTTATAAATTTACTTGGTAAAGATTTAATTACAGCTAAATATCTTCAATTAAATGTTGATGAATTTAGAGACATTCTTGAAGAATAGTTTTAAATGAGTTAAATTAACTCTCTTTTTTTTAACATTGCTTCTACTAAAGTTTCAAACAGATTAGTATTATTATCTCCAGTTTTAGAGCTTGTTTCTATCAGAAAAGGTATATTGTGTTCTTTCTTGAATTCTTCTGCTTCTTCTTTTTGAACAGTCCTTCTTGAGTCTGAAAGGTCGGCTTTTCCTCCAACCATGATGAAAATTGGATCTTTCGTATTCTCTTCTACGACATCATACCATTCTTGAAGGTTCTGAAAGCTAGTATATCTCGAAATGTCGTAACAGAGTAAACAACCTTGTGCTCCTCTAGAATAGTTCGGCAAGAAGAATCGGAATCTTTTTTCGCCAGCAAAATCCCATATTTGAAGCTTAATATCCGTATTGTCTCTAGTTGTGCTCCATGTCAGCAAATCTGTCCCTATCGTTATTTTCATGGGCACAAAATGGCCAGTAATTAGCCTCTGTATCATAGTACTCTTTCCAACACCACCATCACCTACTACAACGATTTTAAATAAAAACTGGCGTTTCTGATCAGACTGTTGCGACATTTTTGAAAAGTTTGCTATAATTTGTTTACGATAGATTGTAATAATAATATCTTTTTTTTTTAAAAACTTTTATTCAATATTTTATTCACTACTGAAATCTCTATAGTATTTGTTATTTATATTTTTTAATGTTTCAATAATATTGTTTTGCTTGCTTTCTGGCAATAGTTGGAGTTTTTCTATTAATTCTGAGGGGTTTATGGTAGATATCTTTTTATAAATAAGGCAAAAAAGTAGAATAGCTATCAGTGGAGAAATTATTATAATTAGAAATGAACTTACTGAAGATTTCAATGGTAATGAACCTTCGATACCCGTTCCTGGGAGGGTATATATGATTTCAAGAAAGCCATTTGTTTCAGTCAGAATTGTTATACTCAGGTTTAAAATATTTAGAAGGATAAATGTAAAGAGGTTTAATAGGTAAAGTAATTTAAAATTTTTAAGATTTAGATGATTTAGAATTATCTCAAAATTTCCTTCAATGTCGCTTCTTGTTTCAATGGTTATTTTGGAATATTTCCAAATGTCAATTAATATCCAATAAAATCCAAAAGTGTAAATGAAATTAAATAGAATATTAAAAAAAAAATCATAAGTCTGTATGAGTTGAGGATGATAGTATGATTCACCCCCAATCCAAAAAAGTAATATTAATTGTAATACCGCTGAAAAAAAAAGTCTATTTGCATGCTTTTTTTCTGATCCAAGAGGATTGTACGTGATTGTGCCATCATAAACTGATAATCTCCATTTATTAGCATTAATTAATCGAAAAAATAGAGAAAAAGTGTAAGTTATTACCGGAAAAAGCAACAAAAAGATATTATTCCAAGACTGAGCCAAAATAAAGAGGTAAAATATTACAAAAATAATCAAATCGCGGAGTAAAGACTCATTGAGTAATTCTCTTAAAAGCAAAAACTCTTCCTTAGTATTCTTTTCGCTCATTTTTTTATAAAATTAAGCATTAATAAATAAACTTATATGGTCTTTACAAATATTAACTCTTTACTTATATTAACTCTTAATTCAAATTAAGTTTATAAGATACTGAAAGAATTTTATTATGAATTTTTGCCCAAATTGCGAAAAAGTACTATATTCGACTAATAATCGACTTTATTGTAAAGGTTGTTCTCTCTTTTATGTTATGAAAAAGGGTAGATTAGTAGTAAACCATGACAACGACTCATTGCGCGAAATTAATCATGTAAGTTTTGATAATAACAACTCTAACGTTGAGTATAAAAAAATATCAGATAAAGATATGATTAATTCAAATCCTCAAAAAACCAGTTACCTAACCTTTTTTCCCTATGAGCATTTTAGAAGTGAGCAAGAGAATATTATAAAGCAAATCGAAAAAGCTTCCCTGGAAAAAAAAAATTCTTTACTTGCAGCACCAAACGGAACAGGTAAGACTATTATCGCTTTAAGCGCCATGTTACCCTTAGCAATTAAAAAGAATTTAAAGATAATATATTTATGTCGCACCCACTCCCAAAACACTCGGATTATCAAGGAACTTACAAAAATTTCTAATAACTTGAGAAATAATGATATTAATATTAGGGTTAACGGACTTTCTATACGGGGAAGGAACGAAATGTGCCTTAATGAAGTACTCATGTCTTTAAAACTTAATCCCCGCGAATCAATGGCTGTGTGTTCAGATTTAAGAAAAAATAGGAGCTGTAAGTATTTTCTCAACCTAATTAAAAAGAGAGATCGATACGATAATTTGATTAATATTGCTCCTGAAATTTTCAATAAACCCGTAGATGCTGAAGATTTAATCAAATTTTGTAACGACCAAAAATTGTGTCCTTATTTTTTAAGCAAATTTCTCTTAAAAGATATGAAACTGATAATATGCAATTATCAATGGTTATTTAACCCTTTTATCCAACAGAATTTTTTGCAATTTATAGATAAAGAATTAACTAACTGCATTTTGATTTTTGACGAATGTCATAATATTATTGATGTAGCAACTGAAGTTAACTCCAGTAGGATAACCCCGTATGCGCTTAGGCTATGTTTAAAAGATCTTGAGATATATCGTTCACCGCCTATCATGCAAACATTCGTGAAAGCTCTTATAAGTCACTTAGAAAAAAAGAAGAAAAGTCTTAATTTTGAAAATGAAAAAGAAATAGACGCTGAGAGATTCTTAGCTCAAGTGTATTCGAACTTGCGATTTGAAAATTTAAATGAGTTTAAAAATTTTGTTAATGACTTGCTAGATTTTAGTGCATCTATTCACGAAGAAAAATTAGCTAATGGAGACATTTCAAGAGAATTTTTAGGATCTTTAGCAGATTTCTGGATGAAATGGATTAGATGTTATCTACTAGAAAATTATTTTTTCTGCTATAATATCAAGGCAATTAAAGGGAAATCTGCAATCTCTATAGAAATAGTTGCTTTAGATCCTAGAGAAATTGCTATTCCTATTTTGAAAGAATGCTATACGAGCCTCCATCTTTCAGGAACCGTAAATCCATATGTATATAATAATTTGATGGGTTTACAACAGAGTGGAAAAAGTTACATGGGCATCATCGCGGAATCTCCTTTTCAAAAACAAAATATTAAAGCCATTATAACTGAGGGTGTTGATACTCGAAGAAAAAATCGAAATCCTCCAATGTTCAAAAAGATGCTCTCTAAAATTGAAGAAGTTATAAGTAGCACCCCAGCAAATGTAGGCATTTTTTGTGCGTCGTATAAAATTCTAAATGCCCTAACTAATAACGGTATTGAATCTATCGCTATGAATTGCAACAAGAAATTATTTATTGAGGAACCTGGTCTTTCTGCTTCTGAAAATGCTTATTTAATAAACGATTTTAAATCAACAGCTTCTAAACCCCGTAATGGTGCAATTTTGTTAGGCGTGTGCGGTGGACGAAATTCAGAAGGGGAAGATTATCCTGGTGATCATATGAACTCTGTAATCGTCGCCGGCTTACCTTATCACTTACCTACTCCTCGTGTTAATGCTAAAATTAAATATTACGATAAAGTTTTTAACGATCAAGGATGGAATTTTGCTTATCTTTATCCCGCTATTCAACGGGCAAATCAAGCTGCTGGGCGCCCAATAAGAAAGTTAAAAGATAAAGGGGCTATAATCTTTATGGATTTTCGCTTTAAACAAAAATCCAAATGGATAGCTGAGTGGATAAGAAACGAGATAGAAATTGTTCCAGATAAACCCAATGCTATAAAACGAAATTTAAGCCGCTTTTGGGGTAAGATGTAATTTTTATTTTGGTTTGAACTTAAGAGAAATAACTACAACTGAAATAATAGGAAAAATAATCATAAAAGACATAGCAATATAATAATTGGGATTAAAACTCAATAAAAGGGTGAAAAAGAGCCCTCCAACAAAACTTCCTGAAAATACACTAGCATTCGCATAACCCATTATCTGCCCTTTATTTTTAGGTGTCGTATTTTGAGCGATATACATAATAGTAGCTGCCCAATGCATAGAATAACTAAAAGCAAATATAAGTTGGAAGGAAAAATAAATCAAAAAATTAGTTGCGATTACATAACCGAAAATCGTTATTGCACTTAATGCATAACCCATAACCATGAAAGTTTTAACATTTTTACTCGTAATTATCTTTCCTGCTAACAGCATCAGAAAAAATTGTAGGAAAAAATTTATTCCAATTAAAAAACCCACCTCAGAACCACTACTCAAATATGAAATCATTATGAGGGCAAGTATAGACATTATTGGTTTAATGCTAAAATTCCTGAAAAATAACCCATAATATACTGACTTGGAAATGGAGTTTTCTACTTCCGCGTCATTTATATCCAAACCATTTGTTTTTTTATTAACTCTATTGTTATATCTTTCTAATATCAAAGACCTATTTTCTCTAATAAAAACAACACAAATTAAGTTTGGTAGAGAAATTAGTAAGGCCAATAAGAAAATATTCTCAATTCCATAAATATCAATAAAAATTCCTCCAAATTGGGCTCCAACAAACCATCCAGCTACTATTATAGCATTATAATAGGATATATATTTTTTATCATCTTCTACTAACTCTGAATACAATGTGAAAGAAATATTAGATGAAGCCATAAAAAGGCCAAATAAAAATAAGAATAATGTTATAAAAATCAAATCACGAGTTAGCGATAACATTAGAAAAGCAAAACTTATACCAATCGTTCCAATTAAAAGAAATACTATTCGATTTTGATATTTATCTGATAAAAATCCATATAATGGGGGAAAAAGAAAAGCAGTTAAGGGAAAGATAGTAACTGTAAGTTGCATTAGTGATTTGTCAGTACCTAAATCTAATAAAAATGTTGATACATAGGTGTAAATTACCATTCCGGTTGTATTAATTAAAAAAACAGAAATTAAAATGAGGATTACAGATCTTTTTGATAATATCAAGTCTTATACTCCTTTAGTGTTATGTATGTGTGTTTTCATTATCTTTTGATATAAGAGAACTAATTTCTGTGAGACAATTTTCCATCTAAAATTTTTTTCAACTCGTTTATAACAATTCTCTTTAATCATACTAAAGTAATTTGGGTTTAGTAAAGCAAGAGATTTAAGGATTTCATCTGGAATTTGATTAACTATCATGAAATTTTCAGTTTCATAAATAGATTCCTTATCTTTAACTTTTTTAGAGATCTCTGCCAATTTAAGAAGGGATATTAACGCTTCAGAAAATTGGGATGGATTATCTTTCTCAATTAAAATACCTGTACCAATATCTGGGAAATTTCTCAAATCAACAATAGTTTCTTGCAAACCCCCTACCTTAGTTGCGATGATAGGGATTTTACATGCCATTGCTTCTAATGCCATAATCCCGAAAGGCTCCCATCTTGATAAAGCACAATATACATCTGCACTTATATGCGCTAGATAAAATATATCTGAAGCTACTCCAAAAATTATTCGGATATTTTCTGGATATTGTTTTACATACTCAGAATAAACCCTTATTTCATTCAAACTATAATCCGTGGGTAATATTAGAAAAAGGAATTTTGCATTTGGGATGGCATTCAAGACCTCTGGGATTGCTTTAAAAATAGTATCAAAACCTTTTTGGGGTGAAATTCTTCCTGTTGTGAGGATTAAGGGGCCCGAATCCGAAAATGATTTAATATTTCCATTTTTAATGAATGGATCTCCGTTTGAAATCTCGTTTATTGCATTTAGAACGCTTTGAGAATTAATTAATGGGCTTTGGTTTAGGTTTCCTATTTTGTATTTTAAAAGGAATTCCTTCATATATGCTACATTAATCTCAGTTCCATTAGTTAGTTTTAATAATTCACGAATTTCTGTTCCATGTATACCTATTACTTTATCAAAAATCTCAAAGTAATCCCAATCGCACCCATCCCAAATAAAATCGGCCTTGAATTCTATTAATTCCTTACCGCAATTTGGAATAATATCTGATGTTAAGTATGATTGACTTACTGTAGTTACTAAATCTGAGATAATTGCTCCAATTTTTTCAATTGTAGGTATACTATGATCTGTTGTGTATCCGTTGCTTTCTTGAGATAATAGAAATATCTCCCTTAAGTTCAACATTTTAAACCCATTACTCAACAAAACCCTTATAGGTGTATCATCTATACCACTTAATCTATAAAATTCGTATTCAAATCTAGGCCAAGTTAATAAGTGTATAGTTAATATTGAGGATATATCTAATCCTTTCTTAGTTAAAGCTTGTTTCATTCCTAAATAGCCCAAAACTACGTGATAATCGTGAAGATGTACAACTTCTGGTAATTTATCTTTGTAATTTTCTATGAAGTGATTTACTAAGCAGCGAATTCCTAAACTGAAAAGAGAAATTTTTCCCATTATTGTAGTAGGATTGTAAACCGTCTTATCATCTAAATATTTAGATGTGAATGAATTTTCTCCAGTAAGTAATATAATATTCACGTTTTCTATTTTAAATCTATAGAAAGTGATATTGCAATTCGCTTCTTGCTGTTCCGACCCAAATAAGGATGGATTAATTTGACCAACACATTTAAATGGTAGTTTTTCGAGTTTATATTTAGTTTTTAAATCTTCAAGCTGTCCGTGGGAGGGTATAAATACTGTAATATCGAATTCTTTAGCTAAATGTTTAGCTTGGTTAGCAGGAACCTCACCCAAACCTCCTACTTTAGCTATACCTGCGTATTCAAACGAAAAAATCCATACTCTTTTCTTATTTTCAATCAAAATAGGTCCTTTTAGTTCGAACTTAATTTACAGAGAAAAAGCTCAAGATATAATTCATTATAATTATCTATTTAAAGACATAAAATATTACTTTTATTAAAGTTTAATTAAAACCTTCTATTGTATGGGTCAATAGAAGCAAAAATTAATAATATTTAAGGGTTTATCTTAGGAATTATTAGATTAATAATGAAAATTAATTCGATTTATCCGAAACTAAATAAAAAGAACAATTTTTTATGAGGAAGTAAAATGTGTGATACATTAGTAGCATTAAGTAATTCAACTGAAGACGGAAATGTAATTTTTGGAAAAAATAGTGATAGACCTCAAGCTGAAGCTCAATTAATAACTTATCACCCTAGAACTCCTTATCAAAAAGGAGAAGAAGTTAGTTGTACTTACATAACTATTCCACAAGCAAGAGAAACTGCAGCAGTGTATATGAGCCAACCTTTCTGGATGTTTGGTTGTGAAATGGGATCCAACGAATATGGTGTAGTCATAGGAAATGAGGCAGTGTATTCGAAAGAAGATTATCACGAATCAGGACTACTAGGGATGGATCTACTCCGGTTAGGCTTAGAACGCGGGAAAACTGCAAAAGAAGCTTTAAATATTATTACTGATTTATTAGAAAAATATGGACAAGGTGGTAGTTGTGCTTACGATCAACAAGGCTGGATTTATCATAATTCCTTATTGATTGCAGATTCACAAGAAGCATATGTATTGGACACCGCCGATAGATGGTGGATAGTAGAGGCAGTTAAAGGTATAAGATCAATATCTAACAATTTATCCATTAGAGGTAAGGGAGATATAAGGCGTAAAGGAATAATTCAACACGCTATCGATAAAGGATATTGTAAAGACGATGATGATTTTGATTTTGCTTTTATCTTTTCAGATCCACAGATACCTAACACCTTTACTTCAAATTTGCGAGATGGCTGTACTTCGATAATGCTGAAGGAAAATAAAAAAAAGATAAATTCTTCATTAATGATGGAATTTTTGCGAGAACACGATGTAGGGATATGTATGCACGGATCGTTTCAATCAACAAGCTCTCAAGTGTCACACATTAAAAAGGATAATAGGAAAGCTGTGCATTGGTTTACGGGAGGGTCTCTTCCATGTTTAAATATTTTTAAACCATACATTTTTCCGCAGGATGGACAAAAATTTATTGCGTTAAAACCTGGACCTTATACAGAAATAAATCCAACATGGTTTTGGTCAAGACATAAAGAATTCATAGAACCCTATAAAAAGCGTTCAATTAAACCAGAAAAGCAAGTTTATCTCGATCGTATAAAGGAGATTGAAATCAATTTGATAGCAGATGAGAAAGAAATCAGTAATCAAGCAAAAAGTCTTTCAGAAAATGAATATATGAAAAAATATCTTGATCTTAATAAAAAAGCATGGGATTTAGCTGAAGAACTGATTAAATAGGAAATGTTAAAAACCACATAAATTTTCTATTTTACTTTATTTAGAAATTTTTTTGTACCAATTTCTATATAGGCACCACATAGCGGACTAAAACACATAAACGGTTCATACCCGCCTTCATAAATGTACATTTCTAAAGGAAATAAGTAACCTATCCAATCTTGAGAATTTTGGAAAATAAATGTATTTTCCTCTGAAGTTGGAGCTTCTTGTATTATATTTCTTCCCATCTCTTCAAATAATTCACCTGGGATCGTTATTAACCCGAAAGCATTACCCTTAACTCCTGTAAATTTTATAAATTGAACTATTGTTTTTCCGTAATTCTTTAAATGCTTACGTTCTATGGTGAAGAATGGGAAATTAACATACTTCTTGTCAAACTTGGCTAGTTTAAACAAGAAATATTTTTTTATCAACCACTTTATTTTATTTGAGAACCATACTTTGGAGTAATATTTAGCATCTTTTTGGGGAATTAAAAATTTTCTTGTAGACACATCAATATCCATATTGGATAAGTATTCTTCTTCAGGAATAGAATTTGCTAATTTTAAGGCTTCTTCCCCAATAGTATACCCAATTTTTTTTGTATGTTTATATGTTCCCAGCTGGTCGTAAGAAAGAGTTTTATCCTTATCTATCTCTTCCAACTTAGTCCCTGATGTTGTTATAGGATTCAAATCTCCGGAAGGACCATTGAAATAAATTGATTTAACTTTATTACTGGATAATTCATCAATTTTAGAAATTACCCTTCCAGGGAAATCGGCAGATAGTTTGTTATTCTGAAAAGATAATGTGGTTGGATGGCAAGCGTAATTTATTATAATACCAATTATATTACTCTCTGTTAATTTTTTAAAAGATATAATTCCTAAATCCGGTAAAACTTTTCTCGTCGGCCATCTTCGATTAAGAACTATATCCGGATTAAACTTTTCTTTTTTCCATGCGATTTTACATTGTTCTAAATCTTTAAATAATTTCACAACCATTCTTACTATTCTATCAGTCATCCAAACAATAAAATCGTCGTTCTTATTATCAGCTAACACCACTCCTTTTATAAAAGCCAATGTTCCACCAGGGTAATAAAATTCACCAGTAAGATCAAATGAAGAGTGGGTGTGAGTAGCATGTATTACTATCGAATCTGATTTTAAAGGCTTAAATTTTGAAACTAATCTCTTTTTAATATACTCAACAATCGAAAGTGGTAATTTTAAAATATCAACTGAAATTAAAAGCAAATTAATATTTTTATTCTCTTGAGTTATCAACACACCATAAGCGTGAATATCATCTAATTTTCCTAAGCATGGGTCTTTACGTGCATATCCTGCCATAGGTTTACCTATATAATCCTTTGGTGTAATTTTTATCTTACTAAACGCAACATTCATTAACCAATATTAACGCAAAGAATATCAAAAATGTTTTCATTTTTCAAAATTAATAATTTCTTATGTTCTTTTAGGAAAATTTTTATTTTTTTAAGTATTTTATACCATAATTCCTTAAATTTAATTGAATTTGAAAAGAGTCAATACAAATGTCATTGAATAAATTAGAAATATTGGGACTTCAAGGGGTTATTTCAAACTACAAGCAGGGGCGCCATACAATCCACCTAAAGCACTGTATAATCGTATTTCCAAATATTACTACTAGAAAAGAAGCTAATAAATTAATTGGAAGGACAGTTGTATGGGTAAGTTCTACGGGAAAAGAATTAAAAGGGACAATAACTCGTGCTCATGGCAACAGTGGTGCTATTAGAGCCCATTTCAAAAAAGCCGGCGTTCCTGGGCAAGCACTAGGCACAAAAGTCAAAATAATAAAATAACTATTTTTTAAGTACTTCTCTTTCAAATTTGAGGGTCATTTTTTGTAATATTTCAATAACATAACTAAATTAATACTATATTTTCATCTATTTCTGTTGATAAAGCGATCAAAAATTGTGATTTTTTTAATTTAATAAGGTCGGGTTTAAAATAAAATATGTCGGAGCAACACTTCCAAATCTGCCGTTTCTGCCAACGAAATGTAAAATTGGCCTATTATTGTGAGAAATGTGGAACTAGTTGTTGTTCTGATTGTTTACATGAAGAAAAAATTGATTCTTATATTTGTCAAGAGTGTAATTCAAAAAATATTTTCGTTCCAGAATCGGGTAATAAGAAAGCGTGTAAAGATTGCGGCTCAGAGAATATAGTACGCTCAAATCAACTCTTAAAATCCTGCCCTAAGTGCCATTCGCATCAAATAATAAATGTCTTTGAAAAAAAGGAAGAACTAGAGAAAAATTTCATGGAATTAATTAAAAATTCACGCTCTTTTATAGATCCGTTTAGAGATTTAGTAAACTCTCTTTATATGTTAAAACAGAGAATTCTAAACGCAAGGGCCCCCCCAGTTAAATGCTTTCATTATCCTACTATGGAATTAGATTTATTAGCCCTCTTTAAATTATTTATTTACGCAAAGGAAAATCTTATTGACAAGATTCGCAATTTTATCCAACATTTATCGATTAATAAAGAATATTTTTTCGATATTTACACTCAACAGAATTCTAATATAAGAATTATTGATGATATTCTTGAGAATTTAAATAGAAGTTATAATTCAATAAAAGATTTTATTGAGAATAATGTAAGTACAATCAATACAAGCATAGAAAACCTTTCTAAAAATCTTGTTTTTATTGATAAAATTACATTTTATTTCAAAAATTACATTAAATTCCTTAATCTGGCAGATGAGGAAAAACCTGTTTACGCAATATACGCAAAGTTAGCAAACGGGCTTAATACCCATGATAAATACAAAAAAAGTAAAGGTATTCTTTTTATAACCAATTTTGACTTATCATTTGTTCGTGAACGCGGAAAACATAAGAAGAAACAAGAAGGTATCTTTAAAGCCCCCGTTAAAGATTTAACAAAAGTCCAAATAAGAGGAAAGCTGTTTAAAAAGCTTTATATTGAATTCCCTTATGGTAGATACGAATTTACGCTTCCTCCAAATTCTATATCTAGAGTATTAGATTATCTTTTACTCGCTAGAAGTTTTGATGAGACTGTTATTTATGACAAATTAGCTGCTAAAAAACTATTTAATATTGAAGTCGATTTGAGTGACATCTCAAACTACATTGAAGAAGCTATAAATTCCTTCTTTAGTTTAAAATGCCAATATAATAATGTTAATTCAAATAATAAAATGGCTGAATATAATGTCACATCATCGTTGTTCAACCAAAACCCGAATAACTTACCGAATAGATCTCCATTCCAACCATCCAACCAAAATGTGAATTCTTATAATAATAATAACCCATTTACCCTTTATCAAAATTATAAAAACACACCCGGGAGTCCAATTCTTTATCAAAACAACATCAGAACTCCTTATCCGAGGATGGGTCAAATTCAGGCTCCTGAAGATTTAAACTATTACGGTAACACAATGAGACCTTATTTACCCCCCAATTATAATCAAAATGAATTTTTCCGACAAAATTTCTATGACACCAACAGGATACAGAATTACCAGCCTAAACAATTTAATAGAGGATTCAGTAATACAATCTCTGATATCGATGAAAAAAACCTTCTTATGAGAAAATTAGAACAACTACAGAGATATGAAAGACCCTTTCCTAAACAAAACGGATTAAATAGTTATAATGATTTTCTTGGTGATCCTGCTTATTACAAATCCAAAGAAAGAGTCAAACATATACCACAATACCAAGAATATTCAAAAAACCACCTTTCAGAATTATTCAATAATGATTATGGCTCTAACCCTTCAAACGAAAGCTCTAGATCTTATTCAAAGAAACAAAATAAAGCAAGTCATAAAAAAATGTTTGACTTGGAGAAAGATAAATATAGTCTCGAAGAAACTTTAAAAGCATTAGACGCTAAATTTGAATCCGGAGATATTTCTGAAATTGATTTTTTTAAAAATTTTAAGAATTTACAAAAGGAAATATACACAATTGAAAAAAATATTGAGGCACTTGACGCTGATATGGAAGATGAAGAATTTTTAAGAAGCTCAACTAAAGAAATGGATAGAAAAAGATTTTACACTTAGAATTTATATGTATTATTCATCGAGTCTGAAAATATTAACTACCTTCTAATTCTTTTCGAAGTTTATCAATTTCATCTGATAATTTTGCTTTTGTTCTTATTTCAGGTTCTTCACCTATTTCATCAAACTCTGAAATATAAGCAAGTTCATCGTCTGGTACTTCTGGCATTTGTCCGCCCTGTTCTAAGAGCATCTCGGTTTCAAGTTGGTTTAATTCATCAGTTACATCAATTGCTAAATCAATTTCAGGATCTCCAGCAAGAATTTCAGCAGACTCTTCTATTTCTGATACATATAATTCAGAGTCCTCTGCGATTTCCGCAATCTTTTCGGGGGCAACGCTAGACGCAATACCTTGTAGTTCGTCTCTAATTCCACCCATTAAGTCACCTGTCATGGATATCATTTGCCCTTCCTCAATCGCCTCAATCTGGCGTTCAATTTTGGCTCTAATATTGTTCGCACGATCTACTTTCATTTGGTACTGTTTATGTTGAATAAGATAGTTTTTAGCACGGTTTCTCTCTCCCCTCTTTATCGCAATTTTAGCGTTCTTTCTTGCGATCTCTGCTCTTTTGTTGTATGTTTTATTTGCTAAGGCTATTTTTCTGATATGGGCTTTCGATTTAATAACAAGCTCATCCTTTTCTTTACCTTTTCTGGGAAAAAGTTTCTTCTTCAATGCCATAATATACTCAAATCTCTTTTATATTTATAATTAATATGATATTATTTACTTAAAAATTTGATAGAATTTAATTTAGTATAATGATTCTTATCAATAAAACTTTCAGAGTCCAAACTTTGATGATTATTAAATGAAAAAATTAATTTTAAATTTCGAGAAAAAAACGGATAATTTTAAAGATTTGGTACAAGAAGCTTTGAATATGAATCTCCTTAATTTCTTAGTCTCTAAGGAAACTTATTCTGAATTAACTCAAGTTGAACGTATTATTCCTTTTACTAAAAATCCTGAAATACCCGCTAAAAACTTGATATTTGAAAGTTTTGAACATCTTAAAAAGAGTAAAAAATTAGATATAAATCGCGGTCTTCTCGTAGAATTAACGTCTAAAGCGGATGAACAAAAAGTAATAGAGCTTTCTAAAACAAATGAAGTTAATTTTATAATCGTATCAGCAAAAGACTGGAAAATAATACCATTTGAGAATCTAATAGCAGAAATGCATACTCACAATACTGATTTAATTGCTCAAGTTGAGGATGTAAAAGAAGCTGAACTTATGTTAAAGACGTTAGAAATAGGCGTTGATGGAATACTTATCACTCCTAAAGATGCTAGTGAGATAGTTGAATTAAAGGGCTTGCTCCAAACCGAATTTAATGTTAAGCTAACTAAAGCAAAAATAACTAATATAGAAAACATATCCGAGAGCGAAAGAGTTTGTATTGATTCTACATCACTTCTTCAGATTGGAGAAGGATTCTTAGTCGGTTCAACGTCTAAAGGATTCTGTTTGATTCATTCTGAGACGTTTGAGACTGAGTTTGTTGCTTCGAGACCGTTTAGAGTGAATTCAGGTGATGTTTCAGCTTATGTTTTAGTTCCTGATAACGATCCTAATAAAATTTATCGTACAAAATATCTTAGCGAATTAAAAGGTGGAGATAAGGTTTTAGCAGTTACAAATAAAGGGGAAGTTAGAATTGTTTCCATTGGAAGAGTAAAAATTGAAACTCGCCCTATGCTTAGATTTGAATTAGAAGCGACTGTGGGTGATAATAAAATCTCGTTTAGTTGTATTTGCCAAAATGCAGAAACTGTCCGGTTTGTTGATCAAAATGGAATTGCTAAGTCAGTTGTTGAGATTAAAGTCGGTAATGAGGTTTTAGTACATATCGGACCTGGAGCGACTCATTTTGGCACAGCAGTAAATGAAAAAATTCTAGAAAAATAACTTTTTTTATAATGATTTCCTACTATAATAAAAAACATACTTTTATTTAATATGACGACATATTGGGCACCTTTACTTCACGCTTATCAACCTCCAACACAAGATATTGGTGTTTTAAGAAAAATAGATAAAGAGTGTTATAAACCATTATTCTCTATGTTGGAAGAACACGATAATGTTAAAATTTGTTTGAATATTAGCGGGATTTTAATTGAATTGCTCCGTGAATTTGAGTTAGAAGAGACTATTGAACTGGTTCAAAATCTAGTGGCAGATCAAAAACTCGAAATCCTAGGAACCGCAAAATTTCATCCCATTCTTCCGTTAATACCTGAAAAAGAGGCTCAACGCCAAATTCTCCTAAACGAGGATGTAAATAGAAAAGAATTTAATAATTGGGAGAAAAATGGATTTTTTCCACCTGAATTGTCTATTAGTTCTAAAGTTGCTAAATTTATTCGACAATCAGGTTATGAATGGGTAATCATGAGCGGATTAGCTTGTCCATTAGAGTGGCCTTATGAATACATATACAGTTCTCCAAATGGATTAAAACTCTTCTTTAGAGATGATATTCTAAGTAATAAAGTTGCGTTCAACGATATTACAGCAAAACAATTTGTAGAACAATTAAACACATCATTTAATGAGAATAATGAAAATAAGCAAGGGAATAGATATTTTATCACTGCGATGGATTCGGAGACTTTTGGTCACCACATAAAGAAATTTGAAAGAATATTTCTTAGTAAAACTCTTGAACTTATTAATGATCAAGACGAGATACAAATATCGTTTATTTCCGAATTAGATAAGCATTTTCCGATTCATAAAAAGAAAATAATTCCAAGAGATTCAAGTTGGAGCACTACACATAATGATATGAAGGTAAATATCCCCTATCCGTTATGGGATCATCCAGATAATACCATTCACAAGCTTTACTGGAAGATTATGAAAAGCCTTAATAATTTAATGTCATTAATAGGGGATTTAGACACGATTCGAGATTGGGAAGTTGAGAACTATTGTAATACCGCAAGATGGTTTTATGATAGAGGCATTTGTTCAGATAGTACGTGGTGGGCTAACCCAGATCGAGGAATTTGGAGTCCAAATTTGATCTATAAAGGAATAGAGTTATTAATGAGGTCTGCCCTAAATGCTCAGCTAGCCTTAGTTCATGCGAATCAATCTGACTTAGGAGACGGATATTTTGATTCGATATCATTCTATCATAACCTATTACTTATGGAAATTTATTCAATTACTAGAAAAAATTTGAAAAATCAAGAAGATTGATTTCCCGGTAATAGAATATATCATAGTAGAAATTAAGCTTGCTACAATTTCCCTAACCGTCAGCAAATTAATATAATTGTATAAGATAACAATAAAATATATAATTTTAAATTTACATAATAAACTAAGTACGCTTTAGCACAAATTAATTTCTTACACTATTGAGGATAATGTCAAGAGAAGATAAAAAACAACCTATAGCAAAATTTTGCGTTTATTGTGGTACCACAATTGAAGAGGATATAGCATATTGCCCAAATCCTAAATGTGGAAAATTAGTGATAAATATCAAACCGAGTGAAGAAAGTCTCGATAAACAAGTATCAAAACCAGAACTTCTTAAAAAAGAAATAATATCACGAAAATGTTCGGGATGTGGGTCAATAATTACTTCCTCTATATTAGAGCAATGTCCTCTATGCGATACGAAATTAGAAAAAATTTCAGAACAAAAAGGTGGTATTCAAGATGAAAAGCCTCAAAGAAAAACTGGTTATATTTATGCAAATAAAAAACTAGTACCAGAACAAAAGTTCATTTTAAATCGAAACGAATGGAATTTTAGGGAGGGCATTAGAGTTTTTGGTAGCTCTCTAATGGCATATGTTACGGTTCGGTTAATCTTAACTATGCTATTAACTTTACAGTTGGGGCCAACGGATACGTTAGATTCGAATATTACTACAATTCTCTTAGGTCTAATTCCTGATATTATTTTTGGACTGTATCCCCTATATTACATTTATTCAAAAAAACATAAATTCCAAAAATTAGGTTTAAAGCTAAAAACCAACTCCCTTATAATTGCTTTGATTATAGGAATTCTTGGAAGTGAAATATTGATACTAATCGATCATTTTTCATCTTCAATAATCAGCTTTATGTACAGTTCGGGTATCGATTTTTTCGATGTATTTGCATCTTTGGAAGAAGGATATCTAATTCTTCAAAATGCGGATTTAATTTTTATAGTATTACTGATTTTTCTCATGAGTTTATCAGTAATTTCAATTGAACTCGCTTTCAGAGGAGTTTTACATAACACTCTAAAAGCACGTTTTGATAATAATTTCCTCGGTAAATCTTCAGCAATCGTCATAGTCGCATTAGTTTATTCGGTTCTTTCTCTCTTTTTTACGTTTCCTATAGGGATTTATTTCTTTATCGTGAACTTCATGGTGTTTCTATTTTTAGGTATCCTTTATGAAATTAATAAAAATCTACTAAGTACAATCATCGCCAATGTAGCCTATAACATTTTCTTTATTATCTTAATTGTATATTTCTAATTTTTAGATTCATTATCCTTTAATATATAAATTTAATAATAAGAAAAATCAAATATCTCTAGTGGTATTATTAGCAACACATGTTCTTTTAAATACGATACGATTCAAACAGCGTGGAGAAAGAGATATTGGGAAAAAAGTATTATACCAATAAAGGAAGCAAAGATAACATCATAGTATCTATTGCTGGAGCACATGGAGTCGGTAAAACGACCATATTTAATCTTTTAAAGAATTCCTTAGGGGATAATAATAAATTTAAATTTTTTCCCGAACGATACAAAAAAAACCCTCCTTTTCCTTTTGGATCTGAAAATAAACAGATTGCTTTCCGTAGTGAAATTCACTTTCTTCAACAGCTAATAAAGAGAAATAAAAATATTACAAACTTTGATAATCTTTATAATGGTAGAGTGATCGTCTTAGATAGAACACCCATCTGTGTCTTAGTCTATTCAAAAAGCCTCTATCTTAAAGAAAAGGACTATAATCTTATCCTTGATATGTATAAATCGGTAAAGTGGAAAGAAGATTATGTTGTATATCTAACAGCTCAACCGGATACGATTTTAAAAAGAATTATTCAAAGAGGTTCCATAGATAAAATTAGAAAAGAATGGAACGAAGACGATAAAAAATATTTGTTAGAAATACTCTCCTATTATAATCAATTTCTAGAAATTGATAAAAAAAAAAGAAATAAAACAATGAAAATTTTCACAATCAATACCAATAAATTGACATCGGAAGAGGTAGTAGAAGAGATTAAACAAATAATTACCGATACTTCCGGATATTCCTTCGACAAATTCGATAACTCACCCTCTACGCAGAAGAATTTAAATGATTTTGTGTAAGGAATTATGATAAAATATATTAATCTAGATTTTATGATATAAGTTAAGAGAAAATAAAAATTAATGAATTTTAATCATCTTTAACCCAAAAAGGAAACTAATTTAGTATGTCGTCTCTTGCGCAAGGTATACGAGAAAACATGATGAAAATTTTAAGATTCGAAGAAGATAAAACTGACTTAGAAAATTTAGCAGTGTTATCTAGAGTAGGTATGAAAGTCGCCTCTGCTGCTTCTGCTGAACTCGACGCCGATGCAACATCTGCCTCGAGCACTGCGTTAATTGATTTAGGATTAAGACTAAGTGAGGCAACTGCTCATGGCGCTTTAACAGAAATTATTCTTCACAATACTTCGGGTTATAGTATTATTTTGGCAATTAACGACGAATATCTTGTATTTGGTGGCTTAAAAAATGTATATAGGATAGGATATTATCTCGGATATTTACGTGAGTTAGCAAAAAAATTGAATATCTTAATCTCAGGAGATGAAATAACTGAGATGACTCTTTCTTTAGAGGAGTCTGAAAGAATTAAACTAAAAAAAGAACAAGAGGAAGAGGAAGTAACTGTAATAACTAAACCTAGTGTTGAAGAAGACAAGGCTGCTTTAGATGATCTGCTAGGATTTTTAGACGATTGGGAAAAAGAAGGTACCGAAATTGAAGAAATTGAAGCTACTAACGAAAATAACATTGTATCAATTCCTAAATCGGTTGGATTAGAGTATGAAAAGCAGTTGGAACATTTAGTAGAGAGCACAACAACTCCAACGCAAAATCCCCCTGCAGCTGAAAGCACCGAACAACAATTTAAGGTTTATGAGGACGAGATTCCTCCAATTCCACTTGATGACTACACTCCAATGGAAATAGAAGAGGATGAAAGCATTCAAGAGCCTCAAATCGTTCAGGAACAACCTTCAAAAGAAGGAATACCTTCACTTGAAGACCTCCCTCCTCCAGATTTCAAAGTAGAATTTGGAGAAGCCGCTTCAGAATACGATACTGAATTTGTGTTAGATAAGGATTCACAAGCCTTTGAATCTGTTTTAAAAGATTTAGGATGGGACGAAGACGGCGATTAACTAAATGTTTGAACCTATTTGCAAAGCATTATTGCCAATAACTCATTTTTACACTAAGAAATTAGTGGCTCTTGATCTTAAATGGAACATTTTTTTTAATCATTAAAAACAAAAGTGATACCTAATTACTTTACTAGAGTATGACCATTTTTGAAAAAGTTTTAGAGATTTACCAAGAATATTACATCTGCTTGCATTGTTTAGGTAGGATGTTTTCATTATTAGGGACAGATACTACTAATTACGATAGAGGTAAATCTCTTCTTTTAGCTATGACTATGGAAAATCACAGAGCTTATTTATCAAAACAAGACAACCACGAAGAAGCAATAGCTAATTTAAAAATCCTAGCCGTAAAAGCTAAGTTCAATCCTGCTCTTAGTGTTTTAAAAAAAGAAGGAATGGATCAAAGTAAACATGATCTACCTGAAAAATGTTATCTATGTAATGATATCTTTAGTAATATCCCCACTTATAGTAGAATTGCAGAGGAAAACCTGAATAATCTAGAATTTAAAAATATTTTAGTGGGAACCACTCTTGATTCACAAATAGTTAATAGAGAGGATAATTTTAAAGCTCATTTTAATTTGCTAAATTCCGAGGCGTTTAAAAATCATTTTAACAGAGAGGTTGGAAAAGAACTATCAAATAATTTACATAAACCTGCTGAATTTTCAAAACCTGATATAACGATTATCTTTACGATAGACTTTGCAACAACTGATATAAACATGCTTTTAAGATCCATTTTTATTAGAGGAAGGTATAATAAATTTGTTAGAGGAATTCCACAAACTCATTGGGATTGTCGATCATGTAGAGGAAAAGGATGTGAATTGTGTAAATTTACAGGAAAGCAATATAAAACTAGTGTAGAGGAATTAATGAGTCCTGAATTTGTTAAGAAAGCAAAAGCAGAAGGCTCAAAATTTCATGGGGCCGGAAGAGAAGATATCGATGTGAGAATGTTAGGAAAAGGCAGACCTTTTGTTTTAGAATTAAACAATCCAAAGATTAGAACTCTAGATTTGAATACAATTCAAAAAAAAGTAAATAAAAGATATAAGAAAAAAATAAAAATTACTAATTTAGAATATAGTAGCAAAGAACAAGTTAAAAACCTTAAATTTAACGCAGAAAACACTAAAAAAGTTTACAGAGCTTTAACATCGTCCTTCGAGAGTATATCAAAAGAAAAATTTGAAATTCTTCTAAAAAAAATAAAAAAAGAATTTGAAAATCAAAAAATTCATCAGAGAACACCTAATCGAGTGTCTCATCGTCGTGCTGATAAAATTAGAGAAAAAAAAATATATCAAATAGAAGGAAAATTCATTAAACCTAAAATATATGAATTCATTATCGAGTCTCAAGGTGGGACGTACATTAAAGAACTAATAAATGGCGACAATGGAAGAACCACACCTTCACTTACAGAAATCTTTGGCTCTCCTCTTGAGTGCAAAAAATTGGATGTTCTAAAGATATATTAATCAACTTCTTTAAGATGCTAAATCAAAAAATAAATAAATTATGCATCACATATTATCAAAAATAGAATTTTTTATTTAAAATAATTCAATTTAGCGTAGGGAATTAATTTTGACTTTACATAAAGGCTATCGGAACAAATCTCGTCAAAGACATAGAAAGAGTGTACGAGATAGAGGACTCGGTTCTATAGAAAAGTATTTAGTTGATTATGAAATCGATGATAAAGTGGATGTAATTACTGATTCGTCTCAACATAAAAGAGGATTTCCTCATAGGAGATATCATGGATTAACAGGAACGGTCAAAGGTACGAGAGGAAGATGCTACGAAGTTGAAGTTAAATTAGGTAACTCTAAAAAACTATTAATTATTGGCAAAGAACATTTACGAGCTAATAAAGGTTCAGTTAATAAGCTCCAAAAATCAATTAAAAAGTAGGGTTTTGTATGTCTGGACGAAAAGTAAGCGAAAAAACTGTTTCTATACCGGAAGTAAAAAAGATTATGGAAGATGTCAAAGAAAAAATAGAAAAAATAGATAACGAAGAAGGCTTATCTCATTTTCAAGAAATCACTCATAACTATGTCAATAAATTTGCCAAAATGAGCGAAAAAGACGCGATAAAAATTAAAAAGTTTCTAATAGATAAATACGAAATCGAAGAAAATTACGCTATAACCATAGTTAATATAGATCCTCATACGATTCCTGAACTTAGGATGATCTTAGAGAAAAGTTTCGCTGGAAAATCTTTAAATGATGATCAATTACAAGATCTTCTTGCTCAAATAGAAGAACTCAAAACTTCTTAACCGGATTTCTATCATAAATTTTTTACAATGCGAATATAAACATCGAAGAATTTATAAATTCGAATTCTTTTAAATTTTAATGAGCAATCCTTGTTAAAAAAGGAATATTCAAATTATAAAACATTATGCATATTTGGAAAGTAAATAATAAGAAAATTGGTTGGTATGGAAAGGAATCGGGATCGATACAGAAGAAAGCCTCGCAGGCCCAAATATCAAAGAAGGGATCCAAGGACAAAGAAACAATTTATCAAGAAGTTTCGAGAAATTGTAATCCTAGATTTATTACTACATGGTCATCCTGAAGAGGATAAACCTAGTTGGTCCAAATCACCAATCGCTCAAGTTCTTACTTTCCCGGATTTTGTCCTCTATGAAGTTAAATGTAACAGAGATTCCGAAATTAAAGTTCAAGAAAAAAACACATATGAGGGCTTTTTAAATCAGAACAAATTAAGGGAAGTCCTTAAAAAAATCAATTATAATGATCTAACCAACACCTCAAAAGCTTTAATTCAACCCATTCTTGAAAGTGAGGTCCTAAATTACGAAGAAGAATTTATATACTTCTTTAATAATTCAACTTCGATCACTCCAAGAATGCATTCTCTTAAATTATTACCTGGTGTTGGTCAGAAACACATGTGGGAAATAATAGAGGCAAGAAATAGACAGAAATTTACTACATTTCAGGACATATCTGATCGGACAAGTATGTCTAATCCCACAAAGCAAATTGCTTTAAGAATTATCAAGGAATTACAGCGTGAAGGAGTGAAGTATTACTTATTCTCGAAGACCCAAAAATATGAATGAATACTATGAATATAAGGAAAACTCAACTCATTTTAAAAGATTTAGAGGTAAAACCAAATAAAAAACTAGGTCAAAATTTTCTAATAAATAAAAATATTGCATTAAAAGTAATTTCAGAATCTAATATCTCTGAAGATGATGTAATTTTAGAGATTGGATCGGGATTAGGTGCTCTAACAGAAGAATTAGTAAAATTACATAATAAAATCTATTCTTATGAAATTGACTTGAGATTGTTTCAATATCTTACGAATAATTTTTCGAAAAATAAAAATTTAATACTCTATAACGAAGATATACTAAAAGCTGATATTCCTCATCATAACATCGTAATCTCTAACATTCCTTATTCCATTACAGGCGCTATAATCGAAAAGGTTTTTTATAATGAAAATCCCCCTCGAGGCGTTTTATTAATTGAAGATAGCATAGCAGAAAGAATTTTTTCTAAAAACGAATACAAAAAGTTTTCTAGAATTACTGTAAGCTTTAACGCATTCATGGAACCTATTAAAAAATATAAAATTTCTAGATTTAATTTTCTTCCTACTCCAAAGATTGATTTGGCTTTAATTATCGTTAAGCCTAAAGACGATATAGACCAATTTTTATTAGCAGAAAGAGAGAGGAAGTTCTTCTTAAAGTTTGTTGCTGGAATAATGCCTTACAAAAACAAGAATATTGTAAATGCTCTAAGTTTATTCGTAAAAAATGAGGATTTAGCTAATTATTCAAAAAATGATATTTATAAATATATAAAAGATACAAAAAACATAGATAGAAAAATCGCTCAACTTAAAGTGGATGAGATCGTGGACCTGAGTAAGTCAATCTTTAATCTACTATATAATTAAATACTACACTATCTGGTGAGAAAAATCAATCTTTTTCCCAATCCGAATATCGATTGTCCTTTTGAGGATGTTTACGCTCCATCTGATGATACCTATCTAATTATTGATTATTTCAAGGAGTGTATTAACAAAAATTACTTTGATGGGCTTGATATTAAAAAAGTTAAGAACATTTTGGATATGGGAACTGGAACGGGAATAATTGCTTTATTTTTGCAAGAAGTAAAAAAAAAGATATCAAACTTCTCTCCTAGAATTTTTGCCTCAGATATAGTAGAAAATGCAATTAAATGTGCTAAATTAAATGAAATCTTTAACAACCTCAAGAAGAGTGTCACTTTTATCCATTCTGATTTATTTAAAAAGTTCCCAGTTAGCCTCAAAAATTCATTTAATGTAATAATTTTTAACCCTCCTTATTTACCTTCTTTTAAATTTAACAATAAACTACGAGCCAAGAAAAGTATTGATAATAGTTGGGATGGTGGAAAAAAAGGATTTGAGTTATTTTTAGAATTTATTTTACAGGCCAAACCATTCATTAATTTAAATCAGAAGTTTTACGTTTATTATATTAGTTCAAGTATTTCCAATTTCCAAGATATACACGAACAATTAGAAAAAAGTGGATTTAAAAATAAAACCTTAAAAAAAAAACATATTTTTTTCGAAGACATTATTTTGAACCGATTAGAAAAATTATAATCTTAAAACGGTCTCCTAGTTCTACGTTTTTCTAACAAGGAAACCCCATAACTATTCAAAGTTCTTGACAAACTGTTAAACAGCAAATTAATCTCATGTGGTTTGAACACCGCTCTTCTATGAGCTTCTATTTGAGGTATAGGCAACCCATAGAATTCATTAAGACTAGATATTGGTAAAAGGATCGATGATATCAGATCAGCTTTTTCTGAAGCCTCCTTTAAAGAGTGTCTCTCATTCATAAAAAATTCAATCCTGCATGGAGTGTCGTACCTCGCAGTTTTAAGGTAAAAAGCATAAAAACTTTGGGGGAAATAATAAGGAATTTCTTTCTTTATACCCGTGTCTCTAATTTTATCAAGGTCCTTTTTACAGTTGAAAATACAACTTCTTTCAGACTTGTCTAACACTCTATTGAATAAATCCAAATCAGAATAATAGTCTATTATCTGGCGATAATTAATATTAATAAAACTCGTTAATTTAGTCATATTTGGTTTTAACATTTGAATAGAGCTTCTTATTAAATTAGTCAATGCTGAAGTTCTCGTATCCTTTATTGAACCTATTAAAATAATTCCCCTTTCTTTACAATTAGAATATAGCTTTTTGTATTCTCTTAACAATATATCGTACTTCTTAGATATTTCAGAATCTTTAGAGAAGATTAAATTTATGGGCATAATTACAACGGAGCCATCGATAATGATTAAATCTATATCGCTTTTTTTTTCAATTAATTTATTCAAGAGACTAATTTCCATAAAGGTCATGTCCATCGAAATTTTAGTTTCTACTACATTTTCCTCACGATTTAAGAAATTTCCTTGCACATTATAATTATTAAAACCCGTTATGTCTGGAAAATAATCAATTTTAGACGAATGATTTTTATAGAAATAGTATTTCACCGCAATAGCTTTTAAAAAAGAAAAATCCACATTCATGAACTTTTTCACAACAGAACTTCCATCTACACTCACTACATTTAAGCCTCTTATATTAGCAGCTGTAACTTCCTTTTTTAAAAGCCTTTCTTTTATATCGTAATTCGGATACTTTAGAAATTCTTCGAAATCTAAGGAATCTATATTTTCTAGTAAACCTTTAGCAAATTTTTGTTTTTGTTGCTCTATTTCTAAATAATTTTGAGCTAAATGTTTTAAGTTTATTAAGATTAGTTGTTCTTTAGTAAAACCCGAAACAATAGGTTGCGAAGATTCGTTAGACGGTAGGTGAGAATCTATGTTGTTGTATTTCAACGGATTATTTCTAATTGTCATTAAGATTTAAAATAAAGAGAGTTAATTATAATAACGATGAGAGATTAAATTTTATAATTTTTTCATTTCGAATCATTAGAATACCTAGATAAAAATGGCTATTGATTTAGGAAAAGATCCAATAATTTTGATAATACTTTCATTTCTCGAGATTCTGCTAATTCTTATTCCCGCTTTAATTGCTTCAAAAGTAGAAAAAAAACCATTTTTAACAGAACTAAAAGAAATGGGATTTCAAAAAACCACAACCACATTACAGAAAATGCTCCTAAAAGTGATTCTTGGATTCTTAATTGGAATTATATTCTTTTTCATCAGTAGTTTTATAATCTCTTTTTTTGTAAAATTTATTGTCCAATTATTGTTTGGAGCGCAGTTTGTAGAGGAAGGAATAAACAATGCGATTTCTACAACCCCTACTAGCCCTACAATAATACAGCTAATAATTCTTGTAGCGATTCAAGTAGTAATTGTTGCACCATGTGAAGAAGGTTTTTTTCGAGGTTTTATTATTAGAAAAAGCCATAAAAAAATGAAACTGCTTTATTCAATCATTTTTTCTTCAATTATTTTTTCTCTTTATCATGTTCCTCCTTTACTCGTCCCTTTATCTACAATAATTACTTTTTTCGGATATTACTTCTCATTTGGAATTTTATTATCTTTAACTTTCGTCCTTTTTAAGAATTCTCTTCTTCCAAGTTCTATCGCTCATTTCACTTTGAATATACTTATACTGTTATTTTGAGTTTTAGAGGGTTATTACGATATAATGTTTAAATGTATTGAAAGATAAATAAAAACATATATTTAATAAATCTTATAAAGATAAATATAATTAAGTTAAACCTTTAAATATAAAACATCTAATAATATAATTAAAAATTATAACCAGTTATTAATTTGGGTTAAGCATTTTGGCGAGCTACGATTTTACTTGGAAAATCATGATGTTAGGTGATGCAGCAGTTGGAAAAACATCTCTTACTATTAGATTTATCTCTGGTTTCTTCCTAGAAGACCTTAAATTAACAATTGGGGTCGATTTTTATTCTAAAACCACAAATTTCAATAAAAAAAAAGTAAAATTACAAATATGGGATTTTGGAGGAGAAGAACGGTTTAGATTTCTTCTACATCAATATTGTAAAGGCGCAAACGCCGCATTTTTCTTATACGACATAACAAATCGTCTTTCACTAGACCATTTACCAGATTGGACTCAGATCATTAGAGAACATGCA
>Ga0114930_10000317_pt1 | contig 52009 bp, 37 predicted proteins | sample AnhtaG_FD_87300 | JGI IMG/M metagenome (GOLD analysis project Ga0114930, IMG submission 87300) | Deep subsurface microbial communities from Anholt, Denmark to uncover new lineages of life (NeLLi) - Anholt_01485 metaG | ecosystem: Environmental > Aquatic > Marine > Oceanic > Sediment | place...
CATGTTGCTAGTATCCTCTACTGTAATCACTATCTGGGTCAAATGAATATCTTTGAAAAGTCTCTTGAAATACGTGGTAATTGGGATAACGATTCGGTCGTCTCGATCCCGGCCTGCGGAAGATATCCCCTTCTGTTTTAGTTCACCCTTGACAGTGAACGGAACGTCCTTGATTCGAATTGTTTGACCGATAGGTTCTGTATCGCCGAATAAGTTCTTCTTAACGGTTTGTCCAATGAGGCATACTCTGGCAGCAAAAGATATATCCTCCTCGGAAATGAACTCGCCCTTGCTTGGACCAAAATCGCGAATCTCGGACCATTCCGGAATGATTCCGAATATTCTGGTCAGGGTGAACTTATCTCCATGCTTCACCTCGATTCCCTTGCGGTCTTTAACGGGAGCAGCAGCATGAATATTTCCAACATGTTGAAGAATAGCATTAACGTCTTCTTCGACAAGCGATACAACCGCGCGACTACCGGAGGGAAGCCCGGTATGTCTGTCTGTCCCTGGACGAACCTGTAACAAGGCTGGCCCCTGTCTGTTGACAATATCCATTACTTCCTTGTATGCGCCCTTGCTCACACAAATCATCATTGTGAGAGAGGCAACACCCACTGCCACGCCCAACATCATGATGAATACACGCAGCCTGTTGCCTGCCATCATCCGGACTGACTCTCTGGTAATCCGAACTATTCTGGTCAAAATTCCTCCTCTTCCCAGTCATTATGATCTTCAAGTACCTCGTCTCCTTCATCAAGACCCTCCTTGATTTCCAGGAATCGTCCTTGTTTCCAACCGATTCGAACCTCACGCCTCACCGGCTTCCCGTCTTTAATCACGTAGACAAAGTTAGAACCTTCGGACTTCTTCACGGATCTCGCCGGCACCAAGAGAACAGCCCCACTGGGTTCGAGGAATATTGAGACATTGGCCGTCATCTCCGGTCGGAGAGCAACTGAAGGGGGTTTCAGGCTTCTGACTACAACACTATAAAAAACAACATTTTCTTTGAGTATCGCTTTTGGATAGATCCCCACAACCTCACCCTCTATGGCAACTGAAGGAAAAGCCTCTACCGCAAAGGTGGCCTTCTGACCAATCTTGATCTTGCCGATATCCACTTCATCCACATAAGTCTCAATTTGAAGTCGATCAAGATCAATAATCGTTACAAAAGTGGGTGCGCTTAAACCTACTGCGACGGTTTCCCCTTCTTGCGTTGAGACTGAGGCGATGGTTCCTGAAATGGGTGCACGTAAAGTTGCATATGATAACTCTACCTCAGCGATTCTCAACTCGGCCCTTGCACTTTCAGCTTCCGCTTTCAGCTGTTTCAAATCTTCCTTGAACTTGTTTCTTGCCAGTTCCAACGTCTTCAAACTCGTTTCCAATTCCTTCTTAGCTACTAAGAGCTCCACCTTTGTCTGGTCAAGTTTCTGCTTGGATGTGAGATTCTCTTTGGAGAGAATGTTTTGCCTCTCATATTCTATCGCTTCCAGGTCATGGATAGCTTTTAATCGACCGCACTCAGTTTCGGCCTTCTCGATTTCGATAGGACCGAGGACCTCCAGTGCAGCAAGATTGATCAGGGCTATGTTTAGCTGGGCTTTCCGCTTTTCAATGTTTGCCTTAAGCTCATCTTTTTCCAACTCCGCAATGACCTGCCCCTTCTTTACAAGGTCGCCAATATTTGCACGAAGATGCTCCACTTTGCCAGGTATGCGAGCGCCCAGGCGTACTTCCGCACCAACTTGTGGTTTGACTATGCCAAGGGCGGTAACAGCAAGGGAGAATGTCTGCTTAGTGACTCGAATCGTTCTATACTCAGATTTATTTCTTCCTGATGGTCGGCAATGAAGCACCCAGATTCCAAGAATGGCGAAAAGGATGATAAGACAGATTGGAGTTTTATTGACTTTTCTTTCTGGTTTTGAATCCGACATGTGGGTTATAAGTTTGGTCATAGGCCCTTGCTGTCTGATAAGCATTCGGTTATTTCCGCTGAATTGATTTGGATATAAAACATATCATATAAAAGGATTTTAAATAAAACATGAAAATATTTCAATATTTTCGATATACTGTTTAAGATTAGCAATTTTTTTAATCCTGCTATCATCAATAATCTTTTCGATGGCTATGGAGCTGCTCGTTTGTTCCATTCTCTGTAATCCCGTCACTCCGGGACAAATCCCGGAAATTAGACGGTGAATTTAAGCCTCAATAAAATGATTTGACAACAGGCGGGAAATGGTTATAATTGGCACATGCCGGCAAGGAACAGTCTTTTAATTGCTAGAACGAGTTTTTTTGTAATCAAAAACAATAAGAATAATAATTGGGTGGTAACCGCCACCCAATAGCATTTCTAAACTAACACCCTTTCCTTATTCCAATTCAATATATTTATGGAGGAAATCTATGAGTAAAAAATGCAGAATTCCAGAAAATTACGAATCTATTCTTGATGTTAAAGAGACAGAAAAGGCGATTAAGCTTATTAAAGACTTTTTCCAAATAAATCTGGCAAAAATTTTAAATTTAAGCAGGGTGACAGCTCCTTTATTTGTTAAATCAGGCACAGGTATTAATGATGACCTGAATGGCATAGAACGTCCGATTTCTTTCTACATAAAGAATATTAACAACACGAAGGCTGAAGTCGTACAATCACTGGCGAAATGGAAAAGGCTAACCCTTGCCAATCTAAAAATGAAACCAGGAGAAGGTATTTATACAGATATGAATGCTATCCGTCCTGATGAGATTCTTGACAATTTACATTCTCTCTATGTTGACCAGTGGGACTGGGAAAGAGTCATTTCAAAAGAGGATAGAAATTTAGAATTTTTGATATTTATTGTCAGAAAAATTTACCAGGTATTAAAAAGGACAGAATACGTTATTTATAAACAATATCCTGAAATCAAACCTGTTCTTCCTGAAGAAATATATTTTGTTCATTCAGAAGAGCTGGAGAAAAAATATCCTTATTTTACTCCAGGGGAAAGAGAAGATGCTATTTGTAAAGAATATGGTGCAGTTTTTATCATTGGGATTGGAGCGCCTTTAGAAAATGGATATCCCCACGACAGCAGAGCCCCTGATTACGACGATTGGACAACACTCACAGAAAAAGGAATGGGGCTGAATGGGGATATCATTGTCTGGTATCCTGTTTTAGAAAAAGCCTTTGAGATCTCTTCAATGGGAATCCGTGTGGATCAGCAGGCACTCAAAAAACAACTGGAGATGACTGGAACAACTGAAAGAAAGGAATTGTTTTTCCATAAAAAATTACTCAAGGGGAAGTTGCCTCTCTCTATAGGCGGCGGTATCGGGCAGTCAAGGCTCTGTATGTATTTCCTAAGAAAAGCCCATATAGGGGAAATCCAGTCAAGCATATGGCCTGATGAGACAATAGAAGAATGCCGTAAGAATAACATTTTCCTTTTATAAGATTACCGCCTGAATCGCAGTCTGTTGTTCGGAATTAGAGATTTTTTGAGCTTATTTTCAAAATGGTTTCTGATTATTGTCGAAATCAACCGGCATGAGCTGTGTCAACTTTTTGCCGGTTTTAATTGGATTCAATACAGACAATAAAGATAATTGGGTTCTCTTCCATTTTGTGTGGGCAAAACATGTCTTGATAGATTAATAGAAAGTGTTCGGGGATGGATGAAGCGACCTTTGAAGATTTAGCCTCCCTGAATCGTGCTTCGAGGAAACCCGACAGAGTCGGGCGGTGAGTATGTTTGAGCGGAGCGAGTTACGCAGCCGCCGAGAAGAGCGATGAATGGATGGCGTGAAAAATCTGAACGGGAGCGAGACCATTCACAAATACTTTCTGATTAATACCCATACAAAATGGAAGAGAACCAATAATTGGAACGATACACAACTCCCCTTTTTTATCAAAACGTTATCCTAAATGTTGAACCACCTTTTATATCAAGTTTAATAGTACCCTTTAGCTGCTTTACCAAGTCTCCCACCAAGCGCATCCCTAAAGTCTCTGTATTACGAAAATCCAATCCCTCAGGAAATCCAACTCCTGTATCTCTCACTATCAATGTATGTTTTTTCCGCCTATCTGCATACATTTTTACAACTATCTCTCCCTTTTCCCCATCAGGAAATGCATGTTTCAAAGAATTTAATACAAGCTCATTGATGATTAATCCGCACGGAATTGCTCTTTTGATATCAAGATATACATCCTTTATATCCTGCTTAAGAGTTACATCCGCCATCCCAACTCTATACATAGAAAATAAATTGGCTGTAAGGCTCTTTATATAATCAGATAATTCAACTCTTGACAGGTCTTCGGATCTATACAGCTTTTCATGGATGAGCGCCATTGATTTTATACGGTGCTGGAGTTCACTAAATATTTCAAGTATTCTTTTGTCTTTTATATACCATGATTGAAGTCCAAGGAGACTGGAAATAATTTGCATGTTGTTTTTGGCCCGATGGTGAATTTCTTTCAGGAGTATTTCCTTCTCTTCTAGAGATATGTTGAGCTGTTTCTCAACATGCTTGCGCTCGGTTATTTCCTGTTGAAGCTTCTCATTAGCAGTCCTCAGCTCAGCAGTACGTTCTTCTACCCTATTTTCAAGCTTATCGTGAGCCTCTTGTAATGCTTTTTCGGCTTTTTTGCGTTCGGCAATCTCCGCTTGCAATTCAGCCGTGCGATCCTTCACCAGCTCTTCAAGATGCTCCCGGTATTTCATCAATTCTTCTTCTGCACACTTACGCTTTATCGCATTCTCCACTGTTAGAGGTAAAGTTTTAAGGTAACGGCCTTCAACATCCTTCATCAAGTAATCATAGGCACCTGACTTCATTGCTTTAACAGCAATTTCTTCATCACCGGTCCCTGTGATGAGAATAAACGGAGACCCCCCCATTTTGTCGAATAGATCAAAAGCCGTCCCATCTCCGAGCATATAATCTAACAGTACAGCATCGAATTTTTCTTTTTCCAGAACCTCATTGGCTTCTTTAACTGAACCGGCAAAGATATAATCATAGGAAAGCTTCTCTGCTCTGGCAAAACGCTCAAATGCCATCCGGTCAACGTTATCATCCTCAACGACAAGGATTCTTCCTTTTTTGTTATCCATGCTTTAATCCTCCTCCGGGAGTTTGCTCAACGTCCAATACAGATCTATTGTTTTAATAACTTCCACAAACTTCTGATAGTCTACAGGCTTAATCATATAACCCGCAACCCCCAGGTCAAAACTATTAACCCTGTCTTGTTCTTCTTCAGAAGTCGTCAGAACCACGACAGGGATTCTCCTCAACCCTTTATCCTGTTTAGCGATTCTCAAGAATTCAATGCCGTTCATCTTAGGCATGTTCAAGTCCAAAAGAATGACGCAGGGCTTTTTGTTTTCAGTATCCCGTAAAAACAACAATGCCTCTTCGCCGTTGCCCGCAATGTCCAGCCGGTTCGTAACCTTGATCTCATCCAGGGCACGTTTTACTGTCATCGCATCCACCTTGTCATCCTCAACAAGAAGAATAGGTCTTTTGCTTCTCATTTTATCACTCCTTTATTTTATCTTTCTTAATGTAAAAAAGAAGGTGCTCCCCTCGCCAGTTTTTGATTCCACCCAGATCTTACCACCATATAACTCGACAATCTTTTTTACAAGAGCAAGTCCCACGCCTGTGCTTTCACGCTTGTCACGTGATTCCAATGTCTGGAAAATCTGGAATATTTTATCGTAATATTTCTCTTCAATTCCCGGCCCATTATCCGCGATACTAAATTTCCAATTATTTCCTTCATCAACATAACCAACCCTTATTTCCCCTTTCGGTTTATCCATGTATTTTATTGCATTGCTTATCAGGTTCTGAAATACCTGCTCAATCCTTACCGTCTCAGCTAAAATCACGGGTAATTTATCTTCGATTGTCACATGTATATTTTTCGGAGGCGCAAGCGTGTCTATGACTTCTTTTACTACATTATTTAGATCGACTTCTTTCTCACTTCCCTTTATACGTCCGGCTCTTGAATATTGCAGAATCCCATCTATAAGATTATCCATACGCTTAACCCTTCCAACAAGAAGATCCATCTGTTCCTTGCCACCTTTATCAAAGGCACCAGCATGATCCTGTGAAATCCATGCAGCCAGTTGGTTGATAGCACGAAGCGGTGCCTTTAAATCATGAGAGACTACATAGGCAAAATCTTCTAGCTGCTTTTCTATTACCTTACGCTCAGTAATGTCAGTGTAGACAACCACAACGCCGTGCAGCTTGTCTCCAATCTTTAAGGGAGAACTTGCAACAATGACATTTACGGGTGTTCCGTTTTTCCCATACCGAACGGTTTCCAGCGGAGGAACTCTTTCCCCAGACAGTGACTTTTTGGTTAAGGCCTTTGCCTCTTCTATAACATCTGGAGCAGTAACGATATCGTCAAGATTTTTCCCAAGCGCTTCGTTGCGAGTATACCCGAAAATTTTCTCAGCTCCCAGGTTCCATTCGATAATATGGTGGGAGGAATCAACAGTGACGATAGCATCTGGGGCATCATGCAATACAGATTCTAAGTATTGCTGACGTTTTTCAATTTCCTCCTCTGCTCGCTTGCGTTCTGTTATTTCTCGTTGCGCTTGCTCGTACAGCCTGGCGTTATCAATAGCTGTGGAAATTTGAGTACTGAGGATTTCCATCGCAGCCACGTCCGTCTCATCGAAAGCATCGAACTCATCGCTCTGTATATCGAGTACACCAATGACTTTCTGTCCCTTTTTGATAGGTACTGCAAGCTCCGACTTTGTTACTTCTATTGCCTTTCGCACATAATTAAGATTCTTGCTTATATCACCACTAACCTGGGCTTTGCCAGTCGCTGCAACGTACCCTATCATTCCTTCCCCTACGGCAATCCAAAGATCTTTGGGAAAAATATTGGTGTAGCCACCTGCAATGGACTGCAGTTTCAAGCGTTTACCCTCCTTATTAAGAAGCATCAGCATTACGCCATAGTAATTAAAGGTTTCTTGCACGGCGGTCACACTTTCGGACAGCAGCACATTCAGCTCCAACTCACTGCTCACACGCTGACCTACCTCATAGATCAACGCAGCCTGAGCTGCCCGCCGATACGCATCCTCTTCCGCTCTTTTACGTTCGGTAATGTCACGATATATGCAATAGACGGCCACCTGCTTATTTCCAACAATGATTGGTGCCCCAATTCCTAATACATTAATCAATGTCCCATCCTTGTTTTGACGTATGGATTCGAAAGCGATTCTCTCGCCATTTCCCAAGTTCTTTGTGTTCGACATAGCTTCATCACGAAGTTCCTTGGACGCAACAAGGTCATCTATCGGCCGTCCGACTGCTTCATCATATTTATACCCAAATAATCTTGTGAATTCGCTGTTCATACGTAATACCCGACCATCATTATCCGTCATTACAATAGCCTCCTGGGCACTCTCGAATAACTGGTCAAGATAAACCTTCTCGGTTTGAAGCGCTTCCTCTGCTAGCTTGCGCTCGGTGATTTCCTGTTGAAGATCCTCATTGGCAGCCTTAAGCTCAGCAGTACGTTCTTTAACTCGTTTTTCCAGTTCCTTTTTATGTTTTCTTAACTGTCTTACACGCAACCGGTAAATTTCTACTCCTGAAAAGGCTATACCAAGCCCGCACATAAGATAAAACCACCATGTCTGGTAAAAATAGTGCTTTAAGTAAAACTCAAAGGAAGCACCTGTATTGTTCCATAACCCATCATTATTGCAGGCAATAACTCTGAATCTATAAGAACCTGGAGGGACATTTGTGTAATATGCTTCCCTACGGCTCCCCGCATCCACCCAGTCTCTTTCAAAATTTTCCAGTTTAAATTTAAACCTAACTTTTTCAGGTGCTAAATAAGTAAGCGCAGCGTAATGAAATTCAAATTTCCTGGCCCCGGGCGACAGGATGACTCTGGAATCGTGAGGGACTGCTCGATCATCAACGATAACCTTTTCAATCTTAACAGGCGGCCGTATTTCATTTTTTTCTCTCAGCTCAGGGTTAATCATTACCGCACCATTAAGAGTTGGGAACCATACCTTCCCATCCTTTGTAAAGCAGCCGGCAGATTGAGAACCACCATTACACTCAAGAGATTTCATCCCCTCTGCCTTGCCGTATATTTCAGGCTTCAAGGTATTAATTCTTCCCTCGGCAAAATCATTGAGTTGTTTGATTTTGATAGAAAAAATACCTCTGTTAGAACTCATCCACAAATTTTGCCTTTTATCCTCAAGAATCTGATATATTACATTATCAGGAATGCCATCATTCTTCATGAATTTGGAAAATTTCCCGTTTTTTAGCCTTGTCAGACCCCCACCATTTGTCCCAAACCACATTGAGCCCAGGCTGTCCTGTAGGATCGAAAAGACTCTGTCATGACTGAGCCCATCTTTTGAACTAAATCTCTGATAACTTTTATCTTTTATTCTTATCACTCCACTGTATGTTGCTATCCATAAGAAGCCTTTACGGTCTTCATATATCGAATATACTACAAGGCGTTCCAGTTCCCCGCCCAGATCAAAAACACCGAATTTGCCGTCCCTGTACCAATTCAGGCCATCGTCAGTACCGACCCATAAAGTTCCTTTACTGTCCTCAAAAATTGACCTTATTAATTCATTCGAAAGTCCATCTTTCACGGTATAAACCGTGAATTTTCCATTCTTCATTCTTACAAGTCCTGCTAATGTTCCGACCCAAAGAGAGCCCTCTTTATCCTCAAAAATAGGACGGACAACTCCACTGGGTAAGCCATCTTTAACTGAAAAACTCTCAATTTTCCCATTTTTCAACTTCACCAATCCGCTTCCGTGAGTTCCAATCCATATGTTCTGCTTGCTATCTTCGAAAATTGACCAGACAAAATCGTTGGGTAATCCGTTCTCCGTATTGTAAGTGACTACTTTACTGTCTTTGAGTCTATTCAATCCGTTGTGAGTTCCGATCCAGAGACTCCCCTCATGATCTTCATATAAAGAGGTCAGGGAATTACTAGATAAACCATCTTTTGTTGTAAACGATTCAAATTTTCCTTCCTTAAACCTTGTCAGGCCTCCCCTTGTTCCAATCCATAGATATCCAGCACGATCTTCAAAAACAGAGATGACAACATCATTACAAAGACCTGTCCGTGTAGTAAAATGTTCAAATTTACCATCCCGGAAACGATTTAAACCTTCACCTTCTGTCCCAATCCATAGATTTCCCGAAGAGTCTTCATACACTGTTTTTACTCTGTTGCCGGAAATACCGTCGGCAGTAGAATAAAGGAGAAGCTCACCCTCAGAATATTTGGCCAGACCTTTGTTAGTAGCAATCCACATGTTGCCTTTGTTATCTCTGTTAATATAATTTATTATGGAAAAATCGCTCTTGGAATTAACAGTAAAAAATTTACCATCTTTCATAATGCTCAGGTTTCCGTCTTCTGTCCCAATCCAGAGATTGCCTTTTTTGTCCTCGCAGAGAGAAGAAATAAAATCGCTTGAGAGGCCATCTCTTGAAGTGTAAGTCTTAAACTTCCCGTCCTTCAGCCTGGTCAGTCCACCTCCCCTTGTTCCGATCCAGAGAGTTCCGTTTTGGCTTTTATAAAGTGCCTGGATTGCAATAGCTTTTATTTCAGGAGTATTCCACTGGTCAAACACTCTGAAACTTGTTCCGTTAAACCGGACAAGACCCTGCTGGGTTGCCAGCCATAAATATCCGTCATCTGTTTGAGTGATTGCCCCTATATAATTTTGCGGAAGTCCGTCATCACTTGTCCAGAAATCATGGGCATATTGTCTGATCGATCTGGACGGTTCAAGCGCCTGGGCATTAAGAGAAAGAAAAATCAGAAATGTTAGAAAAAATATAGTCGACAGGAGCCCTGTCGGTTTAAAATTTAAAAAAGAAATTATTTTAGATATTTTTTTTAATTTCATGATAGTCATTTAAAAACTCCTTATATCAGAACACTTAAATCGGAAGAAAATTTTATGCTGACAAATTATTATTACTATCTAGCACAGAAATTATGAGAAGGCATTCATTTCAGATTTTTTCTTTAACCTTCTACAACGTTTATGTAGAAATGAAAGCCCCCCCGCAAAAAAAACTTTTTACTTTTTAATTCTTTATATTCTTTTAGTTTATCTTAAACTTGGAGTGTATCTCCAATGATAAAACTAAATAAATTCTTCATTTCAGTTAATACAATAGCAAACCCAATGAGTGTTTTCAATCGCCTTTTAAGATGAAATTAGAGAGGATATTTTTCCCATAATTTATCACCTTAAAAGAGTAATCATCCGGGTATTCATAAGAATTTAAAGGAGAAAATAATCTTTGACTTATTTGAAAAATAACCAAGAAAAAAGGAAATGTCACTTATTCAAAAACTAAGCTGTGCTTCTTGCCCTTTTATTTCGTCTCCATGTCTTGAACAATAAATAAATTGAGGCTAACAATATAGACTGTAAAAGAACCATAAGGAAGAAAGCTATAACCATTCCAATTTCGTCATTTAATAAAAAATCTAAGAGGCGTCCAAAAACACTATACCACCAGAGATTATTTTTTCCTTCTAACCAGAGAAATAGGGTAGAAAATGGATAATTTACGACCTTAAAAATGGTATCAAATGGAGGCCAGTAAAACCGAGTTACACCCAAAAACCAATCAGCAAAAAGAGAACAATGAAGAATTTAAGATATACTTTCCAGAGTTTGATGAACATCGTGACCCCTATAAAACTAGAACGATGTTTTTCTTAAAGCAAATTTTATTTTAGCAAACGCACTCAGAGATGTCGAATTATCATATAATGAGGAGTATTTTATCTTTTAGTTTTAACAGAATCATCCGTAAGACAGCAGAGAAAAACCTAACCGCTCCCCTTTTTACTATTTTTTTTGACCTGAAATTGATTTGCAAAATAATTTAATGTGATTATAATTCTGATATCTTTTCTATTTTAATAAAAAGATTTAATTTCATAAAAAATCAAATAAATTAAGGCGGGTAAAAGGATGACAAAAAAACCAAAAAAAATTAATCGGCGACAGTTTTTAAAGAAAATGTCTATTGCCGCTGTTGGAACTGTTGGTTTTCCTTCTATTGTACCGGCTTCCGTGTTGGGAAAATCCAGGACTCCAGCCCCAAGCAACCGCATTGTTATGGCAGGCATCGGCTTTGGCATGATGGGAATCCCTAATATGAGAAACTTCTTAGGTAAAGATGAGGTGCAGTTTGTGGCAGTTTGTGATGTAGATGACAATCATCTCAAACAAGCAAGGGATATTGTTAACAAAAAATACGGTAATAAAGACTGTGCTACTTACCATGATTTTCGCAAACTCTGTTTGCGTACGGATATTGATGCTGTCTCTATAGCTTTACCGGACCACTGGCATGCGGTCCCGGTCATCGCCTGCGCCCGAACAGGATTTGATATTTATGGAGAAAAACCATTCTCCCACGACCTCCTGGAGGGCAGAGCCATGTGTGAAGCAATAAAACGTTATGGCCGTATCTGGCAGACCGGGAGCTGGCAGCGCTCTGTTGCCAATTTTCACCGAGCATGCGAACTTGTGCGTAATGGCCGGATAGGCAAGGTGCTAAAGGTTGAAGTTGGACTACCATCAGGACATCACGATTTTGGCAGGACAAAGGGCCAGGAGACTATGGGGCCTCCGCCAAAACACCTGGATTATAATTTCTGGCTTGGCCCCGCACCATATGCACCATACTGCCCGGCTAGGGTCCACTGTAACTGGCGCTGGAACATGGACCTGGGAGGCGGTCAGCTGATGGATTGGATCGGACATCATGTGGATATTGCTCACTGGGGCCTTGGCTTTGACTATACTGGCCCCATAGAGATCGAAGGCTCCGGAGAATATCCACGAAGTGGTGTTTGGAATAGTCCGACCCGTTACTATCTCACTGCAAAGTATGCAGATGGCACACCGATGGTAATTGCCGGAGGCCACAGAGAAATACGCAGCGGCACTAAATGGATTGGGGAATCTGGCTGGATCTGGTGTGACAGAGGAGGATTAGAAGCTTTTCCGTCCAATCTTTTAAAAGAATTTATTGGCCCCAATGAAACCAGCCTGTACAAAAGCAGAGACCATTATCAGAATTTTCTTGATTGTGTGAAAACACGCAAAAAAACAATTACTCCCTCTGAAGTTGCACACCGCTCAGCCAGTGTCGGACACCTTGGAGTTATTGCTATGGAATTGGGAAGGAAAATTCATTTTGACCCAGAAACCGAAACTATAATTGGAAATCCCGAAACCACCCGTTTGCTGGGCCGCTCGTACCGCAGCCCATGGCATCTCAATTTTTAAAAGGGAAGGCTCTATAAAATAAAATGAGGAAAAAAATGAAAAAATGGAGAATAAAAACTTTATTAGTCTTAATTCTGTCCTTTGGATTTCTGTTTGGAGCAAACTCCCCTATTTTGAAGGCTTCTCCTGCAAATCCAGCCTTAAAGGTTTTGATAATCACAGGGCAGAACAATCATGATTGGAAGACCAGCAGCCCCATCTTAAAACAGATCCTGGAGGATACAGGTCTCTTTAAAGTGGACATTGCCACAAGCCCTCCTTCTAAAGGCGATATGGAAAGTTTTAATCCCAATTTTAAACTCTATCAACTGGTAGTGCTGGACTACAATGGAGACAGCTGGTCTGCAAAGACACAAAAGGCCTTTGTGGATTATGTTAAGGCCGGCGGAGGAGTTGTCGTTTACCATGCAGCCAATAACGCCTTTCCTGAATGGAAAGAATACAACGAAATCACAGGGCTGGGAGGATGGGAAAACAGGAATAAAACCTCTGGTCCTTATGTCTTCTGGAAAGAAAATAAAGCGGTTCAGGATTTTAGCCCGGGAATAGGAGGATATCACGGTCCTCAGCATGATTTCCCGGTTGTCAACCGGGACACAACCCACCCCATTACAAAAGGGCTCCCCGAGAAATGGATGCATGCTAAAGATGAACTTTACAGCCTTTTACGCGGACCTGCAAAAAATCTGTTTATACTTGCTACTGCATACAGTGATATCAAACAAAGCGGAACCGGCCGTGATGAGCCTGTTCTGTTTACAGTCAAATATGGAAAAGGAAGGATTTTCCATACTGTTCTTGGACATGCTGGCGGCGAGATTCCTCCTCCGTCAATGGAATGTGCCGGCTTTATTATGACATTCCAGCGTGGAGCTGAATGGGCTGCTACAGGCGAAGTGACTCTTGAGGTCCCAGGAGATTTTCCTGCCACAAACAAAGATTTCTCCACTCCCGATGATGTGCGGCGCTGGAAAGATTTTTATCCTCCTTCCCTGAAAGCGATTCTGAAAAAAGCAGCAACCTATGAATACGGAGAGAGCAAAGAAATTCTCTCTCAGTTAAGAGATTATATTAAATCTTTTCGAAACTCACCTGAATCAAGGCAGCATAACGAAGAGCAGCTTCTACTTTTTCTCAAATCAAATTCTACACTTGCAGCAAAAATGTCTGTCTGCCGCCATCTGAGAGTGATCGGAAGCGAGATGTCTGTACCTGTTCTAGAAAAAATGCTTACCCGGAAAGATACTTCGGATATGGCCCGTTATGCACTTGAAAAAATTCCAGGAGATACAGTTGACAGGGCTTTTGTTAAAGGATTGGCTAAATGCAAGGGGGAAATTAGAATTGGCATCATTTCTTCTCTAGGGAGGCGAAAGACTCCAAATTCTGTGCCTGTTTTGGGTAAACTGATCTATAATTCTGACTCAGCAACAGCAGTAGCAGCTACAACAGCCCTGGGACAGGTCGCAAATTCCGAGTCGGCTAAAATTTTATCGGCAGCCATGAACAAAGCAAAAGGTCAATTAAAATTTCAGGCAGCAACATCACTGTTAAAAAATGCAGAGTCATTCCAGACTCAAAAGAATAAAGAGATGGCTGCTGATATTTACGATAAAGTGCTAGCTGCAAATATTCCTGCTCCTCTTCGTCGTGTTGCCATGAGAGGAAAGATTGTAACAGCTGGAAAAAATGCAGGTAAAATCATCATCGAAGTACTCAAAAGTAAGGACAAGGAGATGTACAGTCTTGCCATTAGTTTAGTCCGTGATATTTTTGATGGGACAACCATCCAACCAGTGTGTGAATTATTATTAAAATTACCAGCAACAAGTCAGGTTCAACTGCTCTCTGTCCTCTCTCTTTACCGTGAACCGGAGGTTTTACAGATAGTAACCAAGGCAACAAAAAGCAAGGATACTGAGGTTAGAATTGTTGCTTTAAATGTCCTGGGAAAAATTGGCGACTCCTCTGTTATAGATCTCCTTACTCAATGTGCAGCAAAAAGTGTTGGAGAGGAACAAACATCCGCACGCAACAGCCTGTGGAGTCTCAAAGGTGCTAATATCGATTCAACTATCATTTTAAACCTAATCAGGAACCCAGACCCTGACATTCAATTTGAGCTGATCCAGAGTATTGGAGAGCGCCGGATTTTTGAAGTAAAAAACATAATGTTTGGCAAAGCCAGTTATTCTAATCCAAAAAACTGTGTGGCAGCCATTAAGGCTCTTAAAGTAATTGCCGATCCTTCAGATTTACCCCGGCTTCTTACTATTTTACTAAAAGCAAAACATGAAGCGGAGAGGCAAGAAATTGGAAATACGATTGCTGTTATAGCCTCAAAAATTCCTCAGGAAAACCACAGGGCCAATGCTGTAAAAGCTTTACTTCCCTCAGTAAAAGATGTAAAAGGCCGATGTTCCTTATACAGGGTTCTAGGAAAGATCGGTGATAACAGCACACTTTCCCTACTCCGCAAAGCGCTGGATTCAAATAAAAAGGAGATTCGTGATGTGGCAGTGCGCGCCTTAGCAGATTGGCCGAACGCCACACCTATGGATGACTTACTCCAGATTGCCGGTCAATTTTCAAGTACTGTCCATCAGGTACTGGCTTTGCGGGCCTATATACGCTTGATCGGAATGGATAAGTACCGTTCTCCAGAGGGAGCTGTCCGGTCTTTAAAAGAAGCGCTGGCACTATCCAGAAGGCCTGAGGAAAAGAAAATAATCCTCGGAATTCTCCCCGTATTCGCCTGTAAGGACGGCCTTAATCTTGCTGAATCCCTCATAAAGGATAATGAGGTGAAAGCCGAAGCCAAGCTGGCTGTTGACAAAATTAAAAACGAAATTGAAAAACAAAGATAACCTGGATTGTTCATAAAAACTGTTTTGTTATTTTGAAAATTCAAGCAATATGTTTTAGTATATTAATAAATTTAGATAATGAGTAACCTGGATTATTCACGAGTCGAGTTTGCCGTAGATGAGAGGCGTGAAGGATGAAGCTGTGGTTCTCCACCGCAAATCCTTTGCAACGAAGCAGATACGGTGAAATCGGCTCGCTCGAAGAGTAAAAAATGCCGATGATTGATATACATGAATTTAAAAAAAACAGAGTGATGTTCTGGAACTGGTGAAAAATCATGCTAATGAATTGATATTATTGAAAATGAATGATGGCATCGGCAGTTTTTATGAATAATTCAGGGTAATAATGTTCCGCTATTTAAGATAGGGAGGTGAGCAAATGATCGAAAGTTTTGGGACCAGGAATAAAGCCACCAAACTGAAGTATGGAATGGTCGGCGGAGGCCAGGGGGCTTTTATCGGAGATGTTCACCGTAAAGCTGTAGCTATGGATGGAAAAGCAGAGTTGGTTGCTGGATGTTTTTCACAGGATTATGAAAATACGTTGTCAACCGGAGAAATATTGGGACTGGACAAGGAGAGACTCTACAAAACATACCAGGAAATGGCTGAGGCTGAAGGGAAACGTGGAGATAAGATCGACTTTCTTATCATTGTTACGCCAAACAACTCCCATTTTCCTATCGCCAAATTGGCACTTCAGAATGGAATCCATGTGGTCTGCGACAAACCGCTGACTACCGACAGCAAGGATGCGGAGGAACTTGAACGAATTTCAAACAAAAATGACCTGCTCTTCTGTGTAACTTATACATATACCGGATATCCTATTGTCAAACATATGAGAGAAATGATAACTAAAGGAGACCTGGGAACAATCCGTTTTGTTAATGCCGAATATCCACAGGACTGGCTGGCTACTCCGCTTGAAAAAACAGGCCAGAAACAATCTATCTGGAGGACCGACCCGAAACAGACAGGAATATCAAATTGTGTGGGTGATATTGGCAGCCATATTGAAAACATGGTTTCTTATCTTACAAGCTTAAAAATTCAATCTTTATGTGCCCGGCTGGACACTTTTGTGGAAGGAAGAATCCTTGACGACAACGCATCTATTTTGGTCAATTATGATACTGGAGCCAAAGGGTTATACTGGAGCTCTCAAATTGCAGTTGGTCATGATAATGGGCTTAGAGTCAGAATTTACGGGACCAAAGGCTCTTTGGAATGGTCCCAGGAGAATCCCAACTACCTTAAAATTTCCCATCTGGACAAACCCACAGAGAACATCTCAAGGGGACGGGATGACCTGTACCCTCATGCCCAGAGTTACTCTCGGGTTCCCTCAGGTCACCCGGAAGGGTATTTTGAGGCATTTGCCAATATTTATTCCACATTTATTTCATCCCTAAAAAAGAAAATTTCTGGAGAAGCCTTATCAGAGAGCGACCTTGATTTTCCTGGAGTTCAAGATGGGATTCAGGGTGTCAAGTTTATCGAAAAATGCGTAAATAGCTCACAGAAAGGCTCTTTATGGATAGATTTTTAATCATCTATCACAAAGGAGGAAGGCATGAGTAAACCTGTAACAATATTTACAGGACAATGGGCAGATTTAGCCTTTGAAGAAATGTGTAAAAAAGCCGGCGGGTGGGGTTACGATGGTTTGGAAATAGCCTGCTGGGGTGATCATATGGAGGTACATAAAGCTGCAAAAGATCCCGAATATGTAAAAGAGAAAAAGCAAATACTGGAAAAATATCAATTAAATTGCTGGGCTCTTGGTGCTCATCTCTCCGGCCAGTGCGTGGGTGATCGATATGATGAGCGTCTGGATGAATTCGCTCCGGATGAGGTAAAAGGGAAACCAGAGGAACTGCGGGAATGGGCAATCGAAGAGATGAAAACCACAGCTAAAGCTGCAAAAAATATGGGGTGTTCTGTAGTTAACGGATTTATGGGGTCGCCAATATGGAAATTCTTGTATTCATTCCCACCAACAAGTGAAGAGATGGTTGAAGAAGGCTTTAAAAAAATACATCAGTTATGGACCCCGATTTTAGATGAATTTGATGAAAACGGGGTAAAATTTGCCCTTGAAGTTCACCCCACTGAAATTGCCTTTGATCTGTATACAACAAAACGACTTTTTGAGGTATTTAAAAACCGGGAGACACTTGGATTAAATTTTGACCCCAGTCACCTCGTCTGGCAGGGAATGGAACCTCAATTATTCATTAGGGAATTTCCAAACAGAATCTACCATGTTCATATGAAAGATGTAGCAGTTACCCTGGACGGGAAAGCTGGAATTCTTGGCTCCCATCTGCCGTTCGGAGACCTAAGAAGAGGGTGGAACTTCAGGTCTCTTGGCCACGGAGATGTAAATTTTGAAGAAATAATCAGGGAACTTAATGATATCGGGTATAAAGGCCCGCTTTCAGTCGAATGGGAAGATAATGGCATGGACCGGGAATTTGGCGCAAAGGAATCATTAGAGTTTGTAAGACAGATAAATTTTTCTCCTTCAGAAGTAGCTTTTGACAAAGATATGAAGGGCAAATCAGATTAAGTTTATTGCAAGGAGGGTATAACTAGGCAGGGTTAAAGAAACAAGTTATCAAAAAACTTAGGGATTATGCCAAATAATATATAAGAGGACAAAAATGTCTGACACAACAAATTCTCAAAAAAAGAAAAAATTCTCACGACGGGATTTCCTCAAATCTTCTGCCTCTGCAGGTCTGGGAATGGCTCTGACTGGAACTGTTTTAAAAGGGGCTTCCTTAACAAAAGGAAAGGAAGAGAAAAAGAAAGCGGGAAATCTTAATATTGCTATTATAGGCACAGGTGTGCAGGGTCGGATTTTAATTGAATCCTGCCTGCGAATACCAGGAATCCGGATTACTGCGATCTGTGATATCTGGGAGTACAGTCAGCGTTATGCCTCTCGATACCTAAAAAAATACGGTTTTATCGTTAATATTTACGAGGACTATCGTGACCTGCTGAGCAAAGAGAAAAACCTTGACGCTGTAATTATAGCCACGCCCGACTGGATGCACGCCGAACAGACAAATGCTTGTTTGGAAGCCGGACTCCATGTTTACTGTGAAAAAGAGATGTCCAACTCTCTAGACAAAGCCAGAACAACGGTAAATACATCAAGGAGGACCGGCAAGCTTCTTCAGATCGGCCATCAACGCCGCAGCAATCCACGGTATATCCACGCCATAAACCGGCTAGTTCACGAAAAAAACCTTTTAGGCCGTGTATCCCAAGCCTATGCCCAGTGGAACAGAGCCAAGAGTGATATGATTGGCTGGCCAAAAAAATACACCATAGAACAGAGCAAACTGGAAAAATATGGATACGCCTCAATGACTCATTTCAGGAACTGGCGCTGGTTTAAAAAATACGGTGGAGGTCCCATAGTTGATCTGGGTTCCCATCAGATCGATCTCTTCAGCTGGGTTTTTGGAGTTAATCCAAGTTCTGTGATAGCCAGCGGTGGTATTGATTATTATAAAAACCGTGAATGGTATGATAATGTAATGACCGTTTATGAATTCAAAACAAAAAAAGGAATAGCACGTGCTTTATACCAGGTTCAAAGTACCACAAAACATGGGGGATTTTACGAGACCTTTATGGGTGAAAACGGCTCAATTGTAATATCCGAAGTCCTCCAGAGAGGCAACTGGGCATGGAGGGAAGCTCATGCTCCTGAATGGGACTCATTGGTAAAAGAGGGATATCTGCAGTCTGAAACTCAACCTGTTCCAAAGGTTAAAACCAAGAACATCTTTGTTGATGTACGTGTTACTGCTGAAGCAGGAAGGTGGCCCCTGCCTGTCGAGCTAGCCAAACCAGTTCATCAGCCCCATCTTGAGAACTTTTTTAATGCTATTATTTTCGGCACTCCACTAAATTGTCCCGGGGAAGTAGGATACGAATGTGCAGTAGCCGTCCTAAAAGTAAATGAGGCAGTTAAATCACGCCGTTTACTTAAATTCCGACCTGAGCATTTTAAAGCATGAATTATAAAAAGACTCTTTTCCTTTTGACAGTTGGCCTGGGGGCAGTAGCCATTTTTGTCGCTGTGGCCGGGCAGATAGGCCATAAATGGGACGGAAGCCGGACTACGCCAGTACATCAAATCCCATTAAAAGACGAATTTAATCAAAACATCATTCCCACAGAGTCTTATCCATTGCCGTATTCCACCAGGTATACCTGTGGTCTCTGTCATGAATATAATAAAATCCATAATGGCTTGCACTTTAATGCTGCCTCTTCAGATAAACATGGGCGGCCAGGCGAACCCTGGGTTTGGGTAGAGCCGAAAACAGGAACTGTTCTTCCTCTATCCTATCGGAGCTGGAAGGGAATGTGGAATCCTAAGGAACTTGGCCTGACTCCCTGGAATTTTACTTTATTGTTCGGTAGACACATGCCTGGAGGAGGAGTGGCAGAACCAGAAGATGTGGAGCCTAATCCTGAATCCCGTTGGAACGTATCAGGGAGTATCGAGATCAATTGTATGGGCTGCCATAGTGCCTCAAAAAAACAAAGTTTTAGTGAATGGGCAAAACAGATACTGCGCCAGAATTTTCGCTGGGCATCCACAGCAGCATCTGGCATGGGAGAAGTCTGGGGAATGGCATCCCGGCTTCCTGGAACATGGGACATATTTGATGGCCCAAATCCTGACGATACAGAATGGGCAGTGGTGCCGTCCGTACGATACAATTTAAACACATTCGACAGCAAGTTTCGTGTGTTTTTTGATATCAACAATAAACCGGAAGACTCCCGATGCCTAACCTGCCATTCGGTCTCCCCGGTTCATTTAAAAAAACTCAATCTAGATAGAGATGTCCATTCCACAGCAGGAATAAACTGTGTCGACTGTCACCGAAATAACATCAACCATAATATGATACGCGGATATGAAAGAGAAGCCGAAGAATCTCAAAACCAACAAATTGCTGACTTCTCCTGTGTTGGTTGCCACACAGGAAAGGACTCTTTTAAAGGGACCAAGACAACAGCAGGCCGTCTGGGCGCGCCGTATCCAAAACACAAAGGAATTCCAGCAGTTCATTTTAAGAAGCTTTCTTGTACCGTATGTCATTCTGGTCCTTTACTTGGAAAAGACCTTACGCGGGTTCGAACCTCCCGCGCCAACCGCCTGGGAATTTATGGTAGAGCACAGTGGTTTACCGACTTTCCCCATATCGTCGAACCGGTTTTTTTAAAAGACCAGGCTGGTAAAATCACGCCCCATAGACTGATGTGGCCAGCCTATTGGGGCAGATTAAAAGGAGAGGAGATATCCCCGCTAAAGCCAGCTGATGTCCAGGCTGCAGCCAAAGGTTTGCTAGATGTCGAGGAGTTTATTGCTCGGATACTTATCACATTCTCCCAGAATACCGAGATTGAAGGTATTCCTGTGCTTATTACTTCGTCGAAAATTTATCAGCCCAATGCAGATGGAGGCCTGGATGTATCTCCTTATTCCGGGGAAATGCTAAAGGCGGAAATTCTATGGGCAGTTAAGAATAATGGAAAGACCACTCCCCTGATTCCGGACTTTGATCCCGGGGCTGAAGAGATGGAGGTTGAAATTGAAACCCGAATTCAAAAAGCTCTCGAGGCTCTGGAAACTTTCCGTGACGCTCCTGGGAAACCAGCTCTAATCTATAAAAATTTTATATATCAGGTTTCAGAAGGCTATCTGGAGGTGAAGCAAAAGCAGAGGGAAACCGTTGAAATACCCCAGTGGTGTTGGAAAAAAGACAATAAAATACTACCTCTTGCTTCTGAATTCCAAATTCGAACAGTTGTGGCTACTGTCGGATTTGAGCAATCCTTGACTGAGGAACAGGTTGAGCTAGTTCTCAAGTCGATGGCTGAGGATACAAGTAGTCAGAAAAACCAAGAGAATGGTGAATTTTTCTATATTTCAAGTGGAAAAATGTTCAAGCTAAATGGGACAGGGCAACTGTTTGCCTCTGAGCATTCTGCCGCAGAACCTGTTGCCTGGCCGCTGGGACATCAGGTGCGTCCGGCCCAGCAGTCCCTAGGTATCAATGGATGCACTGATTGCCATAAAAGGCGGTCAGCTTTCTTTTTTAACACAGTTGAGGGAATCGGTCCTCTCAAAACTCAAAATATAGCTTTACGATCCATGTATAACTTCATGGGAAAGGATAAAGCCTATCAAAAGCTTTTTGGCCTTTCATTTTTAATTCGCCCTGTATTTAAGGTGATACTTTTCATTTCATCCTTGATTATCGGTTCCATTCTGCTAATATTGTATTTTAAAGTTCTGGGTAGATTTTCAGGTATTATTGAAAAGAGGAAATAAATCTCTATGTTTAGCATTCTCACTCTTTTCTCTTTGCTTGTGCTGATTTCCGCTCTTTTTTTTCACCATTATAGAAGGATTCGAAATTTAATCAGTAAAGACTCTACAGATTTTAAAATTACAAATTATTTTTTCTGGCAAGTCAAACGCATATCCGGTCTTTTTAAAACCTCAATTAAAAAAGACTGCCAGAAACTGCTCCATAAAGTGCTTTATCTTCGCTATCCGACAGCAGAGAAATGGAGCATAATTTTATTAAGCCTGAGTTTTGTTCTCCTTGCTGCTTCCGGTTTTATTTATGCATTATTCATCGCACAAAGCTTGTATGGATATCCCCTGCTGTTACATGTTATCCTGGGTGGAGTTTTTTCTGTTTGCCTTTCCATAGTTGTTGCCTTACAGGCACCATTCTATAGTTTCCACAAAGAAGCGGAATCATCCATATATTCTGCAAGCAGAGGAAAAGTCAGAAGGCATGTCACTGTGGCACAAAAAATACTTTTCTGGTTATTTGTTATTTCTGGACTCCTGCTGGTTCTCACTGCATTGAGCTTAATGCTGCCTGTATTCTCATTAACAGCTCAATTGGTAGTAATTGATATCCACCGGTACAGTGCTTTATCTACTTTGCTTTCTGCTATTGCCTTTACCTACTTTGCATTTATCGATGATGTGAAGTGATGAAAAAAGATAAGCAGTCTATCAGCCGTTCTGCCCATTTTGCCATGGGTACAACCTTTGAGGTCGTAATCTCCGGAGAGGAAAAAACCTATGCCAGCCAGGTTTCTCAAGAAGTTTTTAATAAAATCGACCGAATCGAAAGCCTCTTCAGCTGTTTTAATCCCTGCAGTGATATCGGCCAAATTAACCGTCTTAAACCCGGTCAATCTTTAAGGGTTGGGATTGAAACTTATGAGTGTTTAAAAACAGCCTCTCAAATCCATTCTTTAACTTCCGGCGCTTTTGATGTAAATATTGGTTCTCTGGCAAAACCCGGGAAGTTAGCTAATCCTAAGTTAGAAAAAACGAGCCCAGGCATGAAGCAGCTCCAACTTGATTCTTCAAAATCAACAGGAGGTTTTGTAGTCAGAATCCCAGGAGAGCAGCAGAGCGAGTATGATGTTTGTGGGATAAATCTGGATTTAGGAGGTATAGGAAAAGGATATGCGCTTGATAAAAGCATAAATATTCTATCTGATTGGAGTATAAACAATGCCCTCATTCATGGAGGGACCAGTACAGCTTTGGCAGTTGGTACAGCGCCGGACGGGAATTCAAATAAAAAGGGCTGGCCTGTTGGAATTTCAGGTGACTGGGAGTGCCATCGTGTACCTAAGAAGTTTTACCTGAGGAACCGGGCCCTGAGCAGCTCCGGTACTGAGGTTAAGGGAGAGCACATTATAAATCCAAAAACCGGCTCTGCAGCAAAGGAGAATATGGCCACCTGGGTGTCTCATCCTTCTGCAACCGTTGCTGATGCCTTATCTACAGCTTTTATGGTCATGGGCACAGAAGAGATAAAAGCCTTTTGTGACAACACTCCCGAAGTATGGGCACTAGTCATTATAGATTCAAATAGTTATAAAATATTTAACGTGGATTATTCACGTTTTATAAATACATAAGGAGTTTTTGATGATTAAAAAATTCTTGTTGTTTGCACTTACCTTTTTAACACTGCTCCTTTTTATCCAGAGCATTGGAATAAATTCACAGGATATAAAAAAGGACAAAGTAGTCTTAAAGCTGAAATTGCCCAAGCCTTTGTTTGTGGGAACCCCAAAGAACATCCGCTCTCCAAACCTTGAGAAGATTACCGGGAAAATGCGAAAACCCTTCTTAGTCCCCAAGGGGACAAAAATTCTATCTCTTGGAAAACCAGTTTCTGGTAGTGACATGGAACCTATTATCGGTGAGATGGAATTTGTTACAGACGGCGAGAAAAGCGGTGAAGAAGGATATTATGTGGAGTTCGGGCCTGGTGTACAGTATGTTCAAATTGATCTGAAAAAAGCCTATTTTCTGCACGCAATTCTAATATGGCACTACCACAGTCAGGCCCGGGTGTATCGAGATGTAATTGTACAGGTCTCTGATGACTCGGACTTCATTACCAATGTCAAAACTATATTTAATAATGACCACGACAACTCCGCCGGATTGGGAATCGGGAAAGAAAAGGAATACATTGAAGTCAATGAAGGCCGGTTGATCAATCCCAGAGGTGTTAAGGCAAGGTATGTACGACTTTATAGCAGAGGAAACACCTCAAATGATATGAATCATTATGTCGAAGTGGAGGTTTACGGCACTTCTGAAAAATGAAAAAAATCACGGCCTTGAGGAGTCTATTCTTGTTGATTCTCCTCGGGGCTCTCCTTTTTCGCCTGCCTTTGCTAAATGTGCGCCCGATGCACAACGATGAAGCAAATCAGGCAGTCAAGTTCAGAGACTTACTGGAAAAAGGTGAGTATCGCTACGACAGAAACGACTATCACGGCCCCACTCTTTATTATTTAACTCTTCCTTTTGTTTGGATATCTTCTGACACCACATTTGCTTCTATAGATGAATCTACTATTCGCCTGGTTCTTGTTATTTTCGGAGCCGGATTGATTCTTCTGCTTCTGCTTCTAAAAGGAGGCCTTAACCTGGAGGCTATTGTTTTTGCAGGGCTTTTTACTGCCATTTCACCGGCCATGGTCTATTACAGCCGATATTATATTCAAGAGATGCTTCTCATTTTTTTTATATTAGGAATTTTAGCAGCCGGATGGCGATATACACAGAATCCTTCACTATCATGGGCTGCAGCCACTGGATTTTTTGTTGGGATGGCTTACGCCACAAAAGAAACCTGTATTATCGCTTTTGGAGCTATTATCGGAGCCTTAATACTGGTATGGGTATCCCAATCAAAACGTAAAGACAAAAAAACATCACCTGACTTGCCAAGTATTAAGCATCTTCTATTATTTTTAGGAACAGTTATACTGGTTTCTTTTCTTTTGTATTCTTCATTTTTTCAAAACCTTAGGGGAATCCTGGATTCGGTTTTGGCTTTTGGAGCATATTTTAGCCGCGCAGGGGAAGCCGGCATCCATTCCCATCCGTGGTATTACTACTTAAAGATGCTGGCCTTTTCCAAGTACGGGACTGGTCCTGTCTGGAGTGAATTTTTGATATTAGCATTGGGTCTTGTGGGAGGTATTGCTGCCTTTTGCGCCAAATCTAAGGCGGGTTTCAATTTTTTATTTATCCGGTTTATTTCTTTCTATACTCTTCTGACAGTTGTGATATTTTCGCTCATTCCATATAAAACTCCATGGAATCTGCTTCCATTTTACATCGGATTCATTGTATTAGCAGGACACGGCGCTGTTTTTATCATTAGGGCGTACAAAAACTTGTATTTTCGGAGTGCAATAGTCTTAGTTCTCGCTCTTGGTGTATTACATCTGGGCGTACAGAGTTATCAAGCAAATTTCAAATTTTATGCGAATCCCAACAATCCTTATGTATATGCACATACCTCAAACGATTTTTTTAGACTTATCAAACGCATTCATGAGTTAACTCCTTACCATCCTGACCATAATCAGATGCTGATCAAAGTAATTACAAACCCTGATGAAACCTGGCCTCTGCCGTGGTATCTGCGCAGCTTTGGACAGGTTGGATACTGGCAGGAAGTTGATACGGCAGGCGAACTTCCTGATGTTTCTATCATTATCTCATCTCTTGATAAATCAAAACAAATTCAATCTTTCTTGCAAAACAATTATTTATCCGAAAATTTCGGATTGCGGCCTGAGGTTCTTCTGGCTTTACATATTAAAAAGGACCTCTGGGAAAACTTTATGCAGAAGCAGGCAGTTCGATAATGGATATTTCAATCGTTATGCCCGCGTTTAACGAGTCACAAAAAATCAAGTACGATGTAGAAGTTGCCGCTTCTTTTATATGTGATGCGCAACTCCAGGGTGAGATCATTGTTGTTGACGACGGAAGTACTGACAATACATCAGAGGCTGCTCGAAATGCAAAGATCTCATCTTCAGTAAAACGAATAATAATTCGGCTTTGGAAAAATTCGGGCAAAGGCTTTGCAGTTAAAACAGGCATAAAGGAAACTCAAGGAGATGTAGTATTATTTGCAGATAGTGGAACCTGCATCCCCTACTCTAATGCTAAATCCATTATAAAACGGATAAGGAGTGGAGATCTGGAATTAGCCCATGCCTCCCGACGTTTGAAAGATACAAAAATCCTAAAAGACCGGGCTTTCAAACGAAAGTTACTGGCCTGGCTTTTTCACCAGGCAGCTGTATGGGTAGCAGGATTACCTAGAAAAATCACTGATTCCCAGTGTGGATTCAAACTGTACAAAGGGGAGATTGCCAGGAAATTGTTTGAAGAGTGTGTCATTACCGGGTATCTTTTTGACCTGGAGATACTTCTGCGTGCGGTAAAGCTTGGTTATAGAATCGAAGAATTTCCAGTTGAGTGGAGTTGCGACCTGGACTCAAGACTCCGGCCTGGTCCTGACACCCCAGAAGTACTGAAAGATCTGTTTAAACTCAGAGCGATTATTAAAAAAATTAGATGAATCTCAACTTTCGAATTTGTTGTTTTTTTTTGCGTTTTATTTTTTATTTCAAGCAGGAGGCTAAATCAGGCAGACAATAAAAACACTTAAGCCTGAACCTGGTTTTCTTACAAGGAAATGCTTCCATTATCTTTTTTTTCTGAATATAATTAACATGAATTATTCAAAAAAAATGCCGATACCTTTTGCAATCACAGCTTCATGGGCCGACGCCTTGCATCTGCGGCAACCTCGACTCGTGAATAATCCAGGTCGTTCAACATCATTTATACATAAATAAATAAAAAGGAGTTAAACCATGTCGGAACAGCAGAAAAGTTTTTCGGCTTTTTCCGGGAAATTTTCAAGGCGGAAATTTATCGGAAGCGCGGCTGCCGCCGCTGCAGCCCTGTCCGTGATACCCACCCATGCAAAGACCAAGAAGGCAGGTTTTAATTCAGATAAAGCAGGCTTCAAGCTCAAATATGCTCCCTATCTGGGAATGTTTGAAAAACATGCTGGCAAGGATCCGGTCGACCAGCTCAAATTCATGGCTGACCAGGGTTTTAGTGCCATGTTTGACAACGGTCTTATGAACCGTCCAAAATCCGAGCAGGAATCCATCGCCCGCGAAATGAACCGCCTCAACATGACACTTGGTCCTTTTGTAGCTTATGCGGACTTTAAAATAAAATCATTTGTCACTCAGGACAAAGATATCCGCCGAATGCTAACCGAAAAAATCAAAGCAGCTGTAGAAACAGCTAAAAGAGTTAATGCCAACTGGGCTCTTGTGGTGCCCGGCCGCTTTGACGAAGGCCTCGAGTGGGACTACCAGACTGCTAATGTGATCGAAAATCTCAAATGGTGCGCAAAAATCTGCGAGCCCTCAGGTCTTGTGATTGTGATTGAACCATTAAACGCCTGGAGAGACCACCCCGGACTTTTTCTAACTAAGATACCACAGGCATACCAGATCTGCAGGGCGGTGGGAAGCCCCAGCTGCAAAATCGTTAATGACCTCTATCATCAACAAATCTCAGAGGGAAACCTGATTCCCAATATCGACATGGCCTGGGAGGAAATCGCCAGCTTCCACCTTGGCGACAATCCAGGACGCAAAGAGCCTACTACAGGTGAAATCAACTACAAGAACATTTTTAAACATCTGTATGGCAAGGAGTACACAGGTGTCCTGTGTATGGAGCATGGAAAAAGTATACCCGGCAAAGAAGGCGAAAAGGCAGTGATTGAGGCTTACCGTTCCTGCGATAACTTTTAAAAACAAAGAGCCTTCCAGGGCTTACTGATTGGGTATATCTTTTTAATATTTATAGATTAATTTTTTAGAATTTAAAGGAGTGACTATGACTACGAAAAAAATGGAAAAAGGGCAAGGGATTTCCAGGCGGGATTTTATCAAGGTCTCATCAACAGCATCTCTTGCTGCGATGGTGTCAGGAACAGGCGTTCTTTTTGCTGCGGGTTCTGACAGAATCCGGGTTGGCCTGATCGGCTGCGGAGGCCGGGGTACCGGTGCAGCCATTGACTGTGTAAATTCTTCACCAAATATTGTAATCACAGCCATGGGTGACCTTTTCAAAGACCGCCTGGATAGTTCTCTGAAGCGGCTTACAGAAAAACTGAAAAAAGAAAATCTTACAGTTTCTCAGGATGTATGCTTTGCTGGCTTTGATGCTTTTAAAAAAGTATTAGCCTGTGATATAGACATGGTTATCCTGGCTGCTCCACCACATTTCCGGCCAGAGCACCTTAAAGCAGCTGTAGAAGCGAATAAACATATTTTTATGGAAAAACCGGTGGCTGTGGACCCATTAGGTATACGTTCAATTATAGCCAGCTCAAAACTTGCTAAACAAAAAAAATTGGGGATTGTAGCCGGAACACAGCGCCGCCACCAGGCCCATTACGTGGAAATCATGAAAAGGATTCATAAGGGCGACATTGGTGAGATCTTCGCCGGCCAGTGTTACTGGAATATGGGCGCTCTCTGGGAAGGACGCGCCTGGGAGAATTGGTATAACCGCAGAAGCAAGGAGTGGTCGGACATGGAATGGCAATGCCGCAACTGGCTGTTTTTCACCTGGTTATCCGGAGACCATATTGTTGAACAACATGTACACAACCTGGATGTTATCAATTGGGCTATCGGCACTCACCCTATTAAATGCTCAGGCATGGGTGGCCGTCAGGTTCGCACTGCTCCGGAATACGGCAATATCTTTGACCATTTTGCCATCGAGTATGAATATCCCAACGGAGCCCGGGTGATGAGCATGTGCCGCCAGACAGCAGGATGCACCCCAAATGTATCAGAACGGGTGATCGGCACAAAGGGACTGGTCTATACTGACGGAGCCAATGGTTACATCAAGGGCGCCAACGCATTTAAATATGAACCTGAATCCCCCAATCCTTACGTTCAGGAACATACTGATTTGATTAAAAGCATCCGAAAAGGTAACCCACTAAACGAAGGGCAACGAATTGCTGAAAGCACTATGACTGCGATTATGGGCCGCATGAGCGCCTATACAGGCCGCGCTATGAGCTGGGACTGGGTGATGAACGCTTCCAAACTCGACCTTTCCCCGCCGCGCTATGAGATGATTGAACTACCGGTTAGACCTGTTGCCGTCCCCGGTAAAACACCGCTGATTTAGTTCTTATAGATCCTATATTTATAAACACTTGAGGAAGGAACGTACTACTCCTTAGCTAAGACTATTTTAATAGAAATTTACTAAAGAGCCATTTTACCTGGATAGGTAATTGTATTATTGGTTTAATAGTATATTATCGATTAATTTCTTTATGAAATGAGTTTTTGGAGACTTGCCGTCTCAATAATTATTCCCATCGCCGAAGCGTGGATTGACCACATTGCTGAAGACAGACCCAAAGCGATAGCTCAGCCCTATTTCAAAAGACTTCTGGTAGCCTGAGGCGAGTTCCCTTCGTTGCAGCAGTATCTCTTCCAGCGTGGCTTCTCCTCTGGGCAGGGATAACTGGTCACGAATCTTCGAATATCTTCCTTCTATATACAACGAAAGTCCTTTATAAATCCGCAGGGATAACTCACCGGATACAACCAGCCTGTTCTTGTTGAGGTCATGGAAATAATGGGAGCCTTCCATGGAAAGTTCAGCGGTTCCCCAGGGTTCATTCAGCTCCAGGGTGATGGAAAGAGATTCGTTCCATAGATTTTCAGAAGTTTTATCGTATATTGTCTCATCTCTGTAGCGGTAAGAGCCATGCCCGATTTTATACAGAACGCGGAGCTGCCTTCTTGTTGATAGAGAATACGGGAAAAAATTATACTCGATAGCAGGGTGGATGGTGTAAGAAAAGTCTATGTTCCTGTAAGTGGAAGAAGAGAGAGATACCCAGCCTCCGACTGACCAGTGCTCGCTGATGCTTTTGACATACAGCCCATCAAAATCTCGACTCTCCGAAATGCTGGTGATTGTATCTCCATCGACATCATATCTGTCCTTCTCGTAGTCGATATCGAGCCCCATCCTTAATTTGGAGGCGGGTGTAACCCGGTTGGCAGAAAAATTCCCTGAAAGCTCTGTCGATTTTCGCTGCTCTTCTCCGGATAAATCGCTGTTTAAACTGACGTTGAAAACCCAGAAATTCCACTTGTCTTCCACGGCTGTTGACTTGACTTCCTGTTTGAGCAAAAGTGAAATCGCTTGAGCCATGGGCGTGCGGGCTACGTAAGGCCCGAGCCCTAATTTCAAGGTCTGCACCAGTCCTTTCCGGACTTCATCGTCTGTCTCTGTTGGGCTCGAAAAGTATTTCAGCGTATTCTGCAGGTCAGAATAATCCTTTTGGCCGATAAAGGCGATCGTGTATTCTCTCCCGCCGCTTCCGGTGCTTTGGAGCGTGATGAGCATATGGATGTCCGCTTCTTGCCTGTCCCAGACGTAATTAACAAAAGTTATCTCGGTCCGGATATAATCGATATCGCAGCTGTCACAGTCGATAAAAACTTTCGGAGCGTTCTTCTTCAATTCTTCGATGTCGAATGCCTCTTCCTGGGAATATGAATTTGAAGCCGTCATCAACAAAATTGTAAAAAGGAAAAACGAGACAGAGATGAATTTTTTCAACATTTTGGATATCCTTTCAGAATAGTGAATTTTTTAATTCGGAGGAATACTCTAACTATCATTATTCTTTTAACTTGATATAGTAATTCATTTATTAGACGTAACAATCTTGTCTATCTTCCAAAAAATATTTGATTAAAGGCATTAAATCTTAAAGTTCCCGTATCCAGATATTCCGGTAACGAACAGGATTTCCATGGTCCTGGAGCGAGAGTGGCATTTTATCAGGATGCGCTTTGTAAGGAACGCGCTTTTTCCATGCAGTCGGGCCTAATAACTCTGCATTATCCTGAACCAGGACCCCATTGTGAAAAACGGTCATACGAGCCGGGCGCGTAAGGTTTCCATTTTTATCAAAGTGCGGTCTGTGGAAAATAATATCATATGTCTGCCATTCACCGGGAGGGCGGCAGGCGTTCACAAGAGGTGGGAACTGGCCGTAAATGGCTGCAGCCATTCCATCGGCATAAGTTCTGTTATCAAAAGAATCAAGTACCTGCACCTCATAAGTATCCATCAGGAAAACTCCGCTGTTTCCCCTGCCCTGCCCTTTTCCATTAACAGGCAAAGGAGCTCTCCATTCTATGTGAATCTGGCAATCACCAAAATTTTGTTTAGTCTTTATAGAGCCTGCTTTTTTTACAACCTCCATGTAATTCCGCTCAACTTTCCATTTTGACGGCTGTCCCTTGCTATCACACCATTTGGACAGGTCCTTTCCGTCAAAAAGGACAATGGAATCTGATGGAGGTTTTCCGGGCGTGACGATTGCACCGGGTGTAACCACCGGAGGAAGAGGCCTGTCCATATCATGAATTTTCCATAAAAACTCAGGTTCTGTCTGGATGCTTTTGTCAAAATCCCCTTTGATGCCACTTATCACGAACAAAAAAAATACTGCTCCTAGAAAAAATAGAAAAAGAATTTTTTTCTTCATTCTTTTCTCCTTTATATCTAGAAGTGAAATTTCTAATTAAGTTGTGCTATATAAGGGATAATAGTTTATAAATTTGGCAAACTTATCGCCGGTTCAATAATAATAAAATTTATGGCGAATCTTTAAAATCTCTTGGGCTAAAGCTTACAAATCATAAACCTATAAGGACCACCCGGGTCGATATTCCTTATGGAGGAATTTATTGGCTTCAGGAAGATTGGTGACCTCCATTTTCTTTCCGTCCCAGAGGAGTTTCTTATTGTGTTCTTTCATCCGGACAGCAAGATTTGCCAGAAGCATGGTCTCAGTCAGGGAACTGGAATACTCGAAGTCTGTTGTTGACTTTTTTCCGGCCTTAATCGCCTCAATCCATTCCTTTTGAATGCCAGGAGAACGGGGAATGTTCTTTTCAGGCCGTTTATATTCCTTCATTCTCGACTCAGGGACGAGGCGCGGGTTATTTCCGTAAGTGCTGCACATAAGAATGCCCTTATCACCAAGAAATAGCGCACCACCTCCATCATCACCCATCATTCGACCTTCTTCAAGTTCTGGGGGTCTTGGAGGCATTAATCCACCGTCAGACCAGGTCAATTTAACCGGAGGCATTTTCCCACGAGCGGGAAATTCGTATGTTACAATTTCAGCCACAGGATATGAATCCTTTGTAAATCTTGTGGAGCTGGCTTGAACAGAAATTGGATGCTCCAGTTCTAAGGCCCAGTATGGGTGATCCAGAATATGTGCACCCATGTCGCCTAATGCCCCTGTCCCAAAATCCCACCAACCGCGCCAGCTAAAGGGTGCATATGCCGGGTGATAAGGACGAAAGGGAGCTGGCCCAAGCCATAAATTCCAGTCCAAAGTTGAAGGCACAGATGGGATCTCTTTTGGCGCATCAATTCCCTGCGGCCAGATCGGTCGATTTGTCCATGCATAAACTGTACGGACATCGCCAATAGCACCATCCCATATCCATTCATTTATCAAGCGGCCGCCTTCACCCGCATGGCCCTGATTACCCATTTGGGTAACAACTTTAGCTTTTTTGGCCGCATGAGCAAGCATTCGGGCTTCTTTGATTGTATGGGTCAGCGGTTTTTGTACAAACACATGCTTTCCCATTTTGATTGCCATCATAGCGATAACAGTATGTGTATGGTCAGGAGTAGAGACTGTAATAGCGTCAATATGTTTTTCCTTTTCCAGCATAATGCGGAAGTCCCGGTATTTGCTGGCTTTATTGTACATTTCAATATGCTGGGGATCATTCCTTTTTGATTTTAAAAATCCTGCCATTTGTGTATCATCCACATCGCACAATGCAACAATGTTCTCAGAACTGATACTTCTAATGTCGGACGACCCCTTTCCCCCTACTCCAACACATCCAATATTTAAAGTATCACTTGGAGATAAATAGCCAGGTCCTCCCAGTACATGCCGGGGAACAACCATAAACGCGGCTGCTGCCGCTGCACTTCGGCCTAAAAAATCTCGCCGAGTTATATTTTTTCCTTTCTTTTGAGAAGTTTTTTTGATTGTCTTCATAGTCACCATCCTTTATTTTATTTTAACTGTTTTAAGTGATGTATTTATTAAGTATATATTAATATACACACATTAAAATCAAGTCAATAATAAATTGTAGCACCTAAGATCTTTTCATGATGATAAAAAACAGCTCAGTAGCGAATAAAAAGAATCAGGCTGGGTGATTGAGAAAACCGTTAGGTCATTAATTCAAGTTAATAAAGCCATAGAGGAGTATGGAATTTTGAGAGAACTGAAACAAATAGTGGTAACTTAGCTAAACCAGCAGAATAAGGGTAAGGGATTTTTTCTCTTGGCCTTTTTTTATACCTTTTTCTCACTTTCTATTAGGAAGTGATATAGGTAAAGGATTTATTAAAATAGGCAAAATAATAAAACAGATAGAGCCTGCCTGGCAGTCAAAAAGTCGGGGGATTCGTAAATACAGCTTCGTACGATTTCGCATGATTTTGGACACCTAATGTTTTTGTAAAATTTGACTTAAGAATAAAAATATGCAAAAAGATAAAGAAGACCTTAATGTGGGGGTGTAAGTGAGCTATTTTCAGGCAAAATCTGATTTGAAATTCATAATAGACTTTCATCAATCTGTTGTAGAACTATGGCGAATTGAAAAAGAGGTAACTGAAAATATTGATTTTTCTAATTATCGCTCAAAAAGAGATTATCAAACTGCCCTTCAAGCTGAAGCATCCAAAAAAAACGGATACCAAGAGGTGCGGAGACAAGTTGCTAAATGTGTTTTGCGGGCCGAAAGAATCGCAAGTTGTCTTAGAGTTCCAATTATTTTTGAATCATATCCAGCTCCTGCAGTGGGAGGCCCAATAATTGAACAAAAAGTTTTTTCTGCAATTCTTAAAGATATGTCTCATGGTGGACTCATCGACAAACAGTCGATTTACGATATATTAAATCAAACAATAGGCGAATGTGAAGCGAGAATGTCTGTTGAAAAGAGGCGACTTATAAATCCGCTCTATTGGTTTAAAGAACTCATTGTGGCTATTATAAGAATCCCATTTATGCTTATTGAGGCTTCCGGATTCGATGTTGGTAAAGTTGAAGATCATCTTATTGGAAGATTTTTTAAGCTATTGGAAATTGGCTTGATTTTATATTTTTTATTACGCTTGGGTATAGAGAATGAAAGTATACAGCAAATTTTAATAAAATTATTTTAGGGGGATAAAATGCCAAAAATGTGTCCACTCTTATTAATTGCTAAAAAGGGTTCAACAGAATGCCCAGGAAAAGAGTGTGCATGGTATGTAACGCATGAACAGCCAGACTCAGAAGGATGTGCAATTAAAGAATTATCAGATTCATTAAAGACAATAGGTTTACAAATACCACTTCCAAAATAAGAAAATTTAATTAAATAGGAATAAAGCCAAATCCCTTAAAGCCCTGGCTTCCCAGGATTGAAAGTAATTTCATGCATAGAACACTAATGAGAAAATTGATTACAGCAATTTCCTTATTAATATTTACCCAACTAATTTTTCCTCAAACAATAAAGGAAGTTCAAATTCCTAAAGGTGTCAAAATTGAGGGAAATATCATTAAAGTAACTTTGATTAAAAATTTATTCTATGAAGAAATTTATCAGATGGGCGTTTTTTATATTATTGATGACTACATATATATGACTAATTATAAACCTCCTGAAATTATGAAAATAAACTTAAAAGGAGAATTTGTTGGAAAAGGAGGTAGAAGAGGTCAAGGCCCTGGAGAATTCCAATTTTGCAAAGATATTAGAAAGTTAAAAGACAATATTATTTTTATGGCCCCTTATAGTGTAAGAATGATTATTTATAATAAGGATTTAAATTTTATAAATGAATTTAAAGTGAGAAAAATGTATATGGGTTTTTTTGTAAATAAAAGAAATGAATTAATAATGACCACCCATGCTAGGCCTGGGAGTCCATATTATTTTGAAGTTCTTTCTGAGGATGGAAAGTTTTTAAGACGCTTTAGTAGAAGAAAAAATCAACCTACTGGGGAAACACTTAGTTTTGACCGTGCAACAGACCAAGTCTATATCCCAGAAGAAGATGGTTTCTGGGTAGCAATGAGAAATCGCTATGCGCTGCAATATTATCAAAATGAGAATTTAGAGGTAGAAATAAGAGCCAAAAAAGACTTTTTCAAATGGGTTGATAAAAAATATGGGAATGTTAGTTACAAATCTTACCTTGATAACAGCCTTTGTCTGGCATGGAGTAACCGTAAGTTGTTCCATTTTTTTCGAAAAGATAAACAAACATTCTGTGATATTTTTGATACAAAGACTTATCAATTGGAAAGACGGATAAAAATTAAACATAATTATTCAGGAATTGCTCATCATAAAGATAATATTTTTTATGCAGTATTGTATGATGAAAATGGGGATATGTTACTTTATAGGCTTGTAGTTCAATTAAGTTAAATGCAGGCCAAACCCCCTAAAGCCCTGGCTTCCCTGGATTGAAAAAGGATGCTGAGCGAACAAGTAGGTATAGATGATTTGGCGGGAGGTGGATTCTCGGAATTATTTTGCTTCAAATTTCCCATGTGCTATAATTTTTCTGATAGGAATTGGAGAAGAAAGATAGGATATTTAGGGAAAATTGAAAATTAGCAAGAAAGAAAATCCCTACCTTCTAGAAAAGATTTTTATTTTTACATTAGTCCTATTCACAGTTATTAATGTTAGTTGTCAAAAATCTGAGGATGAAATTTTTAAAGCCTAAATAATAAAAAATACTGAAAAGCCCTCGAAGCCTCTTTTAAGAATTGAACTAAAAGAAATTATGAGCATTCAAGAAGAGTGGTGCGATTATGGCAGTATATTTCTTGAGGACGAGAACATAATTTACTGGGTAGAGAGAGATAATACAGTATGTAAGATTAATAATGATGGGAATACAATTCTTAAGAAGAAATTTACCCAAGGAAAGGGATATGGAGATATATACTTTTTTGATTTTGAGGAATGGAATGGAAAATATTATGTTTTTGACAAATTCAATAATAGACTAAATATATTTGATAAAGAATTTAACCTTGAAGAGAGTAATCAAATTGAGAGGGATGAAATATCTAAAGGGAGATATGTATTGCGGATAGACGAGATAGGAAACTTATATTTTATTTCTGAAGAGAACTCTTATCGCAAAGGTTTTATATCTGCAGATATATCAATTGCTAATTTTGGAAAAAAAGGCAAAAGGAAAAAGGTGGGGTTTTTTAAACGAAGTTCAAAATTATATGATAGAACTAAAAAAATTATGCTCTCCTATTGGCATCATCAGCCATTTTTAAGATATTTAATTGGAGATGATGGAAGAGTGTGGATTTGCGATAGAAGGGAATATAAGATTAATAGTTATTTGCCAAATGGCAAACTTGATAGGGTAATAGAAAAAGAATATAGAAAAATAAAGATAAAAGGAGAAGCAGAAAAAAAATATAAGGAAGAATATGGAATAGAAAAAATAGAAAAGTTAGGCACAGAAGTGATTTTGCCTGAATATATTTGCCCACTTATGGATATATTACTAATAGACAATGATTACATCTTAGTTTTGAGGGATGGATTATATATTTAGAGAAGATAAAAGTGGTAAAATACTCGCAGATTTATTTGACAGAGAAGGGAAATTTCTAAATCAGATTGAGTTTCCGGAATTCTATGGATGTTATCACTTAAGTAACCAATTTAAAACTGATATTTGCTATAAGAATGGATATCTTTACTCAATTGAGGCAGATGAGGAACTAGAGAAATTCTTCATAAAAAAATATGAATTTAAAGTAGAAGAATAAAAAAGGTTTAAACCGACTATAAGCCAACTTCCCTAAAGCCCCTGGCTTCCCTAAAATAGAAAATTAAAATGGAAAGATAATGAAAATCTTTGTTTCCTATGCCAATCAGGATAAAGAACATGTTGGGATGATTAAAAGATATCTTGAAAATATTTACGAGTTTGAAGTTTTTATAGCTCATGATGATATATCGATTTCAGCTACGTGGATAGATGTCATCCTTTTCGAGCTAGCCTCTTGTGATGTATTCATTCCATTTCTAACCGAGCAAGCTTTGCCTCGCTGGGGAAAAGCCAGCGTGTTTTCGAAGCACCTAGCCTGATCCATAATACTATCTTCCATCGTAGAGAATGAGATGTTTAGCTATACTAAATCAGTTTTCTCTTAATATTTCCTCTCAAAAACGCAGCGGGGCTTAACGCTTCTTTAAGTGCTTTGAGTTGAGCTCAGTTCAACTACTTTTGGCTCAAGCCCGAGATCACTCAGAATAAGGTAAACGGTAAAGCCCACAACAAACGACATGAGTGTTTCTAATCCATATGGAAAACCAATACCAGGAATCACGCCTAAAATACCCACAACAAATCCTAGAGCCCATGCAATATAGCCTGCCCAGTTAATCCCCTGGCGAGGACCAGCCCATTTGCCATTTCGCAGATAATCAGCCACCATGGCACCTATGATCGGTCCAAATGATGCTCCAATTATAAGAAAAAAACCTACTAAATTCTGAGCTGCGCCTGTTGCCGCCAGGACTGTTCCTATTGCGCCTGCTGTCAGAGTCAATCCAATTCTCGGCAGTTTTGGGAACATAGTCGAAAATGCATTGCCTGCCAAAAATGCACAGAATCCTGTTGGGCAGATACAGGCAATAACAAACACCCAGAACATGATCGTTGCAATAATGCCGCCAACTTCACCGATTGAGTTGATAAAAACAGCAAAAACGTCCACATTTGCGGTTCCCATGCCAGCGTTTATGGCAATTTGAGGATTAATTCCTAAAGCACCTGCAATCGTCAGTAAAGCAAAAACACCTGCCACTAATGCTGCAATGGTGATGCCAAAAAGCCCACCGAGAACCACATCTTTTTTATTCCGATTATTCATTGTAAAATCTGCACCCGCTGCCCCAGCAGTAGCGAAAAAACCCGCTGAAGCCTGTAATGCCGCAAACGCACCCAGGGCCAGAAGTGGTATTACCACCAAAGCACTTTCAGCTATCGATACAGACGATTTAAAATTTGGCAGACCTTTCATATTTGAGAAACCAGCAATAACGATAATCAATAGGGGAAATATTGGCACCCAACTCGAAAGCCAGCCCAGCAAACTTATTCCTATTGCGCCAACAAGAGCTAATAAAAATCCCCAAATTATACACACTACCCAGAACAACACGGAATTGGGGCCAGCTTCAGAACCTATCGCAGACATAAAAAACGACGCAGCAGAAAAAGTGAACACCGCATGCCAGCCTATCTGTAATACTCCCATAAGCAATCCTGGAATAAGAATGCCCCCTTTTGTTCCAAAGGTTGAAGAGCCGACGACATACAACGGCATTCCTGTTTGCATCCCCAGTAATCCTGGAACATAAAAAAGTGCAAAACAGAATAAAGCCCCCAGAAACAGTCCAATTATTCCAGCTTTCAGGCTTCCATACTGGAGTGCCCCAGCCATCCCTGCCATAAAGGGCACTGAAAGGAAAATTCCCGCGTATGAAGGAGCTGTGTTCTTGTACCAAGGCATCCGCTTATCTTCTGGATTTGCGGTCGCTGACTTCAAATAACCCGGTAGTGTCCCATTACTCATGCTTCCTCCTCCTTAATTTAAAATACCCATACCAAAAATCCACTCAGTGGTTGTCCTCATAATCTGTCCTCTTACTTCCTGCTTCATAGAAACGAGAAAAGATTAATAACTAAGAACTTCATAATATTTAAACCACTGAAGTTATATCCTCTTAAATATTTAGCTTAAAAAAACAGAGAAACCTATAATTAACCAGAATTGGGAAAAAACAGAAGCTTTGAGCTAAATGCTTATGTTGAGGGAAAACGCGCATTTTCGCCACTCATTATATAAAAATATTTTATTAATTCATAATAAAATTATTGTTTCCTCTACTATTTATTTAAACACGCGCCACTCAAAGATGCCGCCAGAATAATTTTCTTGAAACTGCACCTCTATTCGCAGCGCCGAGGTCCTAACAGGTTCAAAACTCACATTATTAAATTTATCCTTTTCCACACCATAAAAACCAGCACTTTGGACCGGTCTCCAGTTGTCTCTGTCTTTATACAGTACTCGCCAAAATTTTGGTACACGGCACTCTCCTACACCTGTGTCGTCGAACCAGTACACATCAACAGCTGATACTTTAGAGGCTTTCTTGAAATCATACTGTACCCACTCCCGGGTGCTTTTTCGGGGCCACCAGTGTAAATAGATAATAGAATGGTCATTGGAGTTCTTTGGTTCCAGCTGATCGTTAACTGCAGGAATCAGGGCCGTATTTACACTGCCAGAGGCTTTTACCCGGCTTGTAGAGGCGATCGTAGGCCCTGGCAGGGGCCGCACTATTGACTCATTTTGGGCCAGCCACACTGCCATCTCGCCTTTACTACGGTGTGCCCATGCATAATATGGGATTGCGGTAAACTCCTGCTTCTCTTTGCTCTTTGTCTTACCGTCTTCTCCAAGATGCAGGCCAGAAACATTCCCCCTTATCACAGTCACTCCATTCAGCAAATCGCTCCGCGCTTCAGCAGTAAGTATAACATCATCTGATAAGATCAGGTTTCTTACATATCCCCCATTGTCCGGCCATTCTGCACAGTAAACAACAGGACCGCGTTCAAGCGCAACTTTCCCTCTGTTGTCTTCCACTTTTTCGTTGCACAGCACTCTCCTGATCGGCATGGGAAGGCTCAACTCTATCACATCACCTTTTTTCCACTTTCGCCGGATGCGGGCAAAACCTTTATCCATGTTGAGCTTAACGGTATCTCCATTAACCTCGAGGCTTACTTTTTCTTCACTCTTTATTTTATACCTGTATAAGTCACTCGGCACAGGCTTGCTCTGTGCCCAGCCAGGAATGCGTATAAAAATCGTAAATTTTGTTGGGTGTTCTGGATCAACTGTCATCTTAATGGCTCCATCCCAGGGATAGCTGGTATCCTGCTTTATAAGTATTATATTTTTCCCCATCTTTACTTCAGCGCTTCCACTAAAAAAAAGATTTGCGTACAAGACATTGCCCCGATGTGCATAGGCATACCCAGGAATTGAGGGAATAAAACGGGTTATATTGCTAGGACAACAGGCACAGCCGAACCATGGACTGCGGCTGTGCTGGCCAAAAGATTCAAGAGGATTGGGATAAAAAAACCTGTCTCCATTAAGAGAGATGCCCGATAGAAATCCATTATAAAGAACCCTTTCCAGCACATCAATATACCTGGCATCACCGTGAAGAAGAAACAAACGGTGGTTCCACAGAACATTGCCGATGGCAGCGCATGTCTCATTATAGGCGGTTGCATTAGGCAGCTCGTAATTTTTGCCAAATGCCTCGCCTCCTCCTGAGGCACCAATTCCACCAGTGAGATAAAGTTTTTTTGTGACAACATTCTCCCAAATCCGGTCAATTGCATTAATGTATTCTGTATCGCCTGTGAGTGCGGCTATATCCGCCATGCCTGCATACATGTAAGTTGCCCTAACAGCATGCCCTACTGCTTCGCTCTGCTCAATCACGGGTTTGTGGTCCTGGGCGTATTTCCCGTAGAGCTTGCGCCCGTGAGTTTGGCCTCGTTCATCAAGGAAAAACTTTGCCAGCTTAAGGTATTTTTTGTCTCCTGTTACACGATAAAGTTTTGCAAGGCCTATCTCTATCACTTGATGACCTGGCACATTTTGTTTTTTATCGGGGCCGAATACACTCTCCACAAGGTTTGCATTTTTTATTGCCACATCCAGTAATGTACGCTTACCTGTAGCCAGATGATGTGCCACTGCTGCTTCATACATGTGCCCGGCATTATATAGCTCATGTCCCAATCTCAAGTTTGACCACCGTTCTTTTTCGACCCAGCGAACAGGAGGATCCGGATTAATCGTCCGTGCTGTGTACAGGTAGCCATCTTCCTCCTGTGCTGCACTAATCTTGAAGATCAGGTCATCCAGGTATTTCTCAAGTTTCGGATCAGAGTGAATGCTTAATGAATATGAAGCGCCTTCGATAATCTTGTATACATCGCTGTCATCAAAAGGATAGATACCGCTAAAAGTTCCTTCCTTAAGACCTCCGGCAACAGAGAAATTATTTATTCGACCGGTTTCTTCACATTTTCCGAATGCGTATGGAATCGTTATTTTTTGGTTTGTCTCCATCCGCGGTGACCAGAAATTATCCGCAATATGGACATCGGTGAATGGTACAGGCTTTATCGGATAGTCTCTTTGTGACTCGGTAACACATGTATAGCTCAGAGCTAAAACAGCCAGGCAAAGAATCCCTATTGTCCTAAAATCTTTTATTCCGTTCATTATCTCCCTCCGCTTTTTATTCTTTATCTTGTATGATTTAATGAATAATTTAGGATAATTGTGCTAACACTTTATATCACAGAAAAAATCCAACATCAAAAATTATCATTCTAAGGCTATATTTGTCCTCAATTCTAAGCCTTATGTGTTCATAATTTAAATGTTATCTTGGTCTGATCCCAATTTCCCGATTTCCTATATATTACTTAATTTCCAGCACCACAACCGATTTTGGGGGCAGTGTTGTGGATAAAATATTATTTTTCAGTTGTACTGTTTTAAAAACAGCTGGTTTTAGTGTTTCCGGGTTCTCGAAGGTGTTGTGGGCTGTTTTATCAGCAGCTGTTAAAATACGACCTGTAACGCTTTTTGCCTTTGACCCTCGTAGTTCACAAACAACCTTTGCAGCATTATTGGGATCCAGATTGTTAAAGGAGATATGAATCCTGCCTGATTTATCGCGGGAGGCCGAAACACTCAAAGCCGGAATTTTATCACCTTTAAATTCGTACTGGCCGCACTCCAGGTCTGCAGGCAGCAGGGTTGCATCCTGATGTACTTTGTACATTTCAAAGACATGATAGGTAGGAGTCAAGACCATCTTTTCACCCTTAGTTAGAATTAAAGCCTGTAAAACGTTGATTGTTTGGGCAAGATTGGCCATTTTTACGCGGTTGCAGTGATTATTAAAGATATTCAAAGTCAGTCCAGCTACAAGAGCATCCCGTAGAGAATTTTGCTGGTAAAGGAATGACGGATTAGTACCAGGTTCAACTTTATACCATGTGCCCCATTCATCAACGATTAATCCTACACGTTTTTTGGGGTCATATTTATCCATAATGGTTGAATGCTTTTGAATTAATTCGTCTATAAACAACGCCTTTTTGAGCGTGTCAAACCACTCTTTCTCGCCAAATTCGGTTGCAGAGTTCTTATTTCCCCATCCGCCTGGAACCGTATAATAATGATAGCTCAGCCCAGACATGAGTGATCCAGCTTCACGCATCAGGACTTCTGTCCAGTGATAATTCTCGCCGTAACCTCCGCAGGCAATTTTATAAATTCTGTTTCCGGAAAAACCTCGTACATAAGTCTGGTAGCGACGGTAAACGTCAGAATAAAATTCAGGGCGCATACTGCCGCCGCAGCCCCAATTTTCATTGCCAATACCAAAGTATTTTAGTTTCCAGGGTTTTTCCCTACCATTCTTTCGGCGTAAATCAGACATGGGATTTTTGCCATTAAAAGTTATATACTCGATCCATTCTTGCATCTCACGAACAGTTCCACTCCCTATATTTCCGCAAATGTAAGGCTCACAACCCAACTGTCCACAGAGGTCGAGGAATTCATGAGTGCCAAAATGATTGTTCTCGGTCACACGGCCCCAATGGGTATTAACCATGCTGGGCCGCATTTCATAAGGACCAATCCCATCTTTCCAGTGGTATTCATCGGCAAAACATCCACCCGGCCAGCGTAAGACCGGAATTTTTATCCTTTTTAGTGCCTCTACCACATCACTACGTATACCTCGAGTGTTTTTTATCGGACTTTTTTCTCCAACCCAGAATCCTTCATAGATACAGCGGCCAAGGTGCTCTGAAAAATGCCCATAAATGTTTTTATTAATGATATTCTTGCCCAGATCAGCATTTATAACTATTTTATTTATTGTTTTTTGTTCTTCGCCAAAAATATCAGAGCTAAAAACAAAACTCACTAATAATACTAAGGTTAAACAAGAGAGAATTCTTTTTGCTGTTAGCATTTTAATCTCCTTTAGCTAATTTTTACTTTATTTTAATCTTTATACTTTTTCCCAGTAATCAAAACTGTATAATTATATTTTTATCAAATCAAGAAAAAAAGAAGTCCCTGAGTAAATTTTTCAAAACAAAATCAGGGGAATGTGTTAAAAGTTTTTGAAATAGCTGAAAGCAGAATACAATACAATAATTATATGCTAGAATAAAAAAACTTTTAAAATACTATACATCGATTATTCACGAGTCGACATGGAGTAATTACCATGAAATCACTTTTAAAATTGGCAGTATTTTTTGCTTTTTTTATACAAATAATTACAGCACAACCTATAAAAAAACAAAAGGATTACCCTATAAAACCGATTCCCTTTACAGAGGTGTCTATTAATGATGCTTTCTGGTCCATAAGGACAGAGACTAACCGAAAAGTAACAATTCCTTTTGCTTTTAAAAAGTGTGAGGAAACAGGACGTATAACAACTTTTTAAAAGCTGCTGGGAAAATGGAAGGAAAATTTGAGGGTTTACGATATAACGATTCGGATGTGTTTAAGATTATGGAAGGAGCATCTTATTCATTACGGCTTCATCCTGATCCAAAGCTTGAGAAATACCTGGATGACCTGATTGTTATAATTGCTGCTGCTCAGGAAGATGACGGTTATCTATACACCGCTCGTACAATTGATCCGGAAAATCCAGCTCCTGGTGCAGGTGATACACGCTGGTCAAAGCTTAGAGGGAGTCATGAACTTTATAATGTGGGACACATGTACGAAGCAGCCGTGGCACACTACCTGGCCACTGGCAAGCGCACATTTCTGGATGTTGCGATAAGAAATGCGGACTTACTCGTTGAGACATTCGGTCCTGATAAAAAACATGATATGCCCGGACACCAGGAAACAGAGATAGGACTTGTAAAACTGTACCGAGTAACAGGTAATGATAAATACCTTAATCTGGCGAGGTTTTTCCTTAATGAGCGAGGCAAGGCTCATGATGGTGAGTTCTATCCCGAATCTTCCCGCTTCGCTCTTTATAACCGAACTAAACACATACAGGACCATAAGCCTGTGTTAGAACAAGAAGAGGCAGTAGGTCATGCAGTGCGCGCAGCTTACATGTATGCCGGGATGGCAGATGTAGCCGCGCTTACCGGAAATGTAAATTATGTAAGTGCCATAAATCTTATCTGGGAAAACGTGGTGTCAAAAAAATTATATCTTACCGGCGGCATTGGCTCCAGGCACGATGGTGAGGCATTTGGTGATAACTACGAATTACCCAACTTAACTGCCTACAATGAAACCTGTGCTGCCATCGGAAACGTGATGTGGAACCACCGTCTATTCCTGTTGTTTGGTGAAACAAAATACCTTAATGTGCTGGAACGGACTCTCTATAACGGTTTAATCTCAGGCGTGTCTCTGAGTGGAGATTTGTTTTTCTACCCTAATCCACTTGAATCTGATGGAGAATTCAAATTTAACCAGGGAGCATTAAGACGCAAACCGTGGTTCGACTGTGCCTGCTGCCCCGGCAACTTGGCCCGGTTTTTACCCTCAATTCCAGGATATATCTACGCAAACAAAGGTAACATCCTGTATGTAAACCTTTTTGTTAGCAGCTCCGCCAAAATCAAGATGGCAAATAATAAAGTTACCATAAAACAAGAGAGCAACTATCCTTGGGAAGGAGATATTAATATAACAGTTGATCCTGAACTTTCAGAAAAATTCGCTATTTATGTCCGTATTCCCGGCTGGGCACAGAGCAAGCCTGTACCGAGCGACCTGTACAGGTATAAAATAAAGAGTGAAAAGAAAGTAAGTCTCAAGGTTAATGGAAATTCCGTTAATCTCAACATGGACAAAGGTTTTGCCAAAATCCTGCGCAAGTGGAAAAAAGGTGATAAAATAGAGTTGGATCTTCCCATGCCGATTAAGAGAGTGCTGTGCAACGAAAAAGTGGAAGGAAACAGAGAGAAAGTGGCGATTGAACGCGGCCCAATAGTGTACTGTGCTGAAGAAGTTGACAACGGCAAAAATGTTCGTAAACTTGTAATTCCTGATAATGTAGTCTTGAGGAGTGAATACCAGAAGGATTTAGTTGGTGGTATTGTGATAATTCACGGAATAATTCCTGGTTTGAACCTTTCCAAAGAAGGAAAATCAGAAGCTAAAAATAAACAGAAATTTATCGCAATCCCTTACTATGCCTGGGGATACCGAGGCGAGGGACAGATGGCTGTGTGGCTGGCACACATCAAGCACTGATTACGCACGTTTACTGCGTATTTACAGACCTATATGGGAATTGGGCTAGAAAGAAAGTATTTATCAGTAATTAGAGGAAAGTTCTATCGGCTCATTCTTCATATAAAAAATCTAAGTTTTCCTGAATCTTCTTTTAAATAAAATTAATAAGCTGCTGGTTTTTTTACAGTTAGTTCGCTATTTTTCTTCCGGACGAAATACAAGCCAAATCAGAAGGCTGAAAGGCCAATTCATAAATAGAACCAGTAAAACAACAATCCACCCAGGCTTGCCGCGCTTCCCCGCATCACCATAGACCCAAACAAGACTCCAGATAAGCAAGCCTAGTATTACTAGAATAAATGGGATAAGAAAAATAAGAAAAATTGGATGTTCCATAAGTAGCGCCTCCTTAATTCCTATTTGTTATCCATCTTATATTAAATAAAAATCACTCTACTATTATATACTGAATTTATTCCATTCCTATTCATATAAAAGGCTTCATATACTGCCCTACCCTAGCTTGGATAGCAAACTCTTTTTCCAATAGTTATTCAGGTGCATCAACAAAAAGATATCTTAGCGTCAGGCCTTGACGCACTTCCTGAAATCATTCAAGAATTCGTTTTTAAAGGTTTATTCTCCAGCATCATATGGGGGATCATGATTATAATAAATTCAAAAGCGATGATTAAGTTATAAAAGGAGCGAGAAAAAACTGCAAAGCCAACAAGAGCTATCCAAAAGCCATAATCTTCTGGATTTTTTAGATATTTATACAAATATTTATCTACTACAGGGACATTTTCTTCAAAAAAATTGAGACCTAAGGATCTTTTTAACCCCAGAAGTTTAAATGCCCAGGCAGCCAGAATTAGGCCAGAAATAAACAAAATTAATCCTGTGTATTTTAAAAGAATGCTTTTATGAAAAAGAGGATGCTTTTCAAACTGTAGAATAATTATAAGGCAAAATGTAACAACCCAAAATGAACATGTTAAAACCATATGAAGGCTAAAGGCATTTTTGCCAAACCATCTGGTAAATTTCCGACCTTTTATTTGCAGGATAAATATTATAGCTTCAATTAAAATTGTCAAAAAGACAAATATTATTGTTAGTGTGAATAATCCGCTCATAACTTTTAAACAATTTATATTAAAGAAAAAACTTTACCACAAAGCATCATTCAAATAATCTTAAAACTTCTCCCTTTATACCCTTACAATTTGTTCAGAGCTATTTGGTAATAATACTCGGGATATTTTTCTCCTTGAGCAAGGTGTTAAAAGCAGCAACATCCTTGTCGAGCAGTTCGCTTAATTCTGCCTCGGCATCTGCCAGTTCCTTCTTCAGCTCTTCATGTACTTCAATCTGCTGATCTGTTGGTGGGGAATCAGCAGAACCGGCAATATCTCCGGCGAGTAAGGCAAGCTGGCTGTACTGCCTTTGCGCCTGCCTGTGGATTATCTTAAACATCTGTATTGCTTATTAAAAAATATGTCCAAAATTAAAAAAGAATCCGGTTGTGTCTTTTCCAAATCCAATATCCGCCCTAACAACAAAAGTATCCATATACAATCTTAGGCCAACAGTTGGATTAGTTGCCCAGCGGCATAGATCAATTTTGTTTGTTGAATCCCATACTTTACCTGCGTCAAAACCAATAACACCTCCAAGACGCCAGTATAATGGAAAGCGAAGTTCTGCGTTAAACACAGCAGATGTCTTTCCTAAAAAGCGGTCCTGTGAAAAGCCACGAAGAGTTCTATTTCCTCCAATAGGTAAAAGAACTTGAACTGGAAGGTCCTCACCAGATAAACTTTGCAGTCCCAGCCGAATGGCCATCACTGTCTTCGGGTAGAACAAAGTATAATAATGATGGAGCCAAATGGATAGTCGAGTAAATGCTACATTACTTAGGCTCGTATCTGGCACAATCTCAGCTTCTCCCTGAAGTACTAAACCGCTTGAAGGATTTACAAAACTATCTCGTGTATCGTATCTCAAGTTTAAAAAAAACGAAGCGGCTTTAACACGTAAATGGTTTAATTCAGGTTGAAGGTTTTCAAGACGGCTTTCTTCCGAAAAATTATAATTCCCGATCGTTTTGTAACTAGCTCCAATTTGACCTACTATATAAGTCGAAAAACCTCTGCTAAGAGTCAAACGCAATTCAAAAGGTTCTCTTGTATAATACTCTCTGTCCTCAAATTCGGAATTATTTCCTATACCAAAAAAACTATTTTTAATCCACTTGTCATAATCAATCATTAAGTCAAATGCTAAAGGATAAATTTTCCCCTGACGCTGCTCAAAATCTGGCCAGGAAAAGGTTAACCGATACCACTGCTCTCCTTTTGTACTGTTAAACAGCACCAAATCAATAGACTCGTTCCATTTCAATGGATTAAGGTAAAATATCTTTGCTCCATATCCAAAACCGGTACTAGTGTCATACATAAGAATCGGAAACAACTCAATTTTTGATCTATCAATAGATGTAACTGTTTTGAATTCTTTAGGTGACGTCTGAAGGACACTATCAAAATTGATCTCTGCTAAAACACCATAATGATCTGAAGCTTGAATCCCCTCCACCAAAGAGTCCAGGCTAATAAAACAGTTTAAAACATTTTCTGGATTAAAGTGATGGCTGAGAAAAATATAATCTATACGTCTGGGAATTTCTGCTCCCAGGGCACTAAGATAATCATATCCTTCCCTCGGAATACCCCTAGCATCAGTTTTTTTCGAGGAAAATAATATGTTTTTATTATCCCTTGGATTCCAACTGTACAGACGACTTGAAGTACCAAAAGGATAAACGTCAAAAAAACTTTTTAATGGGTCACTTGTTGATTGAAATAATTGTATAACTTGAGAGTCCGGCGTAGCATTAAAATCTCCCGCAACAATAACAGGTGATTCAGGTGGAAGCCCTGAAATAAACTTTGACAGTTTTTTTACTTCATTTATTCGCCTCTTCTCTCTTAATTCCCATATTTTTATCCCATTTTGATATTCATCCTTGCTTATCTTTTTTTCTTTCACAAGACTTTCAAACTTACTGGCCATGTAAGGATCCTTTGGTGGTGAAGATACAAGATGAACATTCACAAGGTAAATCGGTGTATTTTGAAAAGTGATTTTTCCCACAACTGCAAATATGGACTCATCAAACTGGATTGTAACTGCATCACCATAAACACCAAAAGAGCCCGATAGTTTCCATAAATCAAACTTTTCTAAATTTAGTGATGTACGGGCAAGAATTGACATCCCTTCTTTGATATTTGAAGGAAAACCTAATGGGCCAAACTTGATTCCTGCAAGACAAACCTGGTGAATTTTTTCAAAATCTAGAGAATCTGCAAGTGTATCTGTAAATCTAGCCACAGGATTAGCCTCTTGTAAAAAAATTACATCAGGGTTAATCTTCTGAATCTGTTCAAGCAACAATAAAAACCGCGATTTTCGACGCTCAGCAGATTCGTATTCCCCCATTCGGAAAGTACCATTATAATCAAGCCCTGACCATACATTGATTGTAAGAAAACGCAAATTTGACTTCTCTTGTGAAAAAGCTTTCTGGGGACTAATCAATAACAAGACAAGAAAAAGTAAAACAAAATGAATAATCAAGGATGCTTCATTTAAGGGTTTTTGCATTTTTAGTTTGTTACAATATTGAGAGCTTTTTCTCTGATTTCCATTCGCCGACATTCTCTGTGTTTTATATCACTGCAAGTAATTGAGGTCAAATGTGATCAGGCGATTTACACTTCTTTACTGGCAGATTTGACCTTGAAACATTATTCAATAAATAATATCATTTATTTCCTTTAGGCTGTTGCCAGGATAATATAAAATATTAATAATTCGCATGAATAACACTTTATTCATTAGGAGATAACATGAGTAAAGAAGAATTACTGTCAAAAATGGAAAAGGCTATTGTCGACGGGAATAAAGAAGAAGCCGAAGCCCTGGCTAAAGAAGCGATAGAAAAAAAGATAGACCTTAATGAAGTCATCCAAAAAGGGTACGTTCCTGGGATCCAAAAAGTGGGAGCTCTATGGGAAAAAGGTGAGTATTTTTTGCCAGAACTTATAACTAGTGCTGAATGCATGAAAGCAGCTATGATCGTACTCCATCCTGAACTTGAAAAAGCTCAGATCTCGACTCAATCACATGGCAAGGTTATTATCGGCACAGTGGAAGGAGACATCCATGACATAGGTAAAAACCTTGTATCCTCAATGCTCCAAGCTAATGGTTTTGATGTGATAGACCTTGGAGCAGATGTTAAACTGGAAGAATTTGTAAAAAAAGCAGATGAGGAAAATGCCGATTTTATATGTCTCTCTGCGCTTCTAACAACGACAATGCTTGGGCAGAAAAGAGTTATTGAAATTCTTAAAGACAAAAATCTTGCTTCCAGGTTTAAAGTTTTAGTAGGAGGTGCACCTGTCAATCAAAAATGGGCTGATGATATTGGAGCAGATGGATATGGCGAGAACGCTATGGTCGCTATAAAAATAGCAAAAAAACTTATCGGACTATAATGCCTGAAATGTCTGTACTTTTTGAAATAATCGAGGACCTTAAAATCGATATTGACGATAAGAGAATTTTGAGGCTCATTGGATATAAAAAAAAATCAAATGAAATAAAAGGTCCTATTAAAAAACTTATCGCAGAAGAAAAAAACAAACTAAACCATCTACTTCATCCCGCATCCATCTATACAATCATAAATTATGAACAGACAAACAAGCACTCTATTTTTGAGAATACAGAAAAAGTGGCTTTGTGCATCTGCACTATCGGGCCGGAGCTTGAAACAGAAATCAAAAAACTCATGCAAAAAAACGAAATGCTAAAAGCATTAATTCTGGATTCTTTTGGTTCTGAGGCGGCTGAAGAAGTAGCTGTCCAATCTGATTTTATACTTGTCAAGAGAGCAAGAGAAATGAATCTATGGCCGAGCAAAAGATATAGCCCGGGCTATGGAAGGTGGGATATAAAAGAGCAGCGCTATGTGTTCCATATGCTGCCGGGACAAGAAATAGGAGTCAGTCTTACAGAATCTTGTATGATGATACCTCGAAAGTCTGTCTCCTTTAGGATAAACTTCTATAAAGATCAAAAACTTACAACAAGAAAAAGAGGCTTATAAAGGAAAATTCAATGATAAAAACAAAAAGACCTAAACTTGAATTCTTAAGCATGGAGTTCATCCAGAAAATTTTAAGTGAGGCTTATTACATTCTCGAAAAGCAGGGAGTTTTTGTTGAGAACCGGGAAGCTTTAGATCTATTAAAGGAAGCTGGAATGAACGTAATAAATTCATCTCAGAGAGCCCACATTACATCCCGTCTCGTAGAGGATTCACTCTCCTCAACTCCTTCAATAATCAAGCTCTATGATAGAACGGAAAAGAATGAATTCATTGTGGGCAAGGATAATATTCACTTTGACCCGGGGTCTACTGCAATAACAATTCTTGATCATAAAACTTCAGAAGAGCGGAAGGCTGTGAGTGATGACCTGATCAAATTCTACCGCCTCACGGATTGTTTAGAGCACATTCACTTCCAGAGTACAGGGATTGTCAGCAGTGATGTTCCAGACTTGATTTCTGACAGCTATCGACTGTTCTTGGGGCTTCAATTCTCGATAAAACCTGTAGTTACTGGGACATTCCGAGTTGAAGGATTCAAACCCATGTTTGATATGCTTATAGCAATCAGAGGGAGCAAGGAAAATCTGGCAGAGAAACCATTGGCCATTTTTGATGCATGCCCCTCCCCTCCTTTAAAATGGAGCAATCTGACCACCCAGAGCCTGATCGACTGTGCCCGTGCAGGTATACCTTCAGAACTTATTTCTATGGGTATGACAGGCGCCACTTCTCCAGTGACTATAGCTGGAACCCTTGTCCAGCACGTGGCTGAGAATCTCTGCGGCCTGGTTATATGTCAATTAGCAAAAAAAGGTGCTCCCGTCATATTCGGAGGGTCCCCCTCAAGCTTTGATATGAGAAAAGGAACTACACCCATGGGAGCCATTGAGACAATGATGATTGATTCTGCCTACTCCCAGATCGGAAAATTTCTCAATCTTCCCACACATGCTTACATGGGACTAAGTGATTCCAAGATCAATGATGCCCAGGCAGGTTTTGAAACTGGTATCGGGGCTCTTGTGGCAGCCCTTTCCGGAATTAATGTCATCTCCGGTCCTGGAATGTTGAACTTTGAAAGCTGTCAGAGCCTTGAAAAACTGGTTGTGGATAACGAAATCTGCGCCATGGCCTATAGGATAATTGAAGGAATATCTCAAAGGGATGAGCCTATCGCCAAAAATCTATACGAGGGATTTTCTGCAGAAACGCAGTTCCTGTCTATGCCTCATACAAGGAAGTGGTATAGAGAGGAGCACACTTTTCCAAAAATTATAGACCGAGACACATATGACTATTGGGTTTCACTTGGAAAAAAATCGATTGCTGACAGGGCTTCTGAAGAAGTTGAAAAGCTACTTAAAGAGAATCCATTCTCTCCTCTGGATAATAATATTCTTCAGGAACTTCAGAAAATTATGCTTTTAGATGCTCAAAATAATGGAATTTCCAGCCTGCCTGAGATAAAGTTTTAAAATCCAACTATTTTATTGGTTTTTTCTACAGTTTAACTTCTTTAGGTGCCCTTAA
>Ga0114930_10000319_pt1 | contig 51780 bp, 48 predicted proteins | sample AnhtaG_FD_87300 | JGI IMG/M metagenome (GOLD analysis project Ga0114930, IMG submission 87300) | Deep subsurface microbial communities from Anholt, Denmark to uncover new lineages of life (NeLLi) - Anholt_01485 metaG | ecosystem: Environmental > Aquatic > Marine > Oceanic > Sediment | place...
AATTGATGTCCGCGTAATAATCGTTAGAGAAATGATGGTCTATGTTGATTTTGAAATAGTCGTCGATGTTGAGATGGCCAGAACGGCCGACATTAGCACATTCGAGCAGGATAATGACATCGAACTTTTGAGGAGCGATCTGCCCGATTTGAATGTTTTCAACGTCTGGGTATTGATTAAAAGGGAAAGGGGTGTTGTCTTTGTTGATAATGGTCATGTCTTTCCCGAGGTGTTTTCCAATAAAATAAAGTGCAAGACTGGTGCAGATGGAGTCCCCGTCTGGCCTGAGATGTGATGTGATAACGATGCGTTGACTCTGGATAATTTTTTTACTAATTTGTTCAACGGGATCATTTTTCATTTTTGTTCAGCGTCTTAATGACGTTTTGGATTCTCTCTTCGTATTCAAAGCTGTCATCAAGAGAAAAAATTAGCAAGGGATTATACTTTAATTTTGTTTTGGAGGCAACAGTTTTTCGTAGATAACCTTGTCTTTCATTGAAAAGGTCCAAAATCTCTTGTTTTGGGGAATGACCTATGACACTCAAATAGACATGAGCATTCTTGAGATCTTTGCTCATCGAAACGTGCGTGATCGTTATAAGTCCGGATGTGGAGTCCTGAAAGGACTCGATGACAAGACGACTGAGTTCTTCTTTTATCAAATTAGAAACTCTTTTTTGTCTTCGACTTTCTTGCATATTTTCTCCAATATGCCTGGTCTAGAAATAATATATTTCCTTTTGAAGAATCTCTCCCTCTATGTTTTCTTCAATTTCTCTGATGATTTTTTGGAATATTTTTTCACTCATGCTTTTCTGTGTGTTCAATGTCACCATTCCGATTTTAGATCGTTGCCATTTGTTCAGGTATGCCAGTTCGGCAAAGGCGATGTTATACTTTTTCTTCAGTCTGTCTTTGATTTTGTTTAACGTTTTGCGTTTTTCTTTCAAGGAATGGGAATAAGGGATGTAAATTTCTAAAGTCAACAGTCCGATAATCATCGGAAAATTTGGCGCCTTGTATTATTTTCGGGGTTCCAATTCTGTTTTGAATGCTTCAATGATATCACCGTCTTGTATATCCTTGAATGATTCAATACTGATCCCACACTCGTAACCCTTTTTTATCTCAGTCACATTTTCTTTGATGTGTTTCAGAGAGGAAATTTTTCCTTGATGGACAACATTTTCACCCCTTATGACTCTCACCTGGGCATTCCTAGTGATTTGGCCATCGATGACCATGCATCCCGCGATAGAACCGACTTTTGGAACACGGAATATTCTTTTAATCTCTGCCCGGCCTACATAGACTTCTTTTTGTACGGGCTCCAAGAGGCCGGTGAGAGCATCCTTAACGTCTTTTGTCAATTGATAAATAACGTTGTAGCTCCGGATTTCCACGTTTTCTGCCTTGGCCAGGCCCAGTATCTTTTGAGTAGCCTTGGTGTTGTAACCTAAAATAATGGCATTGGATGCTGAGGCCAGAAGCACATCTGTTTCGGTGATATTGCCCGTGGCATAATGAACAATTTTTATTTTGACCTCTTCTGTACTCAGGGACGGAAGAATATCTGTCAAGACTTCCACTGATCCTTGGACATCAGCTTTGATTATTAGCGCTAATTCTTTTGCTTCTCCCTCTTCGAATTTCTTAAATAGTTGATCCAGAGTGAGATTTTCAGGATCGGGTGCGTCCTTTTTTTCTTTCTGGGAATTACGTATTTGTGATATCTTTTTCGCTTTTTCAGGATCCGGGATAACTTGGAAAATATCTCCAGCAGAAGGAACATCGGTAAAACCCAAGACTTCAACAGGGACCGAAAGGCCCGCGCTTTTCAATGGTTTTCCATTCTCATCGAACAAGGCTCTCACTTTCCCGTAAGTATTCCCAGAAATGAAGGACTTTCCCTGTTGGAGTGTTCCATGGAGAATGATGACTGTTGCCACAGGACCCTTTCGCGCATCCAAACGCGCCTCGAGGATTATCCCTTGTGCTTCTATGCTCGGATTCGCTTTGAGCTCCATCATATCACTGAGAAGGAGTATCATTTCAAGAAGTTCATTCAGCTGGGTTTTTTCCTTGGCGGAAATTTCTACACTCACGATATCTCCACCCCAGCTTTCAAGCAGAAGTCCTTCTTTTGAGAGTTGCTGTTTCACTTTTTCGATGTCAACATCTTTTTTGTCGATCTTATTAATGGCCACGATAATCGGGACGTCCGCAGCCCTGGCATGGTTGATGGCTTCTTTTGTTTGAGGCATCACTCCATCATCTGCCGCGACAACCAGAATGACGATATCCGTTAAATTCGCTCCTCTGGCTCTTAATTGAGTGAACGCTTCATGACCGGGTGTATCGATGAAAGTGATAGGCCTGTTGTCGTGCAAAACCCTGTAGGCACCGATGTGTTGGGTAATGCCACCGTGTTCTTTTGCGACGATGTTAGATTTCCTTATCGAATCCAGGAGCGTTGTTTTACCATGATCAACATGTCCCAAGATGGTGACGACAGGTGGCTTGGTAACGAGTTCCTTTTTTTGGCTGACGGCTCGCTCTCGGACTTCTTCTTCATAGGTCTGGAGTTTCAGTTCCACCTTAAAGCTCTCGGATATGATTTTTGCGATGGACTCATTGGCAACATCGTTGAGCCCGAGAGTAAAACCTTTTTTTGTCAATATTTCGATGACATCCTTCGAGCTAAAACCTGTTTTTTCGGCAATGTCCTTTAAGCTCATGCTATCCAAGATGCGGATGGCCTTGGTTGAATCTTTTTTCTTTTTTTCTGAGGTATTGTCTTTTTTTTGCGTTTTCATGTTTAACCTATTTGATTTCGATTCTCCAGCCTACGAGTTTAGACGCAAGCCTGACATTTATTCCTTTTTTTCCGATGGCTAAAGAGAGCTGATCGTTTGCAACGATAGCCTGCATTTTTTTTTCCGGTTTGTTGAGAATAAATACTTTCTCAATTTTTGCAGGACTCAAGGCGGCCTTTACGTATTCTAAAGGATTATTCGACCATTCGATCACATCGATTTTTTCACCGTTCAACTCTTTGCTTATGGCGAGGATTCTGTTCCCTTTGACTCCGATGCATGCTCCGATAGCATCAATATCTTCTTCTTCTGTATGGACGGCCACTTTGGCTCTCTCACCCGGCTGCCTGATAATGTCTTTTATTTCTATGTTTCCGTTGGCGATTTCCGGAATTTCGGTCTCCAAAAGTTTTTTCAAAAATTGTGTGTAAACTCTTGAAACAGTAACTTGGGGACCCTTGTTTTCCTTATAGACATGCAAGATGACTGCCCTTATCCTATCCCCGCGTTTGAATTCTTCATCGGGGAGCTTCTCTCTATAAGGGAACAGGATTTCTGTTTTCTCAACTTCGACGATCATGTTTTTATTCGGTTCGATCCTTCGTAAAACGCCGGTTACAATATCCCCCATCCGAGGTGCGAATTTGTTATAAATTTTTTCCTGTTCTGCATCACGCACTTTTTGAAGTATGACTTGTTTGGCTGATTGTGCCGCGATTCGACCTAGCATTTCCGATGGAAGTTCGATTTCAATGTACTTTCCGATCGTTGCCGTCGGATCAATTTTTTGAGCTGCTTGCAGGGAGATTTCTTGGGCTTCATCCTGGGGCTTAGTGCAGATTTTTTTGATGGTATAAACCCGCAGAAGCCCTTTTTCCGGAGTGAAATTGATATGAATATCTTCATTGTGGGAAAAATATTGAGCAGATGCCACCTTCAGAGATTCTTTGATGGCATTGACGATGACGATCGGTTCGACACTCCTCTCCTTGCTGAGTTGGAGAATCGTGTTCCATACGTTAACTTTCATCCTAATCTGCCTCGTTTTGTCTTGAAATATTCATTTTCCCTATTCTTTTGTTTTGATTATCAGCATTTTGTTTATGAATAATTCAGACCTGTTTCTATCAGGGTAATAAAGAGTGGAAATTATATCGGAAATGTAAAGGAATATCAAACTGGCTTACATAATCAATGGAGCAAAGACAAGGCTCACAACGGCCATGAGCTTGATCAGAATATTCATCGAGGGGCCAGCGGTGTCTTTCAGCGGATCTCCAACAGTATCTCCAACCACAGCTGCGGCATGCGCTTCGGTTCCTTTCCCTCCCAAATGGCCTTCTTCTATCCATTTTTTGGCGTTATCCCAAGCAGCTCCAGTATTGGCCATGAAAATACCAAGAAGGACGCCGCATGCTGTCGCTCCCGCAAGAAAACCACCCAGTGCCTCAGGTCCCATCAGAAATCCGACAAGAAGAGGAGCAATAACAGCCAATATTCCCGGGAGGATCATTTCGAATAAGGCTCCTCTGGTGACAATATCGATGCATCTGTCAGAATCCGGCTTTGTTTTGCCCTCCATCAATCCCTTGATTTCCTTGAATTGCCTTCGGATTTCGATCACCATTTTATTTCCTGTCCGTCCCACAGCTTGCATGGTCAACGAGGCAATGATAAACGGCATGAGTGCCCCCAGCAGCAATCCAACGACCGTTCCTACGTCGGTAAGGCTGATATTGAGCAATTCCTGCCCTGCTTCTTTAAGATATTTGTTAACGGTTTCTTGGTAAGCGGAAAATAGCGCCAACGCGGTGAGTGCTGCCGAGCCTATGGCAAAGCCTTTCCCTATGGCTGCTGTCGTATTTCCCAAAGAATCAAGCTTGTCCGTAATTTTCCTGATACTTTCGCCCGCGTTGGTCATCTCCGCAATGCCTCCTGCATTGTCTGCTATCGGACCGTAAGAATCTGTAGACATGACGATGCCTATCGTTGCCAGCATTCCTACTGCTGAGATGGCAATGCCATACAGGTTATACAGCTTGAAGGAAACAAAAATGGCAGCTGCGATGGTTAACAGGGGGAGGATTGTGCTTTGGAAACCGACGGCTAAACCGGTGATCAATAAGGGCGCACTGCCGGTTTGGGCAGTCCGGGCAATGGTTTTCACGGGAGGACCAGATGTGAAATATTCACTTTCCAAGCCTATCAAGACACCAGCAACCATCCCGATCAACACAGACCAGAAAATATTCATATGCCCTTCGACAGCACCCAGAAGACCTTTTATGCAGAAATATGCACCCACGATGAATATGAATCCGCTGATGTAGTAGGAATTTCTGAGGGCCGATTGAGGATTTATGTTCTTGAGCCAATTGATGGAAAACACTCCTATGATGGAGCTCACAAGACCCACCACGATCAACAGCAACGGAAGAGACATATGATTGATGGAAGGCTGAAGCGTTGTCCCGATAGCCAAAGATGCAATCACCGAACCGACATAGGACTCGAACAGGTCTGCACCCATTCCCGCTGTGTCTCCGACGTTATCCCCGACATTGTCGGCGATCACACCAGGATTTCGAGGATCATCTTCCGGGATTCCGGCTTCGATTTTTCCCACGAGGTCTGCGCCAATGTCAGCGCTTTTTGTGTAGATCCCTCCGCCGATACGCGCGAATAGGGCCACAGAACTGGCTCCCATGGCAAATCCATTGATGATCTCCATGTTCTTTGTGAAAAAATAGAAGATGCCGATGCCCACAACACCCAGGGCTGCCACAGAAATTCCCATTACGGCCCCACCCTGAAAGGCAATGGTCAGGGCTTTTGGTGTTCCCCCATCTATCGCGCCCTGTGTGGCACGGACTGCCGAGCGAGTGGAACCTTTCAGCCCGATGAAACCAGCCAGCATGGAGCAACTGGCTCCGGTCAGGAAAGCCAAGCTTGTGTACACAGAAAACAGCCGCCATAGGACAACAAACAAAACGGCAACAAAAATAAAAATGTAGGTGTACTCTCGTCTCAAGAAAATCATGGCTCCTGAATGCACAGCCTCCGAGATCTCCACCATCCTTTCGTTTCCTTGTGGATACCTCTTGATCAAGAAGTACAAGGCCAGCGCAAAAACGAGTCCTAGAAATCCGATAATAAACGAATACGGTATCAAATTGAGCAACGCCATTTTTTTTACCTTTGTTCTGGGACTTGGTCTTCGATGTATAGCACAATATTTGCCAAATATCAATTATCCGAGAAAGAAGGAAATTCTGCCTTTTCGCCAAATAAACTGTAGGGTCCGCAGGAAAGAATTTTGACCCAGATAAATTGGTCGAATACGTCGTTTGGAGAGTTAAAATTAACGACCTGATAACCGGCGTTTCGACCTGTATAGACATGCGGATCTTTTTTACTGATTCCGGTGCAAAGGATTTTTTGAGTCTGGCCTATCAAGGATTTGTTTTTTTCCAGTTGTATCTTTCTCTGGAGGGCCTGGACTTGGATTAAGCGGTTTTTTTTCTCTTCAAAAGCAATGTTATTCTCTTTTTTAGCAGCCGCTGTTTGAGGACGGGGGGAGTACCGGAAGGAAAAAATGTTAGTGTACCGAACGCTTGCGAGAAGACTCAATGTCTCTTGGAATTCAACCTGGGTTTCACCCGGAAATCCGACGATTATATCCGTGCTTAGATGAATATCCGGCATCAGTTTACGAAGAAGGCCGATCTTTTCGAGATATTCTTCTCTCGAATATCCTCTGTTCATCCTCTGAAGTACTGATGTGGATCCGGATTGTATCGGCAGATGAAGTTGATGGCAGACTTTATTAGCTTTTTTCATAGCATAAGCTATTTCATCGGTAAAATTTTTGGGATGAGATGTGATAAATCTGATCCACTCGATGTTGGCGATCTTGTTGATTTCTTCTAATAAAGCTGCAAAATTACTGCCCGTTTCTGGATTGATGTAGGAATTGACATTTTGTCCCAAAAGCTGAATCTCTTTGTAGCCTTTAGACGCCAGTTCTTCAGCCTCTCCCAGAATGCTAGGGATCGGCCTGTACTTCTCTCTGCCTCTTGTGAAAGGCACAACGCAATAGGAACAGAAATTGTTGCATCCCTCCATTATGGTGATGTAGGCGCTCACTTTGCTGTTTCGCTTGATTTGCTGGACAGGCTGGTCAAGCCATTCAGGGCTCCACTCTGTGAAAAGGACTTTTTTGCTGGTTTGAGAAGGAATGATCTGTGAGATTTTCCCGTAGTTATCCGGCCCTATAATGAAGTCCAGAGAAGGTTTTTTATCCCATAACTTGGACCTGTGGAGCTGGGCGACACAACCGACAACTCCGATTATCGTTCCCTTTTTCTCTTTAAGGGATTCCAACCTGCCAAGCAAAGAATAGAGTTTTTCTTCGGATTTTTCTCTCACCGCGCAAGTGTTAACTATAATCAAATCGCTCTCTTCTGGGGTAGCTGAGGCTGTCAAACCTGATGCCAACAACATACCGGCTATGTGCTCTGAATCGCTTGTGTTCATCTGGCAACCGAAAGTGTGGATAAAAAATTTCATGAGTTTATATCAGGTCCGTAAGAATATCTGCTGCATTTTGGACGAATTTGGGACAAAGGGTTTCAAACAAGCCTTCTTTTTCCGCCTTAATGTGTTCCTCTTCCGAGCCAAGATCATAGCCCAACAATTCCTTACAGATGATAGAACCGTGAAGGTTTTCAAATTTCTGGATAAAATGTGTTACGGATTCATACGTTCTGTCTCTAGCTGGGATGTCTTCGGCTTGTGTTCGTCCTAATTTAAGTCCGATAACCATGAGTGCTCCTGAGACGGCTCCGCATATTTCACCTCGATGGGCTATTCCGCCTCCGAACGGCTGGGAAATCTTGAGCGCCAAGTTGAGATCAAGGTCGAACGCATCGGAAAAGGCCGAGAGCACAGCTTGGGAACAGCTAAAACCTTGTTTGAACCTCTCAACTGCAGTTTTGCTTCTGTCTTTTTTCATTTTCTCTTTAATCCCTCTTTTGATTTTAACCTGAATTATTCATAAAAAACGTCGTTTTTTTAAATTCAGCAGTGTAAAGAACTTATCCTGACATTGCTGCTAATGACAACAAAATCAGTTTCTAGAGTACCATTTTTTCAAATTTTAATATACCTTAGAGTCGGGGTGGGTAAGCATCCTTATTTCCGTGACAAATAGGGCTTTTAGGAATGGTTTTGCTTCCGTGAAGATTTTTAACGCCATTCCTCACCGCCCTTCTCGGCGGCTATGAACTGCGCACGCTAACACCCAATCTCTTCCACTCTATCCTCTGTTCCCGTGCTTGCCCAGATCTCTATTCATTTAGCAAAGTCGTGCTCAATACAACATCTCCGTCTGACTGCGTCAGATTCCCTCGAAGAACGGATCGTAATGGCTAAATCTTCAATTTTTGCTTCAACCATCCCTAAAAGCCAATATAAAACCTTTTGATTTCACAGAAACAAGGATGCTTCCTTGGGATGGGGAGGGTTGGCATTGGTTTGACGGCCAATCTTGTTATGAGTGATCGATATTGAGGTTATGAAGAAGCATTTCTTTTGCGTTTTTGAGAGCGGTTTCGGTAACGCGACTTCCGGTTAAGAGTCTCGCTATTTCGTGTACTCGTTCCTCAAAAGATAACTCCTCCACTATCGTGAAAGTCCTGCCTTTTTTAACATGTTTATCGATTCTGTAATGATTGGTTGCAAAAGATGCGATTTGGGGCAAATGGGTGATGCAGATCACTTGATGATGGTCAGCCAGATTTTTCAGTTTTTGAGCGACGAATTCGGCTGTTTTTCCACCTATTCCGGCATCGATTTCATCGAATATGAGCGTCTTTAAGTTTTCCCTTTCTTTCCCGATCGATTTCAGTGCAAGCATGATACGAGAGAGCTCTCCTCCGGATGCGATTTTTCGCAAAGGCCTCAACTCCTCTCCAGGATTGGGGCTAATCAGGAATTCTAATTCTTCAGTTCCGCTGTCTTTTATTTTTTCTATGTGTTCCGATTCCGGCAAAGATGATTTGATATCGATTTTGAATCGAGCCTTTTTCATCCCCAATAGACTTATTTCTTTTTCGACGGCTTTTTCAAGGATACGGGCGCTTTTTGTTCTTTTCTCTGCAAGTTTTTCTGTCAGAGACCGATATTCGGAAAATATGTCTGTGATTTCTTTTTCCAAATCAAACAGCGTTTCATGAGTACGACTGAGCTCTTCAAATTCTTGTTTGGATTTTTCCAGATAGCCTAGTATTTCCAGAATGGAGTTGCCATATTTCCTCTTTAAGTCTTCTATTTGACTTAAGCGACTTTCCAGTTTTTCCAATTTGTCGGGTGCGGCCGTTTGTTTTTCCTTGAATTTGAGAAGTGAATCTGTAAGATCATCGATAATAATAGCCAATTCACCGATGGCTTTTTCTGTGGGTTTGAAGGATTTATCATATCCGGATAATTCTTGTATAACAGCCTGGAGTTTGGACAAGAGCGATGATGCCGAATGCTCCTGCTGATAAGAGATCTTCAGCGCTTCGTCCACCAACAGACTGATTTTTTCGGCGTTTTTCAGGATGTTCCTGTCCTGGCGAAGTTCCTGTTCTTCATCGGGCTGAAGTTCTGCTTTTTGGATTTCCGTGATTTGATAGTTCAGAAAATCCAGGCGTTGCTCCCTTTCTTTTTGCTTGGATTCTAGTTCTCTTTTTTTTCGGGCTTTTTTCCTGAGCTTTTGAGCTTTCTCAGTTACTTTTTTTCTGAGAGAAAAGGCATGAGCATAAAAATCGAGATAATCAAGCTGATTTTCGATATGGCGGAGGAAGGCATGATCGTTTTGGCCATAAATATCGACGAGGCTATCGCGGAGTGATTTGAGTTTTTTTATCGGAACAAGCACTCCGTTTACATAACCTTTATCTGCTCCTTGTTCAACGATGTTCCTCTGGATGAAAATTTCGTTTTCTTGATCGAAGGAGGGGATCAGATCTTTTTTTATTGTATCAATATTGGTATGGAAAATGGCCTCCACCGTAGTTTCTTTTTTCCCGGTGCGGATCAGATCCGGAGAACCTTTCTCACCCAAGACCAATCTGATACCATCGATAATGATGGATTTTCCTGCTCCCGTTTCTCCTGTCATAATGGAGAATCCTTTTTTCAGATTGAATTCCACTTCTTCGATGGTGGCCAAATTTTTAATACGAAAGGATTTGATCACTTTGATCTAGTTAATTCTATCGGTACCAGGGCTTTTTCCATGTTTATCCGACCGTTGCCTAAGAAGTCATCCTTTCCTGGATGTTCGTCCGCGTTCACGTCGTCAGCTGAGAAGCGGATAATATCCATGATCTCATCAGGCTCAAGCCAGGGTTTGAGACTTTTGATCAGGGCGGCAAATCCAGATACAATGGCCGTTGATGCCGATGTTCCGTCCGCAAAACCATAGGGAGGAAGAGTAAAATCATTCCAGATAAGGCCGGGAAACCAGGTGGGAACAGGGCCTACGATTTTTAATCCTGGAGCTGCCACATCGACTTCCGGGCCAAAGTTCGACCAGTAAGGTATCGAATCGTTATAATCTGTGGCTGCTACTGCCAAACAATATTCATCATAAACAGCAGGATAGATAACACTGCTCCCTTCATTCCCTGCCGATGCAACACAGACGACACCATTTGCATGAGCATATGCAAGGGCCTCCTCGAGCGCCGGCACTTCTTCGCCTGGCCCAAGAGGAAATCCCAGACTCATCGAGATCACGTCAACCGGATTCGTCTCATCATTACCAAGATCACCCCTGCCTTTTACGACAGCATATATTATGGCCTCCACAAGCCAGCTGACATAACCTGTATCATCCGAATCGACGACTTTTAAGGGCAAAATTTGAGAATTCCAACTCACTCCTGCTATACCTTCTACATTATTGGTTTTTGCGGCAGCCAGACCAGCCATAAAAGTACCATGGCCATGATCGTCGGACGGATCGTTATCGTTGTTCACAAAATCATAACCATTGGATGATATCTTTTCTACTTCATCTGTATTTGCTAGATCTGGGTGATCGAAATCGATTCCTGTGTCCAGCACGGCTATGATTACTTGTTCGTCTCCTTTTGTTTCCTCCCAGGCTTCAAGAGCTTTAATGTCGGCTCTGTTTTTTCCCTGCGGGCCTGGGAATCCAATTTCTTGACCTTGGTTAAAAAGAGCATACTGCAAATCGAAAAAATTATCGTTGGGTTTAGGAACGGCTGTTATGTAGGTCTTATAATCTGGGGTAGCATATTCAACATCTGGGTTCAGCTTTAATGCATAAATCATTTCTTCTACGGTTGAATATTCTGGAACTTTGAGTATATAAATATCCAACACTGGAATTTGCTTAATTGTTTTTGCTTGATAGGCATTTATGGCTGTATCAATGGTTTGAAGAGACAGGGTTGGTTTGAATTTAACAAGAACTCGGTCAGGGGCATAACGCGTTTCTCCCATTCCAAACGGCTGCCCCTGGTTGATAGAATGGACCTGATGCCGAAACATCCGCATGGGATTTCGTTTTTGTTTCCGAAGTCGGGGAAAATCAAAGCTGGAAGAAAAGAAAAAGACGAAGATGATCGAAACAAGCAATGCAATTTTGGATTTTTTCATAGATTCCTCCGGTTAGAACGAAAAGGCAGCTATTACCACAAATCCCAAATCCATCCCTTCTCTGTATGGCAATATATGTGCTTCTCCTTTGAGGAAGAAATAATCACTAAGAGTGACGATGCTTCCGAGTGTGATGTCAACTAGGCTTTTGGACTGGAGCTTTTTTTCCTCTGTCCCTTCCAAAGTTTGAATGGTCTGTGTCAATTCAAATCGTCCTTCTAAGTTATTGTAGCAAACGGACAAATAGGGGGAGAAGGATTCTAGACCTGTAAACTTGATATAAGGACCGGCAGAAGCTCTCATCCATGTCGGCTTTCCAGTCACTGTTCCGGTGACATTGAGTCCCGGGATATCCCATGTTTCTTCTTTGCCGATGTGATAAAGGAATTGACCATAGAGGCCAAACTCGAAGTCGTTGGCATAAAAAAGAGATTTTCTCAATTCTGCACCGAAGATATACCCTCCTATGTCACCACCATCCAACTCGACTGAAAAGGGCAACTGCCTGAAAATCAGAGCATCATAATTGGATAAGGCGTATCCGGCCAATCCGGAGATGGAAAATCCTTCGTTTATTTCAATTTCTAAATTCAAGGCGAAAATTTTGGATTTCAAATCTAAAGTTTGATTCTTATTATCCCAGGTCACTTTTCGAGAAAAATATTCAAAATGAGCCCCCGGCTTTATCCTCAGCCCGCTGGAGAAGGATACATCCTGGAGCTGAGGAAAGGAAACTTGGGGAAGACTAAAGATAAACAGGGCAGCAAGGATAAACGTGCAATGTTTTTTCATTTGAATTTTCACTCCTTAGTCGGTTGGGTTCTTTTTTTCGATTTCCTCCATTCTTTCCTGTGCTTTTTTTATGAATTTGCTTTGAGGATAATCGGATATCAATTTTGTGTAATACGGAATACTTTCTTCGGTTTGACTCATCTTATAATATGAGTCTCCAAGAACAAAAAAGACCTCATCCAATCCTGAAAATATCGGATAATTGGAAAGAATATCTTTTAGTCGGCTAATGGCGGCGGGATAGGCTTTTCTTTTGTAGTAGAGTTTCCCGATGCTCAAAGTGTGTGCGGCCAAGTACTCTTCGCATACCTTTACTTTTTCTCGTGCCTCCTTTGCCTCATCACTCAAGGGGTAGTCTGTTATGAGACGTTTGAACTCCAGGAGGGCTTGTTCGGTTTTTGTTTGATCGCGTCCGGGTTTGAGGGTTTTTTTAAAAAAAGATAAGGCAATTTGAAGCTGTGCATGTGGGGCTGAAGGACTCAGCGGGAAATTGGTGATGAAATCTCTGTATTCGGATGCTGCAAGGATCATGCTGCCTTCGTCACCCTGATGAAAGAAGGAATCTGCGATGGCTAGTTTAGCCCGTTGGGCGTAAAAACTCTTTGGGAAAGAATCGATAACCTGTCTGAGGTATAGACGTGCTTTTTCAGGATCTTTTTTTATGAATTGTTCCCCTGTTCTGAACAAGGCTTCATCGGAAGAGGCGATTTCTGGATCTATTTGAAGGCTTTTCTTTTTACATGCTGGTCCGACAAATATCAAAAGAAGACTGAGGATTCCTATAAATATTCGCATTTTCATTTCGGTTTCCTTTAAAATTAGATTTTTTCCGCGCTTAAAGTCTGAATCCAATCCCACTCAGATCTTAATCCCTCTTCGAGAGTAATTTGGGGGGTGTATTTCAAATCATCTTTTGCTTTTTGAATATCTGCAAAAGTGTGTCGCACATCCCCTTTTTGTCCCGCAACATACCGTATATTTATCTTTCTTTGACAAATTTCCTCAAGAACAGGGATGATATCAGCCAGCTTTTTCCGGGTGCCTCCTCCGAGATTGTAATTTTCTCCTGCTCTTCCATTTTCTATAGACGACAGATTGGCCCAGATTATGTCATCGATGAAGGTAAAATCCCGTGTTTGCTGACCATCACCAAAAACGGTGATTTCTTCACCTTCAAGGATAGATTTGAAAAATTTATGAAAAGCCATATCTGGACGCTGACCTGGGCCATAGACAGTAAAAAACCTCAAGGAAACACATGGAATGCCATAGTTTTTGCAATACAGAAAACAAAGGTTTTCGCCTGCCAATTTGGTCACACCGTAGGGAGAATAGGGATGCAGGGTGCTTGTTTCTGTCATCGGGAGCTTAGAACTCAATCCATAAACAGATGAGGATGATGCATAAATGAATTTTTTTAATTTTGATGTTTTAGCAGCTTCCAGAAGCTTTTGAGTTGCGTCGATGTTGTTTTTGGTATAGATGGAAAAGTCTGTTCCCCAGCTTGCCCTCACTCCTGGCTGGGCTGCAAAATGGAAAACAACATCGACCTTATCCATGATTTTGTTGAGCTCTATCTCGAGTATATCAGCAGGAATGAGTTCAAAATGCGGATGATTGACAAGAGATTGGATATTATTTTCTTTGATCGATCGAGAGTAAAAATCTGTAAAAGCATCTAGGGCGACAATGTGTGCGCCATCACGGATCAGTTTCTTACAAAGATGAGACCCGATGAATCCTGCTGCGCCAGTGACGAGGTAGTTCATGTCATTTGCTAACTTCTAGAGCGATTCTATTTCTCTTCTGAATTTTTGATCCCGGAGCAGGAGATTGGTTGATGATGATTCCTGACTCCAGGCCATAATAATATCGGCGTCGTATGTTGCTCACGTTGAAATCCATCTCTTTTAGCTGAGTGATTGAGCTAGTTGCTCTTTTCCCGATCAAATCTGGCATTAGGTATTTGATCTCGTGCTGACCCTGACTGACCAAAAGGCTGACAAGTGTATCTCGCCCTACTTCTTCTTCAGAGAGCGGATATTGCCCTATGATTTTGCCAGCCGCATATTTTGGTGTATGAACATGGGAAATTTTCCCTTCTCTCAATCCGGCCTCTTCCAGAATTGGACGGATAGTCTGAAGGTTTTTTCCCAAAAGTTCTGGGACGATAACTTTTTCTTTTCCTGCACTCAACACGACTCTTGCTTCGGTGTTGATCTTGACCTTAGAATTGGCTGGTGGATCTTGAAAAATAATTTTTCCTCGTTCATACCGCTGATGAAGTCGCACACCGCTCTGAACCAAGTGGATTTTTTTCTTTTCGAGATCGGTCTTTGCCTCTTCCAAAGTTTTTCCGATAAAGCTTGGCAATGTGACCATTTCTCCTTTGAGAGTGAACTGGAATGAAAGGATGGCACTTATGAAAAATAAATTCAGAAAAAGTAATATCAGCAGAGCATAATTAAAGATTTTTTTTGTAGACATCGACTGTTTTTTCACTAAAAGGACAAAAACTATCTATACCATAGAATAATAACCAAGTAAACCTCAAAAAAGTTACCCCTATGGCATGACTGTTATTATGATTTTTAGGCAAAGAATTTGCTGAAGGGCAATGTTTTTTTTATAATAGAACTCTCAATATAGGAGGTACGAGCGGATGTCAGATTATATGGTTGAGTTTTCGGATTTCAGGAGCGATACGGTCACCCGTCCCACAGAAAACATGCAAAAAGCCATGGCCGAGGCAGTTGTGGGAGATGATGTTCTGGGGGATGATCCCACTGTTCAGAGACTTGAAACTATGGCTGCTGAAATCATGGGGAAAGAAGTGGGTCTTTTTGTTCCATCGGGAACGATGGGAAATTCTGTTGCCATCAAAGTGTGGACAAGTGAGCTGGAGGAGGTCATCGTGGAGTCTCGGGCTCATCTGTATAACATGGAGTCGACACACATGACATTTATTTCCCGAGTCACTCCTCGTCCGCTTTCCTCTGACCGGGGAGCCATGGATCCGGAAGAGGTGGAGCGCAATATCCGCATGCCATCTGTTCATATCCCGAGAACATCACTTATTTGTGTGGAAAACAGCCACAATAACTGGAGTGGGGCCGTTGTCCCATTGGAAAATCTCAAAGCCATAAGAGAGATCGCCGACAGACATAACTTGAAGATTCATTTTGATGGCGCTCGTATTTTCAATGCAAGTCACGCGTCGGGGATACCCGTGAAGGAATACGCAAAAATCGGAGACTCTTTGATGTTTTGTCTATCAAAAGGCCTCTCTGCCCCTGTTGGATCCTTGTTGGTCGGCCCGAAGGATTTTATCGAATATGCTCGCCGAGTGAGGAAGGCATTGGGTGGAGGGATGAGGCAGGTGGGTGTACTTGCAGCTCCGGGCATTGTGGCTCTCAAGGAGATGATCGACAGACTAAAAGAAGATAATGACCGGGCAAAAAGATTGGCATCTGCCATTGCCAGCATGCCGGGCATCCGGTTGGACCCTTCGAAGATCGAAACCAATATTGTTATCTTCGGATTCGATCATCCCAAATTCTCTATCCCGGAATTTCTTGCCAAACTAAAAGAGCACGCCGTTTTGGCTTTAGCGACTACCGGCGGGATTCGCTTTGTCACGCATAAAGACGTGGGCGATGAAGATGTCGACAGAGCCATTAATGCATTCCAAAAGCTCCTTTCTTAACCTGAATTATTCTTAAAAAAAGCATCGGCATTTTTTACCCTATGGGCGAGCCAATCTCACCACATCGGCATCGTTGTAGCCCAATCGCAGTATCCAGATACAGCTCATGAGCATCTGCCTTGCCGCTGCAGCAATCTTGACTCGTGAATAATCCAGCTTAATTAAAGTGGTTTTCTTACCTTTTTTATGGGTATGCTCTAATGGAAAAAGACATCAGGTATGTCCGCAGCGCCATCAAGGATCTAGCCTTCACGAGTCGTTCTTTGAGGGAATCCGACAAAGTCGGACGGCGAGGATGTATTGAGCACGGCTGAACTAAAGGGTGAGAGGTCCGGATAAACAGAGGATAAAGTTACAGAGATTAGGAGTGAGCATGCGGAGTTCCGCAGCCGCCGAGAAGGGCGCTCCACACATGCTTGATGGCAAAGAAACACAGTGAAAACAATGCTCACACAAAAGAGAAGAGAGGGGCTTAAGTTTCTTTATCAATGGCGAGGGCGTGTTCGACGATTTCGGCTATATCCCATATCTGCAGGCTTTCTTCCTTGTCTTTGCTTTTGATGGCATCGTCAAACATGGTGACGCAGAATGGACAAGCTGTGGAAATCCATTCGGGATCTGTGGCAAGGGCGTCTTCCAGCCTTTGGATGTTGATTCTTTTACCGATTTTCTCATCCATCCACATCCATCCTCCTCCAGCACCACAACAAAAGGATTCCTTTCCGGAGCGTTTCATTTCTCGGATATCCAAGGATGGGATGGCATGGAGCACTTCACGAGGGGCTTTGTAAATCCCGTTATATCTTCCGAGATAGCAGGGATCATGATAGGTCAACTTTTTGGGGATGGCCCGGTCCAACCTCAGATGGCCCGATCTTATGAGTTCGGAAAAAAAATCTGCATGATGTTTCACATCACAAGAAAATCCCATTTGGGAATATTCATTTTTGATTGTGTTGTAACAATGGGGGCATGTGGTTAATATTTTGCTGATTTTATAACGGTTGAAAGTTTCGATGTTAGTCTGGGCCAGAGTCTGGTAAAGGTATTCATTTCCGACACGCCTAGCGGGGTCTCCACAACAACCTTCCTCCATACCGAGGATAGCGAACTTTATGCCAAGGTGGTTTAGAATACGTGCCATGGCTTTGGCCACTTTTTTGTTGCGATCATCATAGGACCGGAGGCATCCCACAAAAAAGAGATAGTCGATTTCTTCTCCCTGCATCTCGGATAGTATCGGGACATCCAGCTCTTCCACCCAATCTACCCGAGCATCAAAACCTAAGCCCCAAGGATTCGAATTTTTCTCCAAGCCTCGGAATGCTTCCATCAACTCCTCAGGAAATTTACTCTCCATCAGGACCTGGTATCGTCTCAAGTCGATGATTTTGTCCACATGTTCCACATACACAGGGCAGTGTTCCATGCAGTTGCGACAGGTTGTGCAAGCCCAGAGCGTGTCCTCCTGGACAACATTTCCGACCAGCGCTGGGGCTTCATCGGCTTTTTTTCCTTGTTTATGCAGGTGGTTTTTCAAATCCAGGATGATATCTTTTGGGGAGAGCGGTTTTTCTGTGAGATGGGCAGGACAATGGTCCTGGCATCTCCCGCAACGTGTGCAGGCGTCCAGGTCGAGGAGCTGTTTCCAGGTGAATTCATTTATCTTAGCAACCCCAAAACTTTCGGCTTCCTCGTCTTCCAGATCCATGTGGGTAAGTGCTCCTTTGGGTTCGAGAGACCTGAAGATCATATTCAACGGAGAACTGACGATGTGAAAAAGTTTGGAAAAGGGAATATAGGCGATGAAACCGAGGACAAGAAAAAAGTGGATGCGGAAAAAAAACATCGACAAAAAACCTTTTGTCGAAACACTCAGACCGAATGTATGGATCAGAGAGGCCAGTACTTTGCCTATCGGGGCCCATGCTTGGATGTCTTTCCCGATTATCGAAAGCCGGAGGCTCTCCATGATGAGGCCTGTACCGATAATCAGGAAAAGAAAGGCCAAACTGATGAAATCATCCAACCGGTTATCCAGCCTGGATGGGCGGGTAACATATCTTCTGTAAAATGCCAAGACCAGAGACCCTAACCCGAACAGCGCGATAAGGTCTAGGAAGAGGGACAGTAGTTTGGAGATGGGAGAAGGCAGGGTAAACATGAACTGGACGATCACGATGACCACGAAGGGAACAAGAAAGCTAATAAACAGGAATAAATGGATCAGACCAGGATAAACATCTTGCAAAATTCTCCGATGAACGATCCCTTCCACCAGAAAAGACTTGATCCTTTTTCCGATGCTGTCTGATCTGGAGTCCTGTTGGCCGATTTTCCAAAGACGGGTACGCCTTTGCAGTCCGTAAGTAAATACGGCGAGAGAAAGGAGGACGAGCAGGATGTCGAATGCTTTAATCATTGTTCCACATCCTACCCGGAGCCAGCATCACATCGTGGCAGTTTAGGCATCTCTGGTTTTTTGGAGGGCCGTCAAACTCCCTTATATGGCACAGGATACATTCAGGAATCGAAGGCCTGTTTGTCCCACCTGACAGATATTCATGTCCTGCATAACGGTGACATGCGACACATTCTAGACCTTCCTGTCGGTGTATCCTGTGATTGAATTTTATGACTTTCTTTTTGATGTTATATCCCAGTTCCAGCACATCTTCGTGACAGTCCAGACACCTCTGTGAAGTGAGGGAATCATCGGCTAAATACTCGGGAGGTACGAAATGATTGGAGTGGCACTGGAAACATGAAGTCGAATGGGATGGATGACCTTTTGAGTTTTTCCATAAATCCACAAGTTCAGGATGGCACTGGGCACAAACCCTTTCGTTTGTTGCGGAATAATGCACAAAATACCCAATGCCTCCACCTCCAACGATCAGGACGATCAAGAACAAGAGAGAAAGCATCGTCCAGAATCGTTTTTTGAATTTAAATTTAGCCATATATTCTTTTTATTTGGTTTGAAAACTCAAAAGAAAAAACTCGGGGCTTTTCTTTCCCTCAGGTATTCCTGCAAGCAGGATTCTTGTTCCTTCATGGCTTGCGATCCGAGGTCCCCAAAAGGCAGGAAACCTCGGGAAATCCATCGGGACCAAACCAGAGACATAACCAGGCGTATTTTTGTCAAAGGCAGTTCCTCCTTCGCCTGTTTCAAGATCGAGGAAGACACCATTATAAATGTGTTTATAAAGGATATACTTTCCGTTCCCGGTCAAATCGAAAAATTCGACCTTCGGAGAGATAGGGGATTTGAGATATTCGGTCTCAGACCCTTCTGAACTGACGGTGTATGTCCCGATTCCTTGTTTTTTCTTTCCTGTGTAGTAAACCACGACTTTTTTTCCATTTTGGCTCAATTCAGCGAGGCTGAACCAACGATCCTGAAAATCGGTTATTTTTTTGACTCGGGTTCCTTCCCAATCGGATATATAGAGATCATAATCTAGTTTGTCATCCGAAGATTGGGCGCCGAACAAAACTCTGTCTCCTGAACCATTTATGCCAAAGGCCCAGCCTCCTCCTAGGAGTGGACGGGAGGGTTGAGTTTTCCATTCCCATTGTTCCCCGTTGAATTCTGGCGCAAGGATTGTTTTTTTCTCTTCACTTCGAGTGTCGATCATAATAATGGCGCTCGCATTTCCGTAACGGACCGGCCCTAAATGTCCCTTCATCACACACGCCACATGGCTTCCATCGGAGCTTACTGCATAATGCGATATCCTTTCCCATTCGTTCCCTTTGAAATCGAGAGCTTTCCAGTCTTTTCCTTGAAGGGTTTCTATCGGGAAAGAAAAAATTTTAAATCCGGTGCCATCCGTGTTGATCATGGCAAGATAGTGATCCAGGATGTTTTCCGGTTGATCCAAGCTCAGGACAAACACGGCTACACGTCCGTCGCCGGATAATACCGGAGGTTTTGTCCCTAAAAGGAGTGATATGTCTTTATAGGGTTCTGGAGCAGTCTTATTTTTGTCTAAAAAAAGCTCTGTTTCTTTTCCCGTATCGATGTTCATCAGCCTGAGGGACTTGGTGATCTCCTCGCCGCAATTGATCTCCAGAACATACAACATCCACTGTCCGTCATCGCTCAGGCAGGGATAGTGAACGGAATTATTCCCAGAGTAGGTGAGCCTTTTTATGTGGCCTTGATTTTCTAAAACATCAGAAAAAAGAGGCCCTGTCATCAAAATAATGACGATCAGCACGATGGAAATGTTTCCGATTTTTTTGTTCATATCTCCAACCTTTAGGTTTATTCCTCTACCTTTTGGATTTGGACCACTGTATCTTTTGAGGCTTGCCCTCCTCCCACAAGGTCCACACGGTTTTCGATGATGGCAAAAGGATTCACACCTTTTCCTTTTTTGCTCCACCAAACGAGCTGGGTATCTCTATCTTTGCTCTTGGATTTCCGGGCCTGAGCCATGCTCCCGAATGCTGTATGTCCCAATCCTTCAGCCAGTGCTACCGATTCCGGATGGATCCGATTCGTGGTCAAAACGTGCAGGATCACACTCCCTACAGATGAGGAAACGCGGACCCTGTCCCCGTTTTTTATGCCCAGTTGTGTGGCTTTTTGTTTATTCAGCCAAAGCCGGTTTTCGTGAAAAATTTCCCTGGCCCATTTGCTATTCTCCATCCCTTTTGTTCCCAGGTTCGTTTTAAAGGGGGTCAGGATAAATTGGTTGGGTTTTTTGCTTTCCTGAGAGTGAATGGGCCTGTAATCGGGCAGCCTAGGCTGCCCTTTGATCGTAGGGGGATCCTGTGCAATTGCTTTGTTTTTTTTGCTCATCCAAAAGCCCTTTTGTTTTAAGGACTGGAAGCTGACACCCTTATTCAATAGGGAAGAGATCATTTTCGAAGTGTAGTCCTGTGTATCTTTATAAGGCAGTTTTCTCTCTATTGCCCCACCCAAATTTCTCGCAAGTTTCAGGCAGACATTCCCGACTTCTTTGGCTTCTCCGAGAGGTAGGAAAGTGTGGTCGGTCAGCTTTCCTGCATCGAAGAAAGGAGAACGCAAAGCTTCTGCCGGGCTGAGCAGAGAGACCACAGGCTGCCGAAGGTTGAGTAGAGGGGTTCCATCCAGTGAAGGGGCAGGCTCCACGCCCCAGCCTTCTAAATAGGTGGTTGCTGGCAAAACCAAATCCGCCAGCATGGCTGTTTCGGTTATGTGCGTGTCCATCACAACCAAAAAAGGAGTGGTTTTTTCATCTTTCAGGAGGGCTGCACTTTTATCACACTCCGGATCAGAGTATGCAGGATTGGAAAGATAGCTAAAGTAGGTATCGATAGGCGTGTTTTTAAGTGTCCATTCGGATATGGTTCGCATCATTTTTGAATCTGATGAATACTCCAGAGGCAAACGAGAGAAAAATATCCCTCCTTCCTTTTCCACGTTTCCGATAATCCAGTTCAAGAGGGAAACACATCTTGTGTTTTGATTCCCGTTTTCATGGTCGCATGCGCCTCCTCCAAGAATGGCCACGGACGGTTTTTGGGACGCGAACTGATAAGCCAACCGTTCCACATCTTCGGCGGCTATACCGCTCTCCTTCTCGGCCCATTCGGCTGTGAACCGGGACAGGTGTTCCTTTAAAGCTTCATGGGATATGTTCGCTTGGTTTTCGAGGAATTGCGTATCAGCAAGTCCTTTGTTCGCGATCACATTGGCCATCGCAAGCGCAACGCTTCCGTCGGTACCAGGCTTAACCGGATGCCATTCATCACTTCTGGCTGCGGTTTCGGACATCCGCACATCGAATGTTATCAGTTTTGTGCCCCTTTCGGCTCTGGCAAGGGCAAGGCGACGAGCTATCCCGACAAAGTAATCATGATTCGCAAACGGATTGGCCCCGAAGTTCAGGATGGTGCGGCTATTGGCAACATCCGGGATGAAAGAGGAATATCCTGTCATGGATGCGAACGCTGACGAACGGTTGAGGCTTTTCAAAACAGTTCGGTCGATAACGGGAACATCTCCGATGGCTTGGATGAATTGCATCAGAGTGGGATCCGAGTGACCCAAGTCAAAGACAAATTCCTCAATACGCCCATCTTTTATTAAATGGCCAATGCGAGAACTCAATGTGTGATATGCTTCATCCCAGGTGATTCTGCTCCAGCGATTTTGTCCTCTCTGACCGATTCTTTTTACAGGAAATAAAAGCCTTTCCGGATCGTTGACCAAATTGATTCCGGCAACGCCTTTGGCACAGATGCCTCCCTTGTTGTTCGGATGGTCGGGATTCCCGAGAATCTGAACGAGCCGGTCACCGTTTAGATAAGCGATGATACCGCATCCCGCAGGGCACTGTTGGCAGGTTGTGGGGATAGCGACTAGAGATTTTAGAGAGGTTCTTGACACTCCGATCTTTTTTTTGTCGTGATCTGAAGGAGCCCACGCTCCGAGAGAAATGGATGTGCCCGCCATCAGAGAAAAGCCATCCCTCATGAACCTTCTTCTGGAAATACCTTTTTTTTCCATTCTATTTCCTTAAATCAAAGGGATAGATTCTCCGCCGACCACAACGACGTATCTCATGACAAATATTCCTATGACGACAAGTAAAGAAGCGATAATCATGGTCACCAAGTTCCTGAATCGTGGAACGATAAGCAGGGTAAACGGCACGATTTTTCCCAACAGGTTTTCCACGATCAGGAATAAAGGGAAAAAATTGCCGGATAAAAGCAGATGGGCTACATCCTGAGCATCAGAGTGGGAAACCAAAAGGACGAGAATGTCGCACCCGACCAGAAACAGGTCAAACACGATAACCCAGGCTAACATTTTCCCGAGATTTTCAAGAAGCGGATAGTTTATCTTTTTTTGCGCGGAGAAAAAGCGGTCCTTCACGATACATACCAGGATCATCAGGGCTATTCCTGAAACGATGGCTGAGACGAGAAACAATATAGGCATGAGAGCTGTATTCCACAGGGCCCTGGCCTTGCCAAAGGCCAGGATAAAGCCCGTATAGCCATGGACCGATACGGCAAGGGGAATACCGATAAGCCCGAAGATGCGGGTCAGTTTTTTTTGCTCCTTGAACATGAAATAGCCGTAGACTATGCAGTTGATTGGATAGATTATCAGCAGGAATGAACCCCAGGTGATCGGGGACTCGAAATTCAAGTACACAAAAAGGTGCCAGGCTCGGTGAGGAACGCCTATATGAAGCAGAAGGAATAGGGGAGCGATGATCAGCAAAACTGTCGCCAAGATAACGCCTACCTTGCCCAGAGATTTGTACTGTTCCATCCCAAAACCGTAGGCAAGCGTCGAAAGGATAAATGATCCTGCGCTCAAACCTGTCAAGTAAAAATACACAGCTATAAATATGCCGAAAGCTTCTTGATGCACGATGTTGTAAAGAAGTTGACTATCCATCACTCTTTCTTAGATTCCTTTGTGTCAATGACTTCCTGGTCGAGTCCAATGTAATAAGTCCGGGGATCCGTTCCCAGCTCTGCTTTGATGACCTGAACGGCATTCTCAGCAAGTGCTTTGGCTATTTCACTTTCCGGATCGTTACAATCACCGAATAGGATTGCCCCTGTTGGGCAGGCAAGAACACATGCTGGTTCGAGCCCCGCATCCACACGGTGGTGACACCAAAAGCATTTTTCGACAATCTTTGTCAGCGGATTGATATAGCGCACCCCGTACGGACAAGCAGCCATGCAATACCGGCATCCGATGCACCGGTGAGGATCGACATAAACGATCCCGTCAGAGCGTTGGATCGAGGCTTTGACAGGACACACAGTCACGCAGATGGGTTTGGCGCAGTTATTGCAGACAACGGGCAGAGAATATTCTTTGGCATGGGGATATGTTCCTTTTTCCACTCGCTTTACCCAATTCCTCCAGACGCCGAGCGGAACATTGTTTTCACTTTTGCAGACCACAGCGCAGGTATTGCATCCGATACATTTGCGCAGATCGATCAACATGGCGTAGCGTTTTTTATTCGTTTTCATGATGTTCTTGCTTTTCTGCGATTTCGGTTGCATGAGGAGTAGGTTCTTCCGGCACAACGGGCATTTTCATGTTTTCCTGCCATGATGCAATTCTCGACAAAATTCTCTTTCGGGATCTGAACACGAGCAGCGTACCGGATGCAAAAAGCAGAAGGAAAAGGAATCCGTTCCCGACAAAATTGAGGCCTGCCCACCTGGTTGCATCCAGATGGGTTGGCCCCATGACAAGGTTGCCTTTTGACCGGACATCATGACAGCGGGTGCAAAAATCTTTGTAAACACGTTTGGCGCCGTGGGCCGAGTCTTGGTAATGACAGCTAATGCAAACATTCATGTCGAATTTTTCGGATATGTCTCCCTTCCGATGCCCTGAAATTTTTCCAAGCGATGTCTTATCCAGGATCCCTTTACCCATGACTTCGGGGTGGCATGCTCCGCAGGTATCCCCGACATGGGATTCATGAACAGAAGATAAGGGATCATCATGCCGCAGGATGTTATGTTTGGTGTGGCAATGATAACAAAGGGGAAGTTCTTTTCCGGGAGTGATCGTAGTGAAAGTCAGATGTATGTTTTTTTGATATTCCTCTGCTTCAATAGGATGGCAACGGGCACAATCCACATCGATAAAACCCTCTCTGAAGTGAAGGAAAGGATTGGCATTTGTATGGCAGTCAACGCAGGTTAATTTGCCTTGATGGTGGATATCTTGGGACCACTTTTCAGGATCAACGTACAATGTCCGCAAATTCCCATCATGCATAATCTGGGAGATTTCTGGTTTTCCGTGACATGTCAAGCAATCTTGATCAGAGAAGGCCGAGGATTGGGCATCCACAAACGAAAACGGGAATAGAGCGATAAAGATGATAGCGATCAGATATCTTAAATGCATGCTTAACCGAATGCGATGACAACCATCCAGAGGTAAGATTTGGTAGCACAATGATCAGCAGTTGTCAAGTTCAAATACCCGCTCGTCTCCGTATGGCTTCCTCTTCAGTTTGCCTGCCTGTTTGAATTGGATTTTCCAGTTTTAATGCTGTTTTTTTGCTGCTCAAAAAGGGATCGCGATGCCCCAGTGGAGTTTGGTGAAAATTTGTTTATTTACCAGGCGGCTTTCTTGAATGTCTTTCCAAATGCTGCCCCCAAAGGATAATTCCAGATAATCTAGGAGCTTTACGCGGAATATCAAGTCAGCCAGGAATGTCTGTCCTAGGGAGAAGAAGGATTCGGATTGAGCGACGATTTGGAGACTCATCCCAAAGCTCTCCTGTATCCAAGCTCCAATACGAATACCGTATTCTTGGAGAAGCTTCTCTCCTGAGAGATCGAGATGGCCAACGTGGTTGGTGTGATAAAGCAACCATGTGAAAGGTTCGAAATAGAAGTCACCAACCTGAAACGGGAGGCCAAAACCGACATAATTGCGGTTGAGATAGTAAGCCAAGCCATCGACGATACTTTGATAATCGGAGTCATGGTTGGAGTCATGTCCTAGTATAAGAACAAGATTTTCCAGGGGATTCAGCCGTAGAGAAAAATGCCAGTCGAATTTTGTCCGTTTACTCCCGTCATCATGCGTCACAAGTTGAGCAAGAAACGAGAAATTTTCAGTGATGAAGATGCGATTCCGGAATCCAAAAGTCCATCGGTCTTTTTTCCCGGAGAGGTCATTGTAACTGGGAAAATTAGAGGGAAGCTGGAGCTGGCCGAAAAATTCTCCATGAAGGGTGAGTTTGTTATCCGGGAACAGAGGATTTTTTTCTTTGTAGGGGCGGTAGACGAAGATTTCATATCCGTGCAGCGTTTCGCTTGCACAGACACAAAAAAGGCCGATAAACATAACCATTATAAGAAGGATATTTTTAAAATTCATAAACTAATCCTATTCGGAAAACTTGAGGAGATTGGATTTCGGTGGTATATCTTAACTCCCCACACTGAGCTATAATCTGCGGAGAATGAATAGGTGTTTGGCAGAAAAAAGAAAGCGATGATTGGGATTAAACAGCGGCAAATTATCTTGACCAAATCACACTATTAATGACCATTTTGTCGATAACTGTCAAGGAAAAAAGCATGAGGGAATGTTTTCACTCCAGTCAGATTTTTCACGCCATTCCCTCATCAACTTTCTAGGCCTTGCGCGTGTTATCTCTTATTCACACCAAGATGTCCTGAGCTATTCTTAACCCTGCTGTTTGAATTATTCAGTGCTCACACAGTCCTCAGGTCCGATTTCATCGGATTCCCTCGAAAGTTGACTCAGGAAGGCTAAATCTGCCGATGTTGTTGAAAACATCCCCTCATGCTTTTTTAGCAGATGCAATATGGAGTGAGGGAATGGGGTTTTAACGAGTGGGAAGAAAAGGTATAATACGGGAGAATTTAGATAAAGGTAAGGGTATATGAAAGAAAAATTTGATCTGGCCATAATCGGAGGAGGCCCAGGTGGGTATGTTGCGGCATTGCGGGGAGCGCAATTGAAGCAAAAAGTTGTGTTGTTCGAGAAGGAAAGAGTTGGCGGAACATGCATGAATTGGGGGTGCATACCTGCGAAGTTTCTCCTTCATCAGACAAAAATTTTTAAAGAAACCAAAGATAATAAATATCTCGACGGACCTCTAGATGCCTTGACATGCAATTGGGGAAGAGTTCAAGAGCAACGGAAAAAAATTGTGGAAAGATTTGTTCGGGGGATAGAATTCTTGTTGAAAAAAAATGGGGTTCAACTTGTCCAGGGTGATGCGAAATTACGAAATGAACGGCAGATCGAAGTTCAAGGAGAGGATAATAAGGGCCTTTATGAAGCGGAAAGGATAATTCTTGCAACTGGGTCAAAACCTGCAACTCTTCCCTTTCTCCAGCCAGACGGAGACTCTATCATAACCAGCAAAGAAGGTTTGGAATTGGCTGAAATTCCAGATAATTTGGTCATTGTCGGCGCCGGTGCTATCGGTCTGGAAATGGGAGTCATTTATCAAAGACTCGGCAGTCAAGTCACCATTCTCGAGATCATGCCCGATATTCTACCTGGAAGCGACCAAGAAATGACAAAACGTCTGGAAAGAATACTCAAATTACAAGGACTTAATATATACACACAGATGGAAATTCAACAGGTTTCTGGGCATAAAGATAAAATTACCCTGGAGTCTTTTTGTTTAAAGGAGAAAAAAAACCGAACATTTGATGCCCAAAAGGTATTGTTAGCGGTCGGGCGTATCCCCAATTCTGAGGAATTCCTCAAGTTCGGAACAACTTTCGTCGATGAAAAAGGATTTGTCAAAGTGAATGAGTATCTCGAAACAGAGATATCTGGAGTCTATGCCATCGGTGATTTGAACGGAGGCAAACTTCTTGCTCACAAGGCTTCTCATGAAGGAGTATGGGCAGCCGAAAATGCCACCGGATTGAAGAAAGCAGCCCGTTATCATGCCCTCCCGATGGCGGTATTCACGGAACCGGAGTTTTCAACAGTGGGATTAACAGAACAACAGGCAAGAGAAAAGGGGCTCCGTGTTCAAGTGGGAGTGTTTTCTTTTCAAGCGAATGGCAGGGCTCGTACGATGGGAAAACCGGAAGGAATGGCCAAGGTTATCGCCGATGAGCAGGATATAATTATCGGAGCCCATATCCTCGGTCCAAACGCCAGTGAACTATTGGCTGAGCTGACACTTTGTGTGGAGAAGAGGATGAAACTCCAAGATGTGTCTTCTGTCTGCCACATTCATCCAACCCTTTCTGAAACAGTGATGGAAGCCGCTCTGAGTGCCAAAGGAGAAGCCCTCCACATATTAAACACCTAGCCATCTTCTATTTGATGTACCCCAGAGCTTTGAGCCTTTCGCGCAAGCTCTGGTCTAGTGTGACTTCATCATTTTCCTTTTTCATCTCATCCGCTTGCTCATACAATCGGTTGATGTTACTGAGGAGTTCGAAGCACATATCCCGGTAAGCGATATTGGCTGCTAAATTTTTTGTTTCTCTAGGATCTTTTTCCAAGTCATAAAGTTCGATTTGCGAACCATCGAAGTTTCGAGCCAACCGTTTTGAATAAGGAGAAGATATCTTTTTATTGAGGATGAATTTGAAATTGTCTTCATTAATTGAAATCACCGTAGGGGACATTTCGAATTCCCTCAAAGCCAGATCGCTTACAAAGGTCCGTTGTGTTTTTTCCTTCCCATCTAACAAAGGAAAAAGGGAGGCGCCGTCGAATTGCTTATTACTTGTTTTTATCTTCATCTGTTCAAGTATTGTTGGCATTATGTCTGTTATACGAGCGATCTTTTCGATCTGGCGTCCTTTATGCTCTGTATCCGGGAATTTTATGACCAATGGAATTTTTATTCCCTCATCATAGATGCTGTGATCATGGATCCATGCCTCGTGGTCAAAAAATTCCTCACCGTGATCGCTGGTGAGGATGATCAAAGATTTTTCATACAACCCGAGTTCTTTCAATTTGTCCAAAATAGGTTGGACAAAGAAGACATCAGTGTACTTGATCTCTCCATCATATAAAGCGATGATGTTTTGTTTTTCTTTCTCAGAAAAATGGGTGTCGAACCGCCCCTTTCCGCTAAAAAGAGACCCCATTTTAACCTGTTCCCATTCAGCGTTTTCTTCTAAAAATTCTCTCCCGGTAGGGGAGAGGTTTGCATATGGATCATGAGGTTGGTACGTGTGGAGAAACAAGAAAAAGTTCTTATCTTTATTGTCCTCGAGCCATCGAGACGCCAGCTGGGCTAAACGTTCGGCTTCATCGAGACGGATCGCTTGGTCGCCGTGGAGTTTGATTTCTTGATAGGCATCAAATCCCTGTGAAAATCCGTATGTTTCACTCAGGTATCCTCCTCCTGTAAAGGCGGCACAATAGAATTGTTCTGTTCTGAGGATATCGGCGAGAGTCAGCACGTCCGGATTCATTTTTTGTAGGGGGAAATACACTTGATGATTGAGACAATTCAAGGATGTCAAAAGAGAGACATGGCCGGGCAGTGTCCATGATGTCGTGCTATAGGTGTTTCTGAAAAGAACGCCATCAGCGGCGAGACGGTCAATCGCCGGGCTTGTATTTCTTTGGTATCCATAACAGCCCAGATGGTCAGGCCTGACCGTATCCAAGGAAATCAGGATGATGTTTGTTTGATTTGTTTCTGGAATTTGATAAATCAGTGGATTCGCCCATACAGGAACGATAGTAGGAGATTTTTCGTTTTTGCCTTCCGGGTAGGGATCATCAGTTAGAAAGGATAATCGCACCTTGCTTCCTGCATACGGAGTAAGATCAATCTGTTCCTGGATGAGTTCTTTTGTCGTTGCCCAGTTGATCGTTTTGCTGAAAAGCGTTTCTTCTTTATCTGACCGTTCAAGAAGTAGGCGGAATTGGATGGGTTGCTCCGATTCTATGTTTTTGAATTCGTTCAGGATTCCATACCCGAACTCGAGAACGTAATTCGCATTTGGAGGAATTTTCACATCCAAACAAAATGCACTTTCTGGAGGGGCAGCCAGGCAATTTAAAGAATCTTCATCGAAGGTAATTTTCTTCTTGATGGAAAATGGATTTGATCCTGTCCCTTCATCAAACAAAGGAAATTTATTTCTAAAATTGTACAAGTAATGTATTTCAGGCCGAACTGCTTTAATTTTTTTCTTGGGCAGCGCAGCATGGGAATAGTATTGGAAAATGAAATCCCCCTGAGGGCCCAATAGCTCCTGTTGCCGGGGTTGGGTTAAAAGTAGGATATCAGATAAACCAGTCATTTTCACAAGACCGAGTGCTATGGATGATTTTGAAACGTTTTGTTTGTTTGTTTCGGAAAATTTTATCTCGATTGTGTGCTTTCCCATATCCAGTTTCTTTCTGATCCGAAAATATTGTTTTCGTGTGATGACTAATTCTTCGGCATCAAAGTCATTAAAAGTTACCGTAAGGTTTGGACGGATGTTTTCCCAATCAGGATTGACGAGATGAAGATCAAGGATGAGTTCCCCTTCTGGAAAGAGCTTTTCGAATTTAAAAGAGTTCTCATTATTCAGGATTATGCCTCTTCTTGTTCTGTCGTATCCACTATATTTTCTCAAATCCAAAGACTCACTTGTTCCGATCCACCGCCAGCCGGTTTTTTGCTTTTTATTGCCGATTGAATAGTTCACTTCTTGACCGTTATTCAGAAGTTTTATTCCTTCTGGGAATTCTGATTCGTGGTTACCGAGAATGGGATAGCCACTGGATGTTCCCCAAATTTCTTGGTCTTGGCTTGATAGATCAGGGATGTAGGCCCATTTTCCGGTGATGTCTTCTTCTACGAAATTGAATTTTTCGATTATATTTTTTAGAGGTGATTGGACAATATTTTCTTCGGATATAATATCGATAATCCGGATAAGTCGAGATTCTTTTTTTCCAGATGAATCACAACATATGGAACCCACAAGTAAAACAGGCAATAAAAAACAAGCGTAAATTTTTTTGGATATTTGTTCGTTCATCGTTTGCATCCTGTAATCCTGTCGTCTATGTAAATCAATTGGAATCAGTCATTTTTTCTTTAAGGTGAAATGTTCGTAAAAGCAATTATGAAAGAATAAAAAAAAATTGTCAAAAATGTTTGCATCTTTTGATTGTTTTTTATAAAATCTATGCCTTTATAAAAAAAGATGATAGAGTTATTTTTAGTATTTGTCGTATTTGGTCTCCTGGGAGCGGTTCTTGTTTTTATGAATAAGATCGTGGGGCCGAAAAAAACCAATCCCACTAAAGAAACCCAATTTGAGTGCGGAAGTCCCTATCTTCAGGATGGGATCAATCCGTTCCCTGTAAAGTACTATCTGGTCGCGTTCTTGTTTTTGTTGTTCGATATAGAAGTTATCTTTTTTTTCCCCTGGGCATTGATATTCAAGCAATTTAAACAAGAGGGGATGGGATTGACAGCATTGATAGTCATGTTCGCTTACATCTTCATTCTGCTGGTAGGCTTTATCTATGCCTGGAAAAAGGGAGCCTTTGAGTGGGAACGATGAAACATAAAAAAGACGGAAAAAGCGGATTCATCACAACCACTTTCAATTCAATGCTGGGATGGGGCCGGAAATTCTCGTTGTTTCAGTACCCTTTCATCACGGCCTGTTGCGGTATGGAATACATGTCCGTGGCTTGTGCGCATTATGACCTGGACCGTTTCGGCATGGGATGGACAAGATTCACACCTCGACAGGCTGATATGCTTTTGGTGGTCGGGACCATTTCGCATAAAGAAGCCCCTGTTCTTAGAACTGTTTATGACCAGATGACCGAACCCAAATGGGTCGTAGCATTCGGGGCCTGTGCGGTGAGCGGAGGCATTTATGACAACTATGCTGTTGTCCAGGGAATTGACCGAATCATTCCTGTGGATGTTTACATCCCCGGATGTCCGCCACGGCCGGAAACGATCATCAATGCTTTGATAAAGCTTCAAAAAAAAATACAAAAAGAAGGGCATGAATGGCGATTTCAAAGGAAAAAATCTTAGAAGATCTCAAACAGAAATTTTCCGATAATATTCTGGATATGACTGTCCAATTCGGGGATGATATCATCCACATTAAAAAAGAAGCTCTTCTGGATATCGTGAATTTTTTAAAAGAAGATCCCTACGCTTTTACCATGCTGCTCGATCTTACTTGTGTTGATTACCAGGGAGAAGAAGAGCGTTTTGAAATGGTCTACCACCTTTTTTCTCTTTCCCTCAACCAGCGGTTGAGGTTCAAAGCAAGATTGCAACAAAATGACTGTAAAATCGTCTCCTTAACCCCAATTTTTAAGAATGCCAACTGGCTTGAGAGAGAAGTATACGATATGTTCGGTGTCCATTTTGCGGGCCATCCCTATCTGAGACGGCTTTTTATGTATGATGGGTTTGAAGGGCACCCCTTGCGGAAGGATTATCCTCTACGCAAACAGCAACCGAAAATACATTTGAGATAATAGTATGAAATACAGGATACAACAGGAAGCCAGAGAAGGAACCATGCTCATCAACATGGGTCCATCTCATCCCGCGATGCACGGCACGACAAGAGTAATGTTGGAGTTGGATGGAGAAAAGATCATCAACTGTGAGCTGGAGATGGGGTACTTACACAGAGGATTCGAGAAAATCTGTGAGAACAAGACCTTTTTCAACATGCTGATCTACACAGACCGGATGAATTATGTTTCTCCACTGATCAACAATACTGGCTATGTCATGACATTGGAAAAGATGCTGGGGATTGAAGCCCCGGAACGGGCCCAGTACATCCGAGTCATCTTGAACGAATTCTCACGGGTTTGCGATCACCTCACAGCTTTAGCTGCCATGTGTATGGAATGTGGGGCGTTCACAGTCTTCCTGTACATGATGAAAGCTCGAGAGTACATATGGGATTTGATGGAGCAAACGACCGGCGCCCGCATGACCACGTCTTTTATCCGGGTCGGAGGAGTCAGGTCAGACTTTCCTTCTGATTGGAAAAAAACAACCCGAATTGCAATCGATGAAACCCGCAAAGTGCTTAAGGATTGCCATGGTCTGATGAGCAAAAATAAGATTTTTCTCAACCGGACGAGAGATGTTGCGATTGTGACTTCGGAGTTGGCGATCAATTACGGATGGACAGGGCCATGCCTCCGGTCTACGGGTGTCAATTACGATGTGCGCAAAGCTTTCCCGTATCTCGTGTATGATCAGCTGGATTTTGAAATTCCGCTGGGTGAGAGAGGGGATAATTTCGACCGATATATGGTCCGTATGCAAGAAATGGAACAGAGTTTGAGGATGGTCGAGCAGTGTATGGCAAAGATCCCTAGACCTTCTTCTTCATCCGAACCGGTAACGAAAGGATTGGAGCCGGCTGAAGCTATCAAAGCTTCCAGGACAAAAAAGCCTGAGGAAAGGATCAAGCTTTCTCCAAATCTTGAGGGAACAGAAAAGGAAAAATATCCCGGAATTCTGTCGGGTAAAAAATATATCGTTCCGCCCAAAGAGGACACGTACACAAACATTGAAGGCCTCATCAGTCATTTTAAATTATTCATGAGTGGTCACGGGATTCGTCCGCCGAAAGGCGAGGCTTATTTTGCTGTCGAGGGTGGAAGTGGTGAGCTGGGATTTTACATTATATCGGATGGAACGGACAAACCCTACCGTCTCCATCTGCGAGCCCCTTGCCTCCACATTGTGGCAGCTCTCGAGGAAATTGTCCGGGGGAATTATTTAGCTGATATAATCCCAACGTTTGGATCCATGAATATGATCGGTGGAGAATTGGATAGATGAGTCCAGAGTTGACTGATCGAACAAAGAAAAAGATCGAGGAGATCGCTTCTCGTTATGCAAGCAAAGAAGCTGCGCTCCTTCCCGTTTTACACCTTGTTCAGCGCGAAGTGGGTTTTATTTCCCCTCAAGAAGAAAAACAGGTTGCCCATTTATTGGATATCAAACCGATCAAGGTAGAAGAAGTTGTCACATTTTACACCATGTACAGCCAAGAAGTGACAGGAAAGTATCATGTCCAAGTGTGCTCCAACTTGAGTTGCAGCCTTCTTGGAGCAGAATTGCTTATCGATCACCTGAAGGATAAATTGGGTATTGTAGAGGGGGAGACAACAGCGGACAAAAAATTTACGCTCACCACTGTCGAATGCCTGGGGGCCTGTGAACAGGCTCCTTGTATGATGATCAATTTCGATTATTATGGGAATTTAGATAAGGGAAAAATCGACGATATTTTGGATAACCTAGAGTAGACAAAGTGGCAGATAAAATTTTAACCAAACATTTTGGCCTGGATAATCTATTCAAGATAGATGCCTATTTGAAAAATGAAGGATACGCTGCTGCAAAAAAAGCTCTATCAGAGATTAAACCGGATGAGATCTTGGAAGAGGTAAAAGCAGCCAACCTAAGAGGAAGAGGAGGCGCCGGATTTCCCGCGGGTGTGAAATGGGGATTTGTTCCCAAAGATATCGAAAAACCCAAATACTTGTGCGTGAACGCTGACGAGGGAGAACCGGGAACATTCAAAGACCGGTACATCATGAACCATAATCCTCATCTTCTTATAGAAGGAATAATCATCACATCATATTGTGTGGGCATCAATACAGCATTCATTTACATAAGAGGGGAGTACGAAGCTGTGGCCCTTCGTCTGGAAGAAGCCATTTCTGAGGCATATGACAAAGGTTTCCTGGGCGAGGATATACTAGGGACAGGGTTCAAGTTGGATGTGTATGTCCATAGAGGAGCAGGTGCTTACATTTGTGGGGAAGAGACCGCCCTTCTAGAATCTCTCGAAGGGAAAAGAGGCAATCCGCGTTTGAAACCTCCCTTTCCGGCATCTGTCGGACTTTTTGGCTGCCCGACGGTGATAAACAATGTAGAGACCATTTCGAATATTCCTTCTATCATACTCAACGGAGCAGCCTGGTTTTGTAAGGTAGGTCTGCCAAAGGATGGTGGAACGCGGATTTTTGGCGTCAGTGGCATGGTGAAAAAGCCTGGAATTTTTGAGCTGCCAGTCGGGACGAGCCTGAAAAAAATAATCATCGAGCATGCAGGCGGGATGAAAGAAGGCAAAAAGTTAAAAGCTGTTATTCCAGGTGGCATGTCAGCTCCCATCCTGACGGCTGATGAGATCGATATCAACATGGACTTCGATTCTCTGGTAGAAGCCAAATCCATGCTAGGCTCTGCCGCAATTATCGTGATCGATGAGGAAACATCCATGTTGGATGTGCTTCGTCGTGTCACAAAATTTTATTCCCATGAATCATGCGGCCAGTGCACTCCCTGTCGGATCGGGAATTCTTGGATAAACAAAATCGTCAAACGTATGGCCGAAGGCGGAGGGAAGAAGGAAGATTTGGATAAGATAATCCAATTGGCAAACAACATGCTGGGCAAAACGCTGTGTCCGTTAGGAGATGCTGCCGCCATGCCCATATTGTCTATCATACAAAAATTTCGTGATGAACTTGAAACGTATTTTGAGAACTGAATGCAGGAGAAACACAGGAGATGGTGAAGATCTTTATTGATGAGAGAGAGCTTGATGTTGCACAAGGCACGACCATACTGAAAGGGGCCGAAAGTGCCGGGCTGAAAATCCCTCATCTCTGTTATCACAAAGCATTTCTCCCTGAAGGCACATGCCGGATGTGTTTGGTCGAGATCGAGGGAATTCCCAAGCTGGAGTTGGCCTGTTCCACTCAGGTAAGAGATGGAATGAAAATTTCAACGAAGAGCGAGAGCGTCATCGAAGCGCGGAAGGGCGTTTTGGAATTCCTGCTGGCTGAGCATCCCATTGATTGCCCGATCTGCGATAAAGCTGGAGAATGCAAGCTTCAAGATTATTACGAAGAATATGGCTCGTTTGATAGTGAATTCAAAGAGGCCAAAGAAAAAAGGCAGAAGAGGATCGATATCGGGAAAAATCTCCTTCACGACCAAGAACGATGCGTTTTATGCCGCCGGTGTGTCCGCTTCCTCGCCGAAGTGACCAAAACTGAAGAGTTGGGTGTCTTCCAGCGTGGCATCCATGCAGAAGTGAGCACGTTTGAGGGGATTCCTGTTGACAATAATTATTCCGGCAACTTGGCGGAAATCTGTCCTGTTGGTGCCATCACTGACAAGGATTTTAGGTTCAAAACTCGATCTTGGTTTTTGAAAAGCCGTGAATCCATTTGCCCTCTCTGTAGCCGAGGATGCAATATCTTTGTGGAATCTCACCAAGGTTTCTCTCGGTTTCAACTTCCCAAGAGAGTTTACAGGATTCGAACTCGAGAAAATCAGATGATCAATGGATTCTGGATTTGTGATAAAGGCCGTTATGATTATGCCTATCTCGATCAGGAAAGGCTCGATAAAATTGTCGTGAATAACTCCCAGGATTCTCACTCATGGCCAGAAATCACGTCACTTGTTGCAGGGGAAATAGGTCGCCTATATCATATGAAGAGATCAGCTCACATCGGACTTATTCTACAATCGTGGCTTTCGAACGAAGAGTTATTCCTTATTGATAAAATATTCCGAGATGACATCAACATCGAGAAAATCTGTTTCCTCGATCCACCAGAGGAAAACGCAGACGATTTCCTCTTGACTGCTGAAAGATCGCCAAATATACGAGGCGCAAAAGAGCTTGGATTCGATGTGCAGCCTGCCGATTGGGAAAAATTCTTCGATGATGTTGATTTACTTTTTGTTTTTGCTTCGCCTATTAAGAATGAATCGGATGCTGAGCCATTAAAGGCAGCTTTAGACAAGATAGATACAACGGTTTTATTTGCAACCCACAATCATGAAATCAACTCCTCATTCGATATCGTTTTGCCCATGTCGTTGATCGCGGAAAAGGCAGGCTCCCTGACCAATATTGTCGGGAGTGTGCAAGGCTTCTATCCTGCACTGGATGCCCCCGGGGATTGCAAGCCTGCATGGCAATTTCTCGTGGAATTAGCCAATAAATTAGCTTTAAATTTAGGTTTTTATAACCAATTTTCATCTCCAGCGAGCATTCGAGAAGTGATGAAAAAAGAAATTTCGTTTTTTCGAGAAGAACAGTGAGTGATTGGATTATTATACTGATTAAGATTATCTGTGCACTGGTCTGGTTTCTTGTGATAGCCCTGTATTTGACCTGGGTGGAGAGAAAAGAGAGTGCTGTCATCCAGGATAGGATTGGAGCTAACAGGGCCAATATCTGGAAGTTTCGAGCCTTAGGGCTTTTCCAACCCTTTGCCGATGCCATCAAGATGATTTTTAAGGAAGATTTCACACCAAGCTTCTCGAGAAAATTTTTGCATAATCTTGCCCCTTTCATTTCCTTTTTCTTCGTGGCTATAACGATCTCAGCAATCCCCTTTGGGGATGTTCTCCGGATCGGAGGACGAGAGATCAAACTTCAAATCGTTGACTTTAATGTGAGCCTACTGTTTGTGCTGGCCATGTTATCACTGGGTATTTACGGCATCATTCTTGCTGGTTGGAGTTCGAATAACAGATACACACTTATCGGAGGAATGAGAGGAGCGGCTCAACTCATCTCATACGAAGTGGCATTGGGTCTTTCTTTGATTGGTCTGATTTTGGTTTATCCATCTTTGAAACTCTCCGCGATCGTCCACTACCAGGGTGAATTGCTTTGGGGATGGATTCCCAAATGGGGTGTATTTCTCCAGCCATTGGGATTGTTGATCTTTTTCTTCGCAGCACTTGCCGAGACCAAGAGAGTTCCGTTTGATCTTCCGGAAGGAGAAAACGAAATCGTCGGATTTTTCACCGAATACTCTGGCCTCAAGTGGGGGCTCTTTATGTTCACGGACTTCATGGAAGTGCTGATAATATCCTGCCTCTTGACAACTCTGTTCTTCGGAGGGTGGCAGGTTCCTTGGTTGTATGCCGATGGATTCCATTTTCCTTGGGGAGGGGAGTGGCTTTTACCCCACGGGATCGTGGTGGCCTTCCAAGTTTTGGCATTTAATTTGAAGGTCTTTTTTTTCTGCTGGCTTCAAATTTTGATCCGCTGGACCTACCCGCGATTCCGGTACGATCAAGTGATGGATTTGGGTTGGAAATTGCTGGTGCCTCTTAGTTTGGTCAATATCGCCGGAACTGCGATTTTAATTAGTTTAATAGGATGATTAAAGCATTAGGTTATTTTATCGAGATTATAAAGGGAAGTCTTATCACAACGCGCCATTTTATGGTGAATATGTGGTTCCACACTCTGAAACTTTTTAGGATAAAAACAAAAAGGAAGGGAGCTGTTACTATCCAGTACCCTGAGGAGAAAAGAAAGATTGCCTCCAGGCATAGAAGTTTGCACAGACTCCTTAAAAGAGAAGATGGCAAACCGCGTTGTGTGGTCTGCATGCTCTGTGTAACCGTATGTCCTTCGGAATGCATCTTTGTGGAAGCCGCTGAAGATCCTGATCCTGAGATCCAAAAGTATCCGTCCTCATTCGTCATTGACCTAAGCCGGTGCTGTTTTTGTGGATTTTGTGTGGAGGCTTGCCCGGAGGATGCGATCCGAATGGATACAGGGCAGATCGAGTTCGCCGAATACACGCGAGACCAGTTGATCTATGATCTTGAAAAACTCACCGGATGACAGTCGATAAAATTTCTCTGGGGAAATTCACTATTTTCGGATTACGTGATGGATATTTCTATCTCGATGGCGGCACGATGTTCGGTGTGGTTCCTAAAGTGTTGTGGGAAAAAATTTACACTCCTGATGAACAAAACCGGATCACAATGGGTCTCAATTCCCTCCTTATCCAGACAGAGCAGGCTTTGGTCCTTGTCGAGACGGGCATCGGTCCTGGGCTAAATCCCAAGGCTACACATTTTTACTCTGTGGAGAGAGAACCCGGTCTTTTGGGGGAGATCAAAAATCTTGGTTTCAATCCCGAGGACATCGATTATGTGATTAACACCCACCTCCATTTTGACCATTGCGGGGGAAATACATTCCAAAATGATGAAGGCAAATGGGTTCCGACTTTTCCGAAGGCCCAATACATCATCCAAAAGGGCGAATGGGAGTATGCGCTGGAGCCCTGTTTTAGGGACAAACCGAGCTACATGCGCAACAACTTCCTCCCCCTGGAAGAGCATGGCTGCCTTCAACTGGTAGAGGGGAACACACTGATCACACTAGGAGTAGAAGTTCTCTTAGCGCCCGGACACACGGCCCATCACCAATGCGTAAAGATTTCCTCAGATAATGAGGTGTTGGTTTTTTTAGGAGATATGGTGCCGATGTCCGCTCATGCGGGCCTATCCTACATCATGAGTTATGACCTTTATCCTTTGGAAACTCTTGCAAATAAAAAAAAGTACTTCGAATATGCCATTTCTGAGGAATGGATCGTTGCTTTTGTCCATGACGCCAAGTTCTTTTTTGGAAGGATTAAACAGAAGGACAACAAATATTCCTTTTCGCCTATAAATGAACTAGCCTGATCATTTTTAATAATCCTGATAGATTTTAAGATGCTTCTGCTATAATGAATAGGAAAGGATTTACGATGAGTGAGAATGAAGAAAAGATTGCCTGTCATGTGTGCAAGACCATGATACCCAAAGCCGCAGCCATGCATGCAGAAGGGGAGGAATACGTTCTCCATTTTTGTAAATTGGACTGCATGGACTACTGGAAAAAAGAAAAAAAGGAAGAAAAAGAAAAGGCAGAAACAGAAAAATAATCTTGTATCCCCACTGAAATACCGAAATATCATGATATTTCGGTAAAGGAATCTTGCCATAAATTTCATACTGGAAAAGAAATACCCCCCGGGAACTTTTTCCTACCCCTGTACGTATATCATTGAGAGAATACAATAGAGGAGGCCTCTATGTTCAAGAAAATTCTGATAGTTGTGATAATCCTCGCCGTCATTTTCGTCGCGGTGTTTATTGCAGCCAAAACCAAAAGCAATGGCGAAGAAAATGGCATTCGTTTAATAAAAGTTGAAAGGGGAGACATTGTCGAAAAAGCTCTTGCGATCGGTCAGATCGAGCCAAAAAAAGAAATTGCCGTGAAATCTAAGATCTCCGGCATCGTCAAAAATGTTTTTGTCGAAGTCGGGGATATTGTTAAACCAGGTCAGCCCCTGATAGAGATCAAACCCGATCCCACGCCTCTCGAGTATGCCGAAGCCAAAAGAAACTCTGAAATCGCTTTGGCCAATTTTGAAAGGGCGAGCAACGAGTATGATCGAATGAAAACACTCCTGGAATCGCAGTTGATCTCCCAAAAGGATTTTGAAATTGCTGAAAACGAATACAAGCAGTTCAAGCTGAGGCTAAACATGGCTCAGGAAAGACTGGCTTTGATCGATGTGGGTAGCACAAAAGTGGCGGATCGTCAAGTGGATACGGTCATCAAGTCACCGGTGGCCGGGACTGTACTGGAAAGAAGAGTCAACGAAGGAGATCCCGTCGTTCCGTTGACTTCCTACCAAGCAGGAACCGAATTGCTCCTTTTGGCAGATATGGAGCGCCTCATCTTCAAAGGCACAGTGGATGAGATCGATGTGGGAAAACTCGAACAGGGCATGGAAGCAGAACTGAAAATAGGGGCCATTCCTGACGAGGATATTTGGGGAACGCTGTCCATGATTTCTCCGAAGGCAAAAAAGCAGGATAATGCCACTTTATTTGATGTGGAGATCGAGATCACAAAAAGAGGAAATAAGGTCATAAGGGCAGGGTATTCTGCCAATGCTGAACTCCTGATTAATAAAGCAAGCGATACTTTGTTTATTCCTGAGAGACTTGTGATATTTGAGGAGGATCGCACGTATGTCGAGGTCCAAAATGCAGCAGATGAGATCGTAAAAAAGGAAATAAAAACCGGTTTGAGTGATGGAATAAATGTGGAAATTCTTGAAGGTCTCCTTCAAGGGGAAGAAGTGGTGGAAAATCCTCCCAAGGAAATCAAATGAAATCCTTGATGTTCATATCTCAATTTTTCCGGGATATCCGATCCCAAAAATTGAGAACCTTTTTGACCATTTTCGGGATCATATGGGGAACCATTTCCGTCGTTCTTCTGCTGGGATTTGGAGTCGGGCTTGGCAGGCAGATGAAAAAAAGTTTTCATGGCATGGGAGAAGGATTGATTATCCTCTGGCCGGGAAGGACAAGCATGCCATTCGAGGGCCTCAACAAAGGAAGAAGCATGAGTTTTCGTGAAGAGGATGCCTTTCTTCTCAAAAGGGAAATTTCTCTGATCAAACATATAAGTCCTGAATATGCACGAGGAAGCGTGCAGTTGAAGAGCGAAAAAAATACCTATTCCGTGTATCTGCGAGGAGTGTATCCTGTTTATGGGGAAATGAGGAATGCCATCCCGGAAAGGGGAGGACGGTTTCTCGACCCGATAGACATCGAACATAAAAAACGATCTATTTTCCTAGGATCGACGGTTAAGCAGGAACTCTTTGGGGATGAACCGGCTGTGGGGCGCTTGGTCATGTTGAATTCGGTCCCTTTTCAAGTCGTTGGGGTTTTGATCGGGAAAACACAGAATTCCAGTTATGGAAGTCGAGACGAAACGGCTGCATTTATCCCTGCTACGACTTTCGCTGTGTTATTTGGGCATAAATATATCAACAACATGGTCATTCGAGGAAAAGATCCTCGGCAGAACGAGATATTGCAGAAAAATATCCTCGGTGTCCTCGCAAAAAAATATCGGTTTCATACAGACGACGAAGAGGCCATCGGGGTTTGGGACATGAGCGAAGGAGAAAAGCTTTTCACAGCATTCCAGCTGGGATTTAATATATTTTTAGGGATTGTCGGTGCTTTTACCCTTATCGTAGGAGGAATCGGGGTCTCCAATATCATGAACGTCGTAGTCGAGGAAAGAACGAGAGAAATCGGCCTCAAAATGGCAGTCGGAGCCAAAAAAAGGTTTGTCCTCTCCCAGTTTTTGTTCGAAACGCTTCTGATCACGCTTATAGGAGGAGCAATCGGCCTAGCCATCTCCTATGGGATTATCAGCGTCTTTCCCACCACGGGTATCGAAGAGGAAATCGGGAAGCCCACATTCTCATTGGAGGTTGCTGTAGTCACCGTGACGCTTTTGGGATTGATCGGATTTATTTCTGGATTTGCCCCTGCGCGGCGGGCATCGAATCTCGACCCTGTTGAAGCATTGAGGTCTTAGAGGTAGAACATGAAAATGCTGTACTTGCTCCGGATGTTTTACAGAGAGCTCCGGAGACAGAGAAAAAGGATCAGCTTGACCATTTTTGCTCTTGTATGGGGAACTTTTTCCATCGTAATTCTTTTGGCGTTTGGAGAAGGTCTGAACAGACAGATGAAAATCGCAAACCAGGGATTGGGCACAGGTATTGTCATCGTTTCCGGAGGCCAGACCTCCATTCCTTATAGAGGTTTGGGAAAGGGCCGACAGATTCTTCTGCGCAAGGAGGACGTAGAGCTCCTCAAGAACAAAGTGCCAGGGATAAAATACATCAGCCCCGAAGGCGACCGTTATGCCAACACTCTAACTCTCGGACGCAAGTCTTTCACGGAAAGAGTTATCGGAGTCTATCCCTCTTTTGAGGAGATGAGAACGTACTATCCCCAAATGGGGAGTCGCTTCATCAATCCTGTCGATCTTCAAAACAAACGGAGAGTGGTCTTTCTTGGGACAGAAATAGCCAGGAGGCTTTTCGAAAACGAAAAACCCGTCGGGAAAACCATCATGATCAACGCCATCCCGTTTCTTGTTATCGGCGTTATGCAGGATAAGATTCAGAACAGTATGTATAACGGTCCGGATGTGGATAAGGCTGCGATTCCTTATTCCACATACCAAACCATATATGGAGATGAGTACATCCAACGGTTTATTTATATGCCCGAGGACACCGCCCGAACTTCCGCCGTAAAAGATGATGTTTACAAAGCCCTTGCGGCAAAACACAACTTCGATCCCAAGGATACCCAGGCTTTAAGAACTTGGGACACGATCGAGGATGAAGAACTGTTCGATAAGATTTTTCTTGGGATCCAAATTTTTATGGGGATAATCGGGGGTTTGACCCTGATCGTTGCCGGAGTGGGTGTGACCAACATCATGTATGTCTCGGCAAAGAAGAGAACCAAGGAGATCGGGATCAAAATGGCCTTAGGAGCCAAAAAAAGGTATGTGCTTTTTCAATTTGTCTCGGAAGCGTTGATGATATCCCTTATCGGGGGTGCGGTCGGAATCCTTCTTTCTTTCCTAACCGTCGGTCTGTTCAAGGCCCTTCCTCTGGAAGGCGATGTGGCAGATCTTATGGCTCACCCCGTCATTTCAGCGGATATCATGTTTTTGACAGCCATGATCCTGGGCGTTATCGGATTTCTCGCCGGCCTATTCCCTGCAAGAAAGGCGGCGTCTCTGAGGCCCGTAGAGGCCCTCAGGTATGAATGATGAGGAGAATGGGATGATCAGATTGAACGAGATCAGCAAGGTATACGGAACAGGGGAAGTCAAGGTCGAAGCATTGAAACGGATCGACCTGGAAATCAAGAAAAATGAGTTTATCGGATTGATAGGTCCTTCTGGCTCAGGAAAATCCACGCTGATGAATATTATGGGATGCCTGGATACTCCTTCTTCGGGCGAATACTACTTCGAAGATATAAATGTCGAGAGTTTTAATCATAACCAGTTGGCCGAAATCCGAAACGAAAGGATCGGATTTGTCTTCCAAAATTTCAACCTCCTCCCATATGCCACCGCCTTTGAAAATGTGGAATTGCCGATGTTGTTCATGGGAGTGAAGACAAAAACCAGGAAAGAAAGGACCATGGAATTGCTGGATAAAGTCGGGCTTGCAAAACGAGCTCATCACAAACCGAATGAATTATCCGGCGGCGAGATGCAAAGGGTGGCCATTGCGCGATCCTTGGCGAATAATCCGAGCCTGATACTAGCAGACGAACCTACGGGTAATCTTGATACTCAATCCGGCGATGAGATTTTGGCAGTATTTCAAGACCTTTGGCACCAAGGACATACAATCGTCGTTATCACTCATAATCCCAATATCTCATCACGGGCGCAGCGGGTTGTGAAATTAATAGATGGGGCAATAGAGAACAACGGAGCCTAAGCGCTATTTTTTGACTTTTTCTATCCACTTGACGATATCATCGATAACCACTTTGTCCACGTGACCGACCTTTTGGTATTCAGCAGGAGTGCACTTTCCTTTTCCTGGGCCACTTCCTCGCCAGTACTGCAATTTGTAGAGTGGGGCGGGCCGGCAAACATATTTATGGGAAATAATCATTCTTGTAGGTATGCCCACAGTGACATTATATTTGTCAGTTATAATAAAATGTCATATACTGCAAAAGAATTCTTTGAAGAAAAACATGGATTACACTCAGGATTTGAAAAAAACTTATAAAAATTCCTCAAGTCATTGACGAGTTAAAAAGTGACAAAAAAAAGGAGAAATTGGAATATGCTGATTCCAACCATCATTATGGCTATATTGGCCACTGTTCTTCTGGCGATCGGTTATTCAAGAGGAGGAGGGCAACACATCCAAGGATTAAATTCTGGCTTGAAGATGATCGTGGAGATCATTCCTCTTTTGCTATTCGCTTTTATCGTGGCCGGAATGATTCAAGTTCTTTTACCGCAAGAGCTGCTATCGAAGTGGATAGGGGAGGATTCGGGTCTAAAAGGGATCCTCATCGGGACGCTGGCTGGCGGTGTGACACCTGGTGGACCCTATGTCAGCCTGCCTATCGTTGCCGGGCTACTCAAAGCGGGTGCAGGAGTGGGAACTTTGGTCGCATTCTTGACTGCCTGGTCGCTATGGGCCGTGGCAAGATTACCTATGGAGATCGGGATATTGGGTTGGAAATTCACCTTTGTTCGCTTGGCCTGTACCTTTTTCTTCCCACCCATTGCAGGATACATCGCTCAACTCGCTTTCTCTGGAGTCAAATAGATGAAAATAAAATTCCTCGGAGCCAACCAACAGGTGACGGGGTCCTGCTCTCTGCTCGAGACAGAAACAGCTCTCGTGCTGGTGGATTGTGGCCTCTATCAGGAAAGGGAATATTTAGCGCGGAACTGGGATCCTTTTCCTGTTGCTCCCGATACCATCGATATGCTTTTGCTGACTCATGTCCATCTTGATCACTGCGGACTTATTCCAAAATTCGTCCGGGAAGGATTCTCGGGCCCGATTTTGCTCACATCTCAGTCAGAAGCGTTGCTGCCGATTGTTTTGCTGGATTCAGCACGGATCCATGAAGAAGATGCATCCTACAAGAAAAAACGGCATAAAAGGGAGGGACGCAAGGGCCCTTATCAGGAAATCCCGCTGTACACTGTGAAGGATGCCGAGCATGCTTTGTCTTTAGCTCAGGGAGTCCCTTACAATAAATCCATCCCACTCAAAGACCAATGGGAAGTGCGCTTCCATGATGCAGGCCATATCTTGGGATCAGCCATTATCGAGGTGATCGTACGGGAAAAGGGTCGACAAGAAACCGTGCTGTTTTCTGGGGATATCGGTCAATGGAATCGGCCTCTGATGAAAGATCCGGCAGTGTTCGATCATGCGGACTACATAGTTATGGAGACCACTTACGGCAATCGCGACCACGAAGACCCAGAAGATGTAGATAGATTGTTATGCGAAATCATCAATGAAACGGTAGAAAGAGGAGGGAATGTCGTAATTCCGACCTTTGCCATCGAACGGGCCCAGGAATTGTTGTTCCACTTGGGTCGATTGAGCAGACAGAACAGGATCCCGTATCTGATGACTTTCCTCGATAGTCCGATGGCCTTGGATGTCACAGAGGTTTTTGTGCAGCACCAAGAATATTTAGATAACGATGTGTTAGAACTCCTTAACGCCGGGAAAAAACCCTTTGAATTCCCTGGCCTGAGACTGACGCGGACAACTGTCGAATCAAAATCCATCAATTCCATAAGAGGTTCCGCAATCATTATGGCAGGCTCAGGAATGTGCACAGGGGGCCGTATCAAACATCACCTTGTTCACAACATCTCCCGTTCCGAGTCTGCGGTTCTTTTTGTGGGATATCAAGCTCGTGGGACACTGGGCCGGCAAATTCTGGATGGAAAATCCGGGGTGCGCATACATGGGAAAAGTTATCCTGTAAGGGCAAAAATCAAGCAGATCCAGGGATTTTCTGCCCATGCAGGGCAACAGGACCTCTTCAGATGGCTGGATGCCTTCCGATCTCCACCGGCCCGTCTTTTTCTTACTCATGGGGAAAAAGAATCTTCTCACAGTCTTTCCGACTTGATCCGCAAGAAAAAAGGGTGGAAAGTCACTACACCCCGCTATTTTGATGAATGGGACCTGTAAAGGTTAGAATCTGAGGGTGAATATGGTCTGTTTCTTGGGTTCGGATTGGACCGTGATGGAACCATGATGAAGACGCATTATTTGCCTGGATAGGCTGAGACCGATACCAGACCCCTTGTCTTTTGTCGAAAAAAACGGAATGAAGATTTTTTCAAGATTTTCCGAAACGATCCCTGGGCCATTGTCTTTGACTTGGATGAGAATCCTTCCCCTCCCATCCAGATTAGAGATCAAGTCGATCTTCGCTTTTTTCTGCCCTCCAATCGCTTGAAGTGCGTTCAGAAGAAGATTGATCAAGACCTGTTCGATGAGTTCAGGATCTGCTGTGAGTTCTAACGTTTTAGGATCGACGTTTATCCGGAGACGAATGGACTTTTCTTTGATATTAGCTTGCATGAGTTTTTCTACTCGTGAGAAAAGTTCTTTGACAGGAAATAACTGAAAACTGGGTTTTTGGATCAGGGTCAGGTTCCTGTATGCATCGACAAAATGAAGCAAACCTTGACTTCTTTTTTGGATGGTATGGGCAGCTTCATGAATATCTGTCAATGACTCGGAATCGATTTTTTGTTTTGCTGTGGGGATTTGATAGCTATCCTTGAGCATTTCATTGATAGTTGAGGCTAACGAGGATATGGGAGTGATGGAATTCATGATTTCATGTGTGATCACCCGGATGAGTTTTTGCCAGGCTTCGATCTCTCTCTCCTCCAATTCGCTCTGAATGTTTTGGATGGATACAAGAGAAAAAATTTGTCCTCTCAATTTAAATTCCGTGGCATACAGGGCAAGATGAAGCAACTCGTTTTGGTCTTCAACCTTGATCAATGCACGTCCTTTGGGTTTTATCTTGAAAAGCGTGTCCACAAGAGGCTTGCTGAATGTTTCGAGAGACTGGATGTTTTTTAAAGCAGGGATACCGAGAAGACGCTTGGCGGCTGTGTTGATCAATTCGACATCTCCGTTGGGTTGATAGGCTATCAATCCGATCCCTATATGTTGGACAATGGTCTGAAGATACTGGTAATGTTCTTCTTTTTCTGTTCTCGTTTTCCGGAACACATTCATGACCTCTGTGAAAGATTTCCTCAGACTGTCAAAGGAAGGTCCTAGCCCGACGTCTTTAAATGTTTGGGAAAAATCGCTGTATCTAATGGATGTGAAAAAACGTGTCAGATCCCTATTGGTTTTTTCAACATAGTGAATCAAAGCATAGGTTTGATAAATGATGAATACGCCTACGATAAATAAAGCAGCATACAGAGAGGTTTGAAGTAGGATGAAGAAAAATCCAAAGATGGTAAAGCCTAGAAGGATAATCCGGATGATGCAGTTAAGGCGAAATCTATTATAGACCATATTTTTCCAATCTGCGGTACAATGACGCTCTGGATAATCCCAGCTCTTCGGCAGCGTGCGTAATGTTTCCTCCATGTTTGCTGATGGCACGATGAATGACCAATTTTTCAATATCCTCTAGATTATAATCATCAAAACTCATGGAATCCCCTTTGACATATTGAGTTGGGAAAAAGAAATCCGTTGGTTGCAGCACTTGGAAATCGCTCATGATGATGGCCCGCTCGATGGCATGCTGGAGTTCTCTTACATTCCCAGGCCAATGGTACTTCTCCAATCTTTTTAATGTAGCAGAACTCAGGCGTCGTAATGGCTTATTGTACTTTTTGCAGTAGATTTTTAAAAAATGTTCCACAAGAACAGGAATATCGCCGATACGTTCTTGAAGGGGAGGAATCCGAATTTCCACTGTATTGATACGATAGAGCAAATCTTGGCGGAATTTGTTTTGATTGACCATTTCATGAATCGGCATGTTTGTGGCACAAATCAGGCGAACATCCACTTCTATGAGTTTGTTCGAACCGAGCCGAATGACTTTCCTGTTTTCTATCACCGTCAACAGTTTTGCTTGGAGAGTGAGGGGGAGATTCCCTATTTCATCAAGAAAAAGTGTTCCCCCTGAAGCGATCTCGAAGCGGCCGGCCCTGTCACCCTTTGCGTCTGTGAAGGCGCCTTTGACATGGCCGAAAAGTTCACTTTCGAAAAGGGTCTCACTCAATGCACCCATATCTACGCTTATAAAAACTTCCTCGGCTCGCGAAGATTGACGATGAAGATCTCTGGCTACCAATTCTTTGCCCGTACCATTTTCCCCCAGTATTAAAACATTGGCCTCGGTCTTGGCGACTTTTTGAATAGCATTAAAAACAGTTTCCATAGCAGGGCTTTTGCCGATGAAATCGTGAAAGGGCTGATCGAGGTCCGCACTCAGTTGTTTCTGTTTGGATCGAAGTTTTGTAGCTTCTGTTCGCGTTTGCCTGAGGTTCATTGCTGTAGTGAGGGTTGCGATGAGCCTTTCATTCTGCCAGGGTTTGAGGACAAAATTTGAAGCTCCTTCCTTGATTGCCTGGACGGCCATGTCCACATCACCAAAGGCTGTGATCAGTATAACAACAGCATTTGGATCGATTTCATGAATTTTATCCAGCCAACAAAATCCTTCCTTACCGCTTGTGGCACCCTTGGCGAAGTTCATATCCAAAAAGATAACATCGTATGCTTCGTTTTTGAGCAATGAAGGAAGAACTTCTGGCGTTTTTTCTGTGTGAACGTGTGTGACGTGTTGTTTGAGGAGTAGCCGTGCAGCTTGGAGGATGTCCTCGTCGTCATCGATGATGAGGATTTTGCCTGTCGTTTTATTCATATTATATTCTCCGTATTGCTAGTTTTATATTCATCCGTTGAGAGCAAGAGTTGCAAGATATGTGCCGTTCATGTGACCTCAGTATTTCTCAGACTTCCCATAGCTTTCTGAATCTATCCATATTATAATATAACTGTTCGATTATGAACAGGCTGTGTTATGCAATCGAACACTTTTTTTGAGAATTTGGGCTGCTGTCAGAATTCCTCCTCTAGGTTTGTAAGGCTGGCACAATTATTGCAAAAGGAAAAGCCTTATGAACAGCCCAATCGAATAAGGAGACCTCAAATGGGAATGGACAAACAGATCAAAAAAAAGAAATGGCCTCCAAAAAAAATTGCTATGTTTGCAGGGTCGGGGCTATTTATTGCCTTTGTTATATATATTTTCGTTTTTGGAATGAGCAAGTCCTCCCTTAACGTAAAAGCAGAGCGCCTTACCATATCTGAGGTAACCCGAGGGCCCTTTCAGGAGTTTATTCCGGTCATGGGAAATGTTCTCCCATATTATCACTATTTGACCGCTGTCGAAGGGGGAACAGTGGAGGATATTTATCTTGAAGCGGGAACCAGGGTGGAAAAAGGAGATCCGATTTTGAAGCTGGCCAACACCAATCTTTTAATCAACTTGATGTGGAGAGAAGCGGAATTGTTCCAGCAGATCAACAATCTTCGCAACACCCGTCTGGACATGGAACGTGTCCGGCTTAATTTGAATCAACAGCTTGCTCTTGTGGAAAATAGCCTTCAGCAGCAGAAACGGGTTTATGAACGCTACCAGGAGTTGATAAAGGACGATTTGATCGCACAACATGAGTACGAGTTAGCAAAAGACCAATATGATTATCTGATGAAAAACAAGGAATTGACCGTCGAGAGCCAGACGAAGGATCTAGAGTTCCGCCAAAGACAGGTCGAGGCTTTAGAGGGGCAGGTCACTCGCATGGAGAGCAACATGGAGATCATAAGATCGAGGCTTGAGAATATGACCATCAGGGCGCCTGTTTCCGGTTATCTGACATCTCTGGAAGCAGAAATCGGGCAATCCAAACAGGCCGGGCAAGACTTGGGACAGATAGACACATTGGAAGGATACAGGATAAGAGCAGGGATCGATGAGCACTACCTGGCTCGGGTGGAAAAAGGGAGAAATGGCGAATTCGAATTCGCGGGAAATAGTTACGACATCATCGTCACAAAGAAATATCCTGCGGTCGTGGATGGCCGATTCGAAGTCGACATGGAATTTGTGGATGAAACACCAGGAGGGGTTACGGCCGGACAAACCTATCATATACGATTGGAACTGGGAGACATATCCGAAGCCATTCTCCTGGCGAGGGGAGGATTCTCTCAAACGACCGGAGGGAATTGGGCCTATGTTCTGGAGCCATCTGGAGATGTGGCGATAAAGAGAAGGATAAGACTCGGACGGCAAAATCCTGATTTTTTTGAAGTGCTCGAAGGACTGGAACCAGGCGAAAAAGTTATCACATCCTCCTACGAGAGCTTCGGAAACATGGACAGATTGGTTTTAAAGTAAACTAAAAGTGTGTATATTACGTCTATAAATAAAGAGAACGTGTACAGTAAAGACTTTTTTCGGAGGAAAATATGATTAAAACTAAAGACTTGAAAAAAATCTACAGAACAGAAGATGTGGAAACAACGGCGCTGAACAACGTGAACCTTGATGTCAAGGAAGGGGAGTACGTAGCCATCATGGGACCATCTGGGTGCGGAAAGTCCACTTTGCTCAATGTGCTCGGTATGATCGACAAGCCCTCGGAGGGAAATTATCTCTTTATGGGTGAAGAGATCGGCGGTTATTCTGAGAGACAGCGAGCGAATCTTCGTAAAAACAACATCGGATTTGTTTTCCAGAGCTTTAATCTCATAGATGAACTAACCGTGTATGAGAATGCTGAACTTCCGTTGCTCTACCTGGGTTATTCTGCAGCTGAACGGAAAAAAAGAGTGACCGAAGTTTTGGAGAAGATGGAGATCATGGCGAGGAAGAATCATTTTCCCCAGCAATTATCCGGAGGTCAGCAGCAGAGAGTAGCCGTGGCCAGAGCTATCGTTGCACGGCCGAAATTGATCCTGGCAGACGAGCCTACGGGTAATCTTGATTCTGCGCACGGTGAGGAAGTGATGCGGATCGTCGGGGAACTGCATGAAGCAGGGACCACAATCGTCATGGTAACGCACTCTCCGGCCTATGCTGAATACAGCCACCGTACGATTCACCTGTTCGACGGGCATATCGTCTCGGAAAACATCAAGGAAGAATTCAAAATTTAAACTCTCTCCGACCAATCATTGGTCTAAGAGGTAAGTCTTACTCCTGATAAGTAGGAAGAATCTTGATTTATTTTAAGATTTCCGTAACCAAATGGTTAAAAATTTCGTCTAATATAAGTAGAGGCATTTTTTGAAAAGCGAGGCAGACATGAGCCTAAGAGACATACTAGAGAAGTTGGTTGAAAAGAGCGCCCCGATTTTATTGAGCGACAGCAACAATAAAGATTGGGAAGCTGGTGCACTTTTAGATAGACTTTCCGAGCCCATGCTCAAGAGACGTGCCCATTTTCAGCCTGGATTATACATTGCTGAGATCAACGATGGCGGATATCTCGGTACTGTCCTTTTCAAGGTCAAGCAAAAAGCATAATTTGTGTATAAATCCTATCCTTAACCTGGATAATTCATAAAGTACCCAGGTTACCCTGAATGGTTCTCTTCCATTTTGTGTGGGCATTACTTTCAAGGTTTTTCTTTGTCATCAGGCATGTCCTCCGCTCTAGTTCGGATCTTTAACGCCATTCCCTCCTCGCCGCCCGACTTTATCGGGTTCCCTCGAAGAACGACTCGTGAAGGCTAGATCCTCAATGGCGCTGCGGACATACCTGATGTCTTTTTCCAATAGATACCCACGGCTAAAGCCGTGGTACTTATCAAAACTCAAGCTTCGCTTGACCTAAATCCTGGGTTTGCTGCCATTCAAGATATTTGAGAATCTTGCCTCATCAATACCGACTGTCGATACAAAATAACCCGGTGACCAGAACACATTCTCTTTCCAGTAAACCTTGTCCAACCACAAAAACTTTTTCCTTATTCGACTTGCCGTCATCCCTTTCAGC
>Ga0114930_10000321_pt1 | contig 51626 bp, 47 predicted proteins | sample AnhtaG_FD_87300 | JGI IMG/M metagenome (GOLD analysis project Ga0114930, IMG submission 87300) | Deep subsurface microbial communities from Anholt, Denmark to uncover new lineages of life (NeLLi) - Anholt_01485 metaG | ecosystem: Environmental > Aquatic > Marine > Oceanic > Sediment | place...
ATGTAATGTTCGCTCAAGTGATCGACGAAGATGAGTTAAAAACTGGAGTCAGAAGAGAAGCAGCTTACTTTGGCATGAATGCTTTTATTACTAAACCGGCACAGAGCGTTGCCCTTGTTCTTCCAGCTATTATGTTGACTATTGCTAACTTCCTTCCCAGAGATGAATTTGGGGTGATCCAAACCCAAACACATCCGGCCGAAGTCGAATTCGCAATTAGAGCTTTTATGGGGTTAATTCCAGCCATTGCATTGTTTCTTGAGGTTTTAATTCTGCAATTTTATCCATTAAAGGGAGAGTATTTGGCAAAAGTTCAAAAAGAAATTCTTGCTTTACACAACGAAAAACATAATAAACTGATGGAATTGGAAAAACAAAAAAAGCCAGATAGAAATCAACAATAATTCGAATATTTAACCAAAAATTAATTTTTATTTTTTATAAATAAAATAATAAAATCTAAATTTTATTGAATTAATTTTATTTTATATTAATATTAAAAAATAACTAATATTATTCGTGAAATCAATGGCTAAAAAAAAGAAAGTACCAGACGAAACTGAAGTGGAAGATGTTCCTGTTGGAAAAGTTGATGATGAGGGTGACGAGATTCTTGATTTATATGAGGAAGAAGATAATTTGGAAGAAGATACTGATTACGATTTAAGCGAAATTAAGGATGATATGTTAGCGGACGAAACAGAAGACGAGGAATTCGGGTTAGAAATTGATGATGTCGTTAAAATGTTAAGAGGCGTCAAATGTGATCCATGTCCCGGTTTAAAGAGTAAACCTGGTTGCCAGATTGCACATGATCATGGCTGTCCGAAACCTAATAAGCCATAAATAAACAATTTTATTTCCTTTTATTTTTTTATTAAAATTTTAAAATATTCCACCTTAAGAAATAACATTTAGGGATAATCAATGCTTACCAAAAATCACAAACGTATTATCCTAATCATTTTTGATCTTATTTTTAGTGCGTACATATGGGATGTGAATGCCTCATGGGGAAACACTTTTGACACTTGCTTGATTTTATCAACTACAACGTTTTTAATTATTTACTCTCCATTTGAAATATATTGGAGTTTTAGGGATATATATTTTGATAGATGGGCACCAATTAAATTCAAAGACATAATAACTTCTAAAATAAATATCGAGGTTAGTAAAAGCAGAAAGGGAAAAAGTAAGTACATAGCGGGTTTTTTAATTTCTTTAAACGATAATGAAATTGTAGAATCCAAAAGCTCTATTGTTGTTATCTGTCATGGGTTTTCAGATACAAAAGAAACTCTTCAATATTATTATATTCCGCTCGCTTATCAAGGATATACAATTTTAGTTTATGACGCACGTGGTACTGGAGAATCGAAAAAAGTAGGAAAAAGGAGTCAATTTTTGAAAAGAATAGATGATTTTGAAAAAATTATTGAATGGGTTAAAAGTCATGACCAATTTAAAAAATATAAAATAAGCTCTGTTGGTTTCAGTATTGGGGCTATAACAGTTCTATGTGGCGGTTTTTCAAATGAAAGAATTGATAAAATAATTGCTATTTCATCAATTTCAAATTATAAACAAAACTTACCGAAATACAATCCAGTTATAATGCTTAGTTATCTCCTAAAAGGAGTAAAGTTATTTCCAAGTAATACAGAAAACGAAAAACTATCTCCGTATATAGTTATGAAAAAAACTAAACGCTTAATTTCAGATGATTTATGGGATGATTTTTCTAAACGGATATTTCTTATTCACGCCAGAAACGATAAGATCATAAGTTATAAAAATTTTCAAGAAAATGTTAAGTTGCTTAATTTATCCGAGCAGAGCACATTAGTATTATCTAAAGGCGGTCACACCCAAAAGAAAAATGAATTACTTCTAGTCGCAGCATCTCTAAAGTTTTTAAACTCGTAATTGTATCCCTTAACTATATTTGTTTATCGTTTACTTTATATACATCATTTTTAAAATACTCTAAATAGTGTAGAGTAATTTTTAATGCTAAAATGCCCTGTTTGTAATAATGAAATTAAACTTCAAGATTTAAATAAACACTTCAAGATTACTTTAGGTGATATTGTCAACGGTAAATTTCGGGGTAAGGATACATTTTATTACCATAAAGAATGTTTGAACGACAAAAATCTCTATGAAAAGAGGCTTTTATCACCTATAACAGAATAAATTTAAAGGACTTTCATGGTTTTTGCTTTTTTAACTAATAATCTTATCCCATTCTGAAAATTCCATAATTTTTTCATAATTTTCAACAATACTTTTGAAGATTACACAAGCTATACAAAAAGCATTAACAAAATCCTCAAATTGAAGACCTAATAGTCTGCTATTTTTTTCCGAAAAACCTACACCACGGTTAACTTCTATCTTACCGTCATAACCAGATAGATTGACGACAAACTCCTGTTTACTTAATCCATCTAAAAAGTTCCCTCTGGCAATCCGAGCTAAACCTCCAATAGGGAAAATTTGATTATTAGATTGAGCTAGATATATCCGTAAATCGAATGTATGCTTCTCACCTTCCCATTTAATTAGCGAAAAATCTGCTTTTTCTTGGATTGTGTATGGAAATGGATCTCGGTTCCTCGAAAATTTAGTAAAAAATTCTTCTTTACTCTTCTTAATGATTTCTTTAATTTTTTCAGGTTGTGCGTCTTTAAAGATCGGCATCACTCCTGCACCACCAGATCCCCCATTAGGTTTTATTATAAAAGATTTTTTGTAATGTGTTATTAAATCTTTTATTTTAAAGATTAAATCCTTTTCATTATAAGCCTTTGTGAAAAGTAAATGCTTTAGTTTATACTTTTTAAGAATTTTTTTGCTTAAAAAGCTTGCAACATATGTGAGAGATTTATCATCGGTAATTCTAAAAATGGGATTGACAATAATGGTGTTAATTCGACGAAAATCTTTACGAATTAGATTTTCAAATTTCTCATCATGAAATCGCCTTGCTATACCATCTCCTATCAAAACACTGACTTTTTCGCCTAGATACCTAATCCAACCATTAGAAAAAGATAATGTTTGACTTAACTGCTTATAATCAGATATCATAAATACAACTTTCGCTTTATGTCCTTTGTTATAATTATCTGAATTAAAAATTTTTAACGAATATCCCTTTGATTTAATTTTTTTCCTTAAATATTCTATCATAATTACTTTTTCGTGAATTAAATCATCATTAATAGGAACACCTACTAACACGAGTATTTTTCCATTTTCTCCTTTAGATTTTTCTATGGCTTGAGAAATTGATTCGTAATAGCCATTATATAATAATGATTGTTGTTTTTTGGTAAGTATTGATAATCCCCGATTTGAACCTCCATTCGTTTCGAGAAGAAAGAATTTTTTACTTTTAGGGTCGTTGCTTACCATGAAATCAATACTTCCCGCATAAAATGAGTAATTATTCACCAGCAAGTTATCTTTCTGCTTAGCTAGTCTCCTCAAAGCCTCGGTTCTTATTTTATCTACAAAAATATCTTCTTGGGAAGCACGGAGTTCTGAAAATGAGATCAGATCTAAACCTAAAGATATTCCCAGCGGAACTAATTCTAAATCAGATTCAGATATCTCTTTTGACATCAATTTTAGGAATTTAGTTAATAAATTCTCTTCCAAAAATATCACTCAGATGTGATTTTAAAAATTGAATCGTCCATTTTTAAAAATGTATTATTATCTATTAAAAGCTAATAATTATAAATAAAGATATCCTTGGTGATTCCCTTTTATGCTTAATCTTAGGCTTCCTAGCAATATTTTCTTTATTTTCCTTTGTTCTTTAAAATTTAAATCGGAAAACAATAAAATGTATTTTTTTTCAATATTTATTACGAATAGAAGACCAATTCTTATGAGCTTAGAATCTTCTGTTAGTAAAGCAATGATGACATAATGATAAGGGAGGGTAATTAGATTGTTTATGTCAATTTCTACCTCTATAATCTTATCTTCCTCAGCGTCGTAACCTGCTTTTATGAACTTAATTTCATTGAGAGGTATTGATATCTTTCTATATTTTTCTAAAACCTTAGCAAACTGACTTTGTCGCAAAAATCTTCTTTCTTCCTTATCTTTTTCATAGAAATATTTATTTGGCTCCTTAACATAATAAATTTTTCTTTTCTTCGATTTTGACGCGTTTTTTTCAATTTCATCTAATTCTTCAATTTCATCGTCATGAAATATGATCAGTATATCAGGATCGACAGTATCTATAAAAAAATTCTTATAAATAATTCCCGCTTCAGTTTTTATCCATCCATCACTATCAATAAGAACTATATCTGTATCTTTATGCGTCGAATGAAAAGTATTAATTAGATCGTTACATGAATGCGATACTATAAATTTAAAATTCGCTTTTGGAAAAGTGCTTCCAATAAAAACTGTTTCTTCAGTTTCAATATCCGCGCTTGAAACTATGTTTTTTTTTATTTCTCCTATATTGAGCGTAGTAGGAAGATATAATAATTGCTGACCTAAATCAGAATCTAAAAAGGATGCTTTATATCCTTCTTTAAGGATACTATTAGCTAAATATTTTATAAGAGTCGTTTTACCGTTACTTAAACCTAAAACCATTAATTTGATCGGTTTTCTATCGTTGTTTTTTCTTATGGTACTGATAACAGCATCCTTAATTTTAATCCATTCTTTATTAATAGTGTTTTCTTCTATAATTTGTAGGTTATTTTTATTATTAGTGAATATCTCTATTTTCGACGGTTCCAATGCATATAATGGATAAATATTAGCGCTTGGCACTATTATTGTGTTTTCTTGTTCATTTTTTTTAGGTACGAATATTTTACCAAAAACTTCTATCTTTCCCTCTAATAATTGAACCCTTGAAGAGCCTTTTATTAAGAGTGTGTGTTCTTTTTGCACTTCTTGTATCATATATTCCTCAAATCATCCTTTATAAAAAAAAATAACTATTTCCTTTCTAACATTTTATACTTATTAACTAAAAGAAATATACTTTTTCTTTCCCATACTGAAATTTTTATTTGTATAAATATAGCATTTTCGTAAAGACTATGGATTTTTACTTCTTAAAAACTTTATAACAGGGGATGCACATAATTTTGCCTTGATAATTCATCATACGGCTGTCCATTGTAAGTTCTCCACATATTTCACATGGTACCGAATCTTCTATTTGAGCCGTCATAGGAGGATCATATTCAATATCTCTAATTTCAAAAGCATCTTCAGGTTCCAAACCAAGAAACTTCTGAATTTTCTCATCTCTTGACAATTTTTTATCATTAAAAATAGACCGTTTTAAAGATAATCTGACCCCCTTCTGGTATTTTCTACTGTAGATGTTATAGTTACTCTTACCATAATCTTTATGAATTAAATTACCTTTACCATATGTGGTACCTAATAAAGTTTGGAGTGCATCAACGCTACAATTGTCAGTTTCGACAACAGCTACTAGCTCTTCATCAAGGGAGTGCTCAAAACCATGCTCTAAAGCATATTTAGCAGCCAACACACCAATAGCAATTCCGGGACATATATGCCCATGAAACATTGTTGCTTTTTTCATTAACTCTCTAATTTCCACTTTAAATCAGCATATTTTTTTAGATTTAATAAAAATATCAAATATATTAATTTATTTTATGACTTAAATATAATTGTAATAAGTATGAAATTTCTTGCAGATGCAATGTTAGGAAAACTCTCGAGATTCTTAAGAATTTTTGGTTTCGATACAATTTATGCTAGCGATCTAATAGATCGTTATCACACCAATCCCGTTCCGGATAACAAAATAAATGAATTTGCTATAGGGAGCAACAGAATTGTAATAACTAAAGATTTACCATTCTATAAAAAAATAAAAGAAAACGCAATATTATTAGAAGGGGAAGGCGTATATAATTACTTAAATCAACTTAAACGTAAGTTAAACTTAGATTATGAGTTTAACATGGAAAACGCAAGATGTTCCGTTTGTAATACAATGTTAGAGAAAGTTAATAATAAGAATTCAATAAAAGATTTCGTTAAACGTGAAACTTATAAAACCTATAATGAATTTTTTCAATGCACTAATAAAAGATGCCAGAAAGTATTCTGGAATGGACCACATATAGCTGATATCATTAAAAAGTTAAGGAACGAATTGAATTATTGAGCTTTATTAACATTAAAAAAGTTTTTTTTAATATCATTAAATTTTAATTTAACTTTCTCTGCTTCCTCTTTTGCTCCTCCCTTTTCAAACATCCCATGTGCCTGAGAGAGCAATTCAAGAGATTTTTTATACTCCTTGTTCTTGAAGTGATTTTCTGAAAGTTCAACTAGATAATGCCCTTTTTTAATGTAAAATTCAATGAACTGCGCAGAAGTATCTATTTTTCTACTCATATTAATGAAAAAGCAATTTTTTTGGTATATTTATCTAATAAAGATAAACTAATTAAAAATTTGTATTGCTTAAATTTTCCTCGTAATTCTAAAATTTTGCATATCAATGACTTTTGCTTGTAAACGTGATTCATTAGCTGCAAAAGCCATAAGATGGCTTTCTAAAGTTTCGTAAGCATTTGTTAAAGGTTGAGATTTACTTTTATTAAGAAGCGTTTCTAAAAAAGCATCGACTAAAGCAAAATCACCTCCACCATGGCCAGAACTACCAATTGATAATTTTTGAGTAAAAATTACTTTCTCTGTGCCAGAAAAATGATCGAATAATAGAATTTCTTGACCTGAATCAGAGAATTGGCCAATTAATGTCGCTTTAGTTCCATCAATTCTTAAAGTTCGTCCCTCCCGTTCACTAAATCCATGCATAGTTAAATTAGCGGTCACATTATTTTCAAATTCGATATTAACGACTTGATGATCTACCACATCGTTATCGCATTTATAAACGCATCTACCATAAGGGCTTGTTTTTAGAATTTTCATTTTCGTTTCATCGGAATAATCTTCGATAGCCTCTTCGGGAAGTCCAAAATATAGAGGTTCCACTGGCCAGTCTCTCCAATATCGCAAACTTTGTAATAGTTTAATTGGCTTACTTAATATGGCTAATAATTTTATGTGTTTTTTCCTTAAGTTAGCCAGGATTTTAAATCTAAATAGATTACTTTTTTCTAATATTTGTATTATAGGAACTATATCAATATATATTCTTGGAGCGTAGTATAAGCATGTATTTTCTATAGGACATCCTTCTACGCAGTAATCTGGAGAACCTTTAGGAGCGTTAATAGATGTAAAATGTTTTAACCCCCCGAAAGAATTTATTTTTTTTGGTTTAGCTCCAACCATCCAAAAAAGTAAATCTAAATCATGGCAGCATTTTGCAAGAATCATAGGAGATGAAAAATTTACATTCCTCCAGTTCCCCCTAACAAAACTATGCGCCATGTGATACCAGCTCACATTTTCTCGATGAGAAATATTTACGATGTTTCCTAATAATCCTTTTAGAATAGTGTCTTTAACTGTTAAAAAAAAGTTGGTATACCTTAAGACATGGCCAATTCCTAATATCATATTAGTATCTTCAACTTTTTTGACGATCTTAAAGCAACCTTCAAGAGTGTGCGCCATAGGTTTTTCCAATAAAACGTTATAACCTTTATCAAGGGCTTCTAAAGTAGGATCAACATGCATTTGGTCTTGGGTGCAAACGAAAGCAACATCAGCGAATTTTTCTTCACCCAGAATCTCTTCCCAACTGTTATACATTCGTTTTAATGGAATATCGTGAAGTCGTGCGAATTTTTCTTTCCTATATTGAATAGGTTCTGCAACTGCTACAAATTTTAATTTATCAGGAAATTTAAGTGCATAATTACCATAAAGATACATCCCTCTATTTCCTGCACCTATTAATATCGCGGTAATTATTTTTTCCATTTTTAATCCAATCCTTTAATCTTCTAAAACACTTGGTATTGTTCCTTCAATTAGTAAGCAATCTAAAATAATAATAGCCGCGATAGATTCAATAACTACAACAGCTCGAGGAACTATACAAGGATCATGCCGTCCTTCGATTTTAATCTTCTCTTCTGTCATTGTTTTAATGTTGACTGTATTTTGAATTATCCCTATAGAAGGTGTTGGTTTTACCGCTACCGTGAATGAAATTGGCATACCCGTAGAAATTCCCCCTATAATTCCGCCAGAATCATTTTTAGTTGATATAATTTTACCTTCTTTGATAGCCCAGGGATCATTATGTTCTGATCCCATCATTTTTGAAGCTTTAAATCCAGCACCAAACTCAATTCCCTTTATTGCGGGTATGGCGAAAATCCCCTTACTAAGATTGGATTCTAGGTTATTAAAAAGCGGTCCACCGATTCCAGGAGGTACATTCCTAATTATGCAACTAATAGTACCACCAAGAGAATCGTTAGCTTTTTTAGCAATTTCAATCGCTTTTTCCATTTTTTCCGAAAGTTCGAGATCCAATGCTCTTACTGGTGACATTTTTCTCTTCTGTTTAATAGATTCGAGATCCTCTGTAGAATAATCTTTATTATCTTCAACATTTCCAATACTTTTAGTATAAGCAAATGTTGAAATGTTATTTTTGTTCAATATTTGTTTAGCAACAGCTCCTGCCATTACAAATCCCGCAGTAATTCTACCTGAGAACCTTCCAGAACCTCGATAATCGGCGAAACCACCAAACTTTTGCAAAATTACATAGTCAACATGTGATGGTCTTAATAAATCTTTAGTTTTTTCGTAGTTTGATGAATCTACATTTTGATTTTCTATAATTAGGCAAATTGGAGCACCAGTCGTTTTGTCATTAAAAATTCCCGATAAAACTTTGACTTTATCTTGTTCTTTACGAGATGTAGTAAATTTCGACTGTCCAGGTTTCCTCTTATCCAATTCATCTTGGATATAGTTTAAATCAAATTCCAATCCCGCAGGAGTTCCATCAATAACAATTCCAACTACTTTACCATGACTTTCTCCAAACGACATGATTTTAAATTTGGTACCAAATGTATTATCTCCCATTATTTCATTCTCCTATATAAAAAATTTAAGCTCCAATCAACTATTCTTAATAATTAATATATTATGAGTAGTTTTCACTTATTATTTTTTATGAATCTAAATTATCTCGTTATTCAAATCTAAGATATTAAAAACGCTAAAAAATAAAGTAAAAATATAATCGAACCCTTCTTTTATATTTACTTAAGAACTTAACATATTAATTGTTGAAAATAACTCAATGAAACTACAAATTACACCAACAAAAAAACTTCAGGGAGAGATAACTGCTCCGCCCTCTAAGAGTTATTCTCATCGTGCTTTTATAGCCTCTAGCCTTGCTAAAGGGGTCTCAATAATTAAAAACCCTTTAATTTCTGGTGATGTTGAAGTTACTGTTAACATTTTGAAGTCGTTAGGTCATAGAATTTCACGAGTATCAGATGACACCTATATGGTGAAGAGCTACTTAGGAAAAATAAAATCAATTAAAAAGGTTCTTGATTGTAAAAATTCTGGTACATCAATTAGGATTTTTAGTGCTTTAGCAATGTTGATTGATGGGGGGCTCTCTTTTTCGGGAGAATTCCTAAAAAGAAACCGACCTATAGTTCCATTATTAAACGCCTTAGAATTTATTGGCGGTATCTATAATTTAACTGAAAATATTCTAAGTATCAAGAGAAAAGGTAAAAAATGTAACACGATTGAATTGCCTGGTAACATAAGTTCGCAGTTTGTTTCAGCCATACTTATGATGTGTCCTTTGCTAAATTGTAAGAAAAATAATTCCATCGAGGTAAAAATTACTTCTCCTATTACATCATACCCGTATGTAAAAATTACTTTAGATGTCTTGAATTCATTTGGAATTAACATTCAAGAGAGTCTAGACGATAAAAAAGTTGGCAGATATATCATCATAACTGGGCAAAATTATAGAGCTCAAACTTACGAAATACCCGGTGATTTTTCTTCCGCTTCTTTTTTTATTGTCGCAGCAATAATTTCTCCAGAAGACTCTAATATCGTTATAAACAATCTAAATTTTGACAAACCTCAAGGTGACCAGAAAATAATCGAGATTCTGCAAAATATGGGTGCAAAAATTGAAGTACATAAAGATAAGAACAGCATTTCAATTAATGGGAATATTAACAAATACCCATTAACTGGTTTAGCGATTAATATCGAAGATACTCCAGACTTATTCCCTATCTTGTCAGTAGTTGGAACATTTGCTAAAGGCAAGACAGAATTGTATAACGCTTCAAATATTAGAGGAAAAGAAAGTGATAGAATCTCTATTGTTGCTCGAGAATTAAGTAGAATGGGCGTTAAAGTAAAAGAAGAAGAAGATAAACTTACAATTTATCATTGCGATCAATTAGAAGGTGGGGATATAAACCATGAGCACGATCATAGAGTTGCTATGGCGTTTACAGTAGCGTCATTATTTGCTAAAACACCTTCACAAATATCAGGAATTGAAGTTGTCAAGGATTCTTATCCAAATTTTATAGAAGATATAAAACAATTAGGAGCAAAAATAGATTTAATAAAGTAATTTACAATTTCATTCAATTATCTAAATGATTTTTGCCTTCTTGCTCTGGCTTTTTTTCCACCAAAGTGTTTGGGTTCTGTTCTCCTTGAATCACCCGAAAGCAACGATTCATCGTATTCTCTGAAAGTTTTTTCTATAGTTTTTGTACCAATAAATTTATTTAAAGATTTAGCAATAGCTATTCGTACAGCGTCAGTTTGCCCCATGCTTCCACCACCCTTCACGGTAACCTTAATGTTGCACTTCTCTAACTTAGGATGATCAATTACTTCTAACACTTCTTGAATGCGCATTCTAGCTATATCAGGTTCGTAATTTTCCAATGGGACATTATTAATTATAATTTGTCCTTTAGCAGGATATTTTAAAACAGCTCGAGCGATTGCGGTTTTTCTTTTCCCTGAAGATTGAATTATTTTAATTCTTTCTGACATAATTATTAAACCTCAATTTCTAATTTGTTCCAGCCAATTCTTAAACAAAGATTTTCTAGAGTAATAAATTTGTTATAATATGAAAGCCTTTTTTTGTCTGAATTAGGTATTTCTATTGGTACTAATGTTTGATACCTCTTCTGAAAGCGTTCTGGAATTGCTCCGATGTAAACATGTACCCTTTTAAGAGCTTCCTTTCCTCTAATTTTTTTTGTTGGAAGCATCTTCTTAATTACATTTCTCATAAATGTATCAGGTCGTCTGGGCCAGAAAGGTCCGCGCCTTGGATTTGTTGCCGTACTAATATTTAATTTTTCTAAATATTTTTCGTGAATATTCCGCTTAGTACCACTAATTATGGCGTCCTTAGCATTTATGATGACGATTTTTTCGCCTAACAACGCTTTTTTAGCTACTTGGCTACAGAATCTACCTAAAATCTTGTTCTTCGCATCTATTAAAAGGTATTCTTGCATTTAAATCTCTCTCGTTTCCAACTATTAATAAAATACTTTTACATTTTTCCCTTCGGGGTTTTGTTCAAATAAATCTTCTATCGACAATAATTTACTGCCTGAAGTTTCGATTTTTTTTCGAGCGGCTTTGGAACACTCTAAACAAGCAATAGTGATTTTATGGTCAATATCACCAACACCTAAGACTTTACCTGGGACAACAATTACATCGTTCTCTTTAGTTTTACTATTTATCCTATAGAGGTTCGCTTCTACTCGATCCCTTCTAGCTCCTGAAAGCTTTTTTGAAACCTTTCTCCAAATTCTTCTTTTAGTCTTCCACAATTCGCGAATCAGTTTCCGATTGTAGTAATTACTTGGTCCCGTAATTCGATGGCTCATTTTGTGCTCAGTTGATTAAATATTAGAAAATTAATCTTTAAAATTGCCCAAAACTTAAATATTTTTTCGATTTATTTTAAAGTCTTATCATCTTGTGTTTAGAAACAAAACAGAGGGGATCGTAGTGGAATCATCTCTTAACTTAAAATTAAAGTGTAAACCATTGTATATCCTAAAATAATTAAAAAGTGAATCGTTGCGAAAAGGGCACCGTTTTTTAGTAAGCGCTTGTAATTTAAATTTACCACTTTGTATTTTTTTGCTAATGTTAGGGTGAGAAGATCACATGCCGAACCTTGTGGTAAAAAATTACCTGCCATATTAACACCACTTATAAAAGCAATAATGATGGGGTTAGGAAAAAAACCTTTTCCTATGAATGTCGAAAAAATCGGGAGAAGGATGATGGTAACGGGCGTACCGGCAAGAAATGCAGATAAAAGTGAAGAAATGCCCAATGTTATTAACACGGCGAGATAGATGTTATCATTTAGTAAATTTACTAAACCTGAGGAAATTAACTCTGAAAAGCCAAAATGCGATAATGAGTTCGACAGTATGAACAAGATTGCAAACACAATAATGATTTTCCACACGATCTCGTTCTTGATGTCCGAGAAACTAGTATCCTTATAGTGAATTAGAAGGAGAATAGCTGCAGAGATGATGGCAACAAGGGCAGGTTCAAATCCTAAGAACATTAGCACGAAAGTCGCCAGAACAATGATTATTGTCATAATAAAGTACTTTTTATTCTGGATGACAATTCTGGGGTCGAGCATTGATATTAGTATCTTCTTGTTTTTTTCAGTTGGTTTTTCTTCTTTTTTTAAGATGAACCTATCCATCAAGAATATGGTGGTTATTAACGTGATTAAGAACAAAATACCCATATTGGCAAGATATTCACCAAACCCCCACCCAAACTCCGCGCCAATTATCAAATTCTTTAAACTCGAAACAGGCGTGAGTATCGCGCCGATATTTATAGTAATGGTCATTCCCATCATGTATGTGCCAGCAGGTATCTCTAAAGCTCGACACGTCCTGTAGATCAATGGAACCATTATCAAAGAGAGGGTTAAATCCTCAATAAAGGCAACCATAGTGCCTGTAAACAGGCAAATCACATAAAAAAATAACCTATTATCCCCTTTCGTAATATGTATCAATTTAATGGCGAGGTATTCTAAAACCCGGTCATGAGTTGCAAAATAGATGATTATTTGCATGGCAAAGATGAAGATTAATGTGTTAAAATTGATAAATCCTAGAATTTCTTCCTTTTCGAGGTTGCCAACGGTGATCATTGAAACTACTGCGATGGCACCTATAATTAATGCGATAGGGAAATAATCGAATTTATTTTGAGAAAAGAAAGCCATCAAAATCGCAAATAAAACCAAGATTAAAAATATAACCGGGAGGTTCATTCAATTAATTGAAATGGTTTTTGTTTTAAAAAATATCACATATTTCAGAAATTTGAAATCTCCAGTCAGGTTTAGTTTTTAGTTCGTGATAATTTTTATTATTAGGCGCTGGATGTTAGATTGACTATGATTCTATATCAAGTTCTTCTAATTCTGTGACAAATTCATCGATCTTATCATTAAATACCTCGAAAAGTTTACTAATTAATACCTTGTATTCTAAAACTCCATCACTCTCTATTGAGAGAATATAGACATCTTCTTTTGAACTAACTTTGATCTTACCTTCCGAATTATTCTCACAAGACATGCATAAGGTGCAATACTTCCAATAGTCCTCTATTATTTTTAAAGATTCATTATTAGTTAATTTAAATAGTTTTTCAGGACACATCTTAACTATTAAGCGGTTTTCCTCAGCATTTTTTAATTTGGTTTCATCAAATTCAACTAAAGGATAATACTTATAAGCCACATTTGAAACCGCTTGCCATTTCGCGTGATCTTTAGCCAGACCTAAGATTGCATAAGCTTCGATAATCACTTTATTGTTTTTATCAATCTTAACAATCGGGATATTTGGATCAACGGGAATTATCTTAGGATCATTTGATTTTAAATCACCCGAGTATATATCTAACGGGGTATTAGCTGTATTAGTAATTTCACAGGTTAAAGAAACTTGGCATAATGGGCACCCAAATCCACCACATTCGCACTCTCGTGGCAATTTATATACCTCTAAATCTGTTTTAAGAGGAATAAGTCCAAGTCTATGTGAAATAATTTCGTCATATAAAGGAGAATCATTTTTTAAAATAATTACCTCGTCTATCGCCATGACCGGTATCTCTGTAAGTATAATTCGTCTTAAAGCGTTAATCATCTCATTAGAGATACCTTCAATTACCAATATCAACTTAAGTTCAGTTTGTTCAAGAATATCAAGTTTTAGGGGTATCATAGTCTATAATTACTCTTACAATTGTAAATAATGCATTAACTACTTGTAGAAGTATGTAATTTAAGATAAATTTTACTATTTAAATTAAAAAAATATAAGAAAAAGGATTAATAAAATTTCATGTATTCATAAGCTTTGTTTGGAGATTGAAAACAATAATGAATTTCTTGAAATCCTTTTTTAAACTCAGCAACTTCTTGTTTTACTTTTTCAGGATCCTTTTTGTCAACTAGTAAATCTTTGAAAAAATCTGCTATATCAATCATTTCACTTTTACCCATTCCGAGACGGGTGACTTCTGAAGTTCCCAACCTTAATCCACCTGGGTTTTTGTAGTGTCTTCCTTGTGTGATATCCCAAGGTAAGAGGTTTCTATTAATAATTATATTTGCATCTTCTACTAACCTCTCAATATCTCCACCCAAACCAATAGATTTTTCAAAATTAGTAATGTCAACTACAATTTGGTGCGATTCAGTAAACCCTTTATGTTCCATAAGTACATTAATACCCCTTTCGTATAAAGCCTGCCCTAGAGCTTTTGCATTGTCAATTACATTTTTATGGTAATCTTTACCATATTCTAACATCTCTGCTAATGCTATGGCCAAACCTGCAACATTATGTAGATGATGGTTAGATAATAAAGCAGGAAACACGCAAGGTTTTAATGTTTCAATCAAATCCTCTCTGTCTGATACGAGTGTTCCATGTTGAGGACCTGGAAGCGTTTTATGGGTACTCAAAGTCATTGCGTCTGCGCCTTCTCTTAAAGGATCTTGAAAGTAACCAGAACCTATCAAACCAGCTACATGAGCTGCATCATAACCAACATTGGCACCTACTTCTTTCGCTACTTCACTAAGTTCTTTGACGGGGTGAGGAAAAAGAAATACAGATCCCCCAAATAACACCATTTCTGGTTTAACTTCTCTTATAATTTTTGCTGTAGCGTCAGGGTCGATATTCATTTCATCGTTATCAAATGCCATATATTCAATATTCAATCCACGTACGGTACCAGCAGTTCCATAAATTGCCATTCCACTCTTTGTGAATTTCGGAGCATGGGATATGTGCCCCCCCTTAGGAATTGGCATTATTAGCATTTTTCCGTTGTTTTCTGAAGTAAAGGCATTGTACATTGCCAAATTTGCAACTACACCAGATATTGGTCTTACATCAGCATGAACGCATTTGAAATATTCTTTTGCGAGTTCCATGCAGATATCTTCAACAAGATCAATATACTTGCACCCAGCATAAACACGCTCTCCAACCCATCCCTCCGCGTATCTATGAGAAAAATCGCTATTGCAAGCCTCATCAACCGCAGGACTAGTAATATTTTCTGAAGCTATCAGTGGGATTGAATCATTGAATAATTTGTTATGTTCAATTAGGATATTTCTAATTTCTTCTACTTTCTTTTTCAATTTTTATCAAATCAAATTCTTATTTTAATTCTAATCTTAAGCAAAAATAAAATTCCAATTGTTTTAAACCTTTTGGCAAATTTGTAAGTTTTAAGAGGTAAATACGCTTAGATAGAGCATTCTCTAAGAAGAATTTATTAGAAAGAATCGGTAATTCAAAATAAAATGTCTCAACCATATTAAAATAGATTATGATGAATTTCAATCAAATATTTTACTCTTTAGACCTTTCTAGGATTAAACGAGCTTCATATAAGTTTAGTTTTCTACCAGACTTTTGCTTTTCCAAAGCAGCTGCTAGTTTAGCTTGTTTTAACTTTTCAAGCTCTTTATTTCTAACCGAATTATATTTTTTAGGCGTTCTTGGCCTTTTGGATGGATAACTCGGGCGTTTCCCTTTTGATTCTTTTTTCCTTTTACTCATAACCTGTACAAATTTTTCATGGTATGCATCAGCGGCTTTTTTATTCTCGATTAATTCTTCTTCTAAGGTTTTCTTTTTCTCTCTTAATTCATTGACCGATTGATAAATATCATGCATTTTCGCATGATAATCTTGAGATTTAGTTGACCACTTATTTAATTGTTCATAAATCTTATTCAAATTTATTTTAACAATTTGAATTTTGCGTTCTATTTTAAAAAAATCGCTGTTTTGTTGCTCAGCTAAGAAATCTTGTTTAACTTGAGCTAGTTCTTTAATTTTATCTACCATCGCATTTTCTTCAAGAATATCTAAATTCTCAATTTCAATTCTTCTCTCTAAATTATCGATTTTCTTATCAATTTGCTTGATAGACACATACTTTTTAGTTTCTTTGCCCTTTCTACTTTCTTTAAGAATCCTTCTTCTTTCTTCAATGAATTTATCTAAAATGTTCTTATATTCTATTTTTTTGTCTTTTAATTTCTTAACCTTATTATTCCAATAATCCCGTTTTTTTTTAATATCCAGTTTTGCAAGATTTAAATGTTCCTCGATCTTAATATCAATTTCTTGTAATTGAGTAATATACTCTTTAGTTTTCTTATTTAGATCGTCCCTTTTTTGTCTAAATTCTTCAATTTGAAGTTGAAGTTCTTTAAAAGAGTTTTTTGAACTTTGGGATATATTTGTGTTAGCCCTACTCATAGATAAATTCATTAACGAGTATTTATAAAAAAGGTTGCATAAACAATGATTGATTCAATCTATCATTGATTTAATATTTTTTGTAAAATTCCGTTTAAATTTTTCTTTAAGTGAAGAAAAATTATAATTGTGTAGAAATAATAATACGAAAACCTTAGAACTATACTAATATAATATGAAGCAATCGAATTTTGGAAAATAGAGTTAATTATGACAGAAGAAATAATAAAAAATAATGATTTAATTTATCTAATTCTTGATAGTAGAAGAAAGTGGTTGGTTAAAGCAGAAGAAGGCAGTGAATTTCAAACTCATAAAGGTATAATAAAATTTGATGAAATTATAGGAAAACCGTTTGGTTCTGTAGTTTTTTCCCAACCTTATGAAACTCAAGGATATAAATTCTATGTTCTTAAACCCTTACCCTCTGATTATGTAATCTATATGAGTCGTAAAACTCAAATAATATATCCAGAGGACGCTGGATTAATCCTGATTTACTCTGGGATTGGACCGGGTAGTAAAGTTATCGAAGCTGGTTGTGGTTCTGGAGCATTAACATGTATTTTAGGAAATTACGTTCGACCTGATGGATATATTTTTTCCTATGATATTCGAAAAAAAAGTTTAAAAAGAGCTCTAAGTAATGTTCTTAAGGCTGACTTACAAGATTTTGTATCAATTCAATATGGAGATATTTTGATCGATGATCTCGGACATACTAATGTCGACTCAGTTGTTTTAGATATGCCTCAACCTTGGAAAGCAATAGAACGAATAAAATCTTATCTCAAGCTCAGTGGAACCTTAGTATCTTTTTCACCAGCGATAGAACAAGTCAAAAAAACAACTTTTGCTCTACAAGAAAATGGATTTTACGAAATTAATACATATGAATTAATAAAAAGGAGAATTCAAGTAAAAAAAAACGCAACCCATCCCGAAGTTCGAATGATTGGGCATACGGGCTACATGACGTTTGCCAGAAAAATTAATGATGTTAGAAATCCACATCGAGAAAAGAAACCAAAACAAAACGAGTTTGTAGAATTAAATGGTATGCCTTTAAGGGGTGGCGATGTTTAATGATAGACTATAGTGACTTCACAAAATTAGATATACGCGTTGGTTTAATTAAAGTTTGTGAAATTATTCCTAAATCTAAGCATCTATATCGATTAATGGTTGATTGTGGAGAAAAAAATTTAAGACAAATTATAACAGGAATTTCAAAGTTTTATTCATCGGATGAATTAGTCAACAAGAAAATAGTCGTTTTAACAAATCTTAAGCCAAAAAACATCATGGGATTAGAAAGTCAAGGAATGCTTCTAGCAGCTGACTTGAATGGTGAACCTTTTTTATTAAAAATAGACGAGAGGAATGGCAAGAGCATCCAAATTGGGAGTGTAGTAAAATAATTAAAATCCTTTTAATTTAACACCAGTTTGAAATTCTTTCTTTTTCTTATATCTCTCCGTTTTAAAGTAATACCTCTTTTTCTCGGGTAAAATATCATAGTATTTTCTTGATATATCTTCGACAAACGCTTTTGTCTCTTTATTTGGGATCTTAATAGGGTTAGATAAAGTTGCTAGAATTTCCTTATCTTTAGCGTTAGAAGTAAGTCCTATATTTTTTAGTGGAATATGGAATGAATGGACAAAATAACCTTTGGTCTTCTCCTCGTGAACAATTACTTTTATAATATTTGCTACTTCTTTTTTTATTTTAATCTCAAGTATTTTCTTTCCTGGACGCACGATAATCGTGCAATAATCAGGAATTTCATTTTTCGAATCGTGAATTTTTTTTAAGAATTCCTTTAACTTTTCACTCATTTTATTTCAAGAAGCTAATAAACACTGTAATATATATAGCTTTAAATTAAGATAATTAATTAAATTTATTATTAAAAATAACTAAAGAGTGAAAGTAATCATGACCGTTGTTTTAGAAAAATTTGAACTAAAATCAAAAGCTTATTGCGATGTAATAAATATTACTTCTCAAGTTCAAAAGGCTCTCGAAAAAAGTGGGTTGAAAAATGGAATCGTTAATGTTCATGTTGCGGGTTCCACTGGCGCAATATCAACTGTCGAATACGAACCCGGATTAGTCCAACACGATATCGAAGAATTTTTAGAAGAAATAATCCCTTATAAAAAAAATTACGCACATCACAAAACCTGGCACGATTATAATGGAGCAGGGCATTTAAGAAGTTTTCTCCTTAAAACTTCTCAAACATTCCCGTTTCATAATAAGAAGTTAATCCTCGGGACGTGGCAACAGGTTATCTATATAGAAAATGACGAGAAAGCCCGACATAGAACTATCTACTGTCAAATTATTGGGGAATAACTACCTGAAAATAAAATGAAAAAAATTTATATTCTTTTTGATACTTTGTTAAATTCATGAACGAGTAAATTGTAAACTTCTCGGCGGCGGACGTCTTCAAATTTATTTATCATCTTTAGGATAGTTTTATGGCGTTCTTGTATCATACTTTTAAATAGTGGAATTTTACGGACTATATGTTCAAATTTGTTCTTCTGAGTTATTTGGTATTTTAAAAATTCCAAATAGTTGTTTTCTTCTTCTATCAATTAAATCCTCTTTTTTAAATTAGTATTTTGACCAAAATAAAATGATAATCAATAAAAAATAGTAGTGTCATGTATGTATTTTTCGAGTAATATTAGGGATGAGATATAAGGACGCAAATTAGAAAAAGACAATAAGATTAAAAATAATGGTTTTCACTTATATCTAAATTTCATAATATTCTTCATTTAAAAAAGCTCCTACAGTTTTTTTTAAATTTAGAAATATTTTTGATAAATATTGGTTTGAGATTATGGAACAATTTATAAAGGTTATCGTATCCGGTTTGGATAATGCGGGTAAAACTTCCATTCTTACGGCCTTAAATAAGAAATACGACTTTCAAAAAGATATAATATCCCTTACGCCAACTATTCGAGTTGAATACCAAGCAACAGAATTTCTTAAAAACCGTATAATATTCTGGGACATGGGTGGACAAGCAAAATTTAGAAAACTCTATCAAGAAAAACAAGAGTTATATTTTGCTGACACAGATTTATTAATATATGTCATTGATATTCAAGATCCTGAAAGAATTGAAACTTCTTTGGCTTATTTGGATATGATCTTGAAGAATTTTAAGAAACATAAAATGGAAGTTCCACTTATAATTAGCTTTCATAAATTTGACCCGGAGTTCAATAGAAACGAAGGATTGATTGAAGAAATAGAATCGTTAAGAGAACACTTATTAAAAAAATATCCCTCTTTTAAAATATTATTTCAACAAACATCAATTTACGATATAATTTCAATAATTCAGTTGATTTCTTATGGATTATCTGTATTTGACGAAAAATTTTTCGATCTTTCTGAGTTGTTAGAAAAATATCTCATACAATTTGAGAGTGAATCGTTAATTTTGTTTGATAAAAATGGGATAATTTTAGGTGAGTATTATAAGGACAACATTGAGCCTGAAATATATGTCGAACTTATAGAATCCATTAAAGAACACTTGTTTTTACTTAAAAGGATGCAAGAAGAATCATATGAAACTGATTACACATTATCATCAATAGGGGAAGAGTTAATATCGTATCTGCATAGAATTGAACTAGAAGATGAGTCATTATTTGTTTCAGTAGTTGTTAAAGAAAAACTTAAGGAACCGTTGTTAGAAAAATTTTCAGACTTTATGTCTGAATTAATTGAGATATTGAAACCACTACTAACGCGATCCTAATTATTCACTAATCGATTTTTAAAAGCTCTCTTGCTTTATCAATTAATTTTTCTTTCTTCTTTTGATGTTGCTTAATAAAATTCAAGACTTTTTCAACGCATTGCGATTTATGTTCTCCACAAAGCAATTCTCCTTTAACACATCGTTCAAATTCATCGGCTAAAACATCATCGTCTTCTTCGAAGTGATACATTAGCATTTTATAGATCATACATTTTCCAGGCTCTCCACCTAGTTCTTGTTGCTCATTCTTATTTTTGCGTCCACCCGTCAAAGCTCCTTTAACTTTCTTTTCTATTGATTCTAAAGATTCATTGAAAGTGAAAGAACTATTAGGATTTCTCTTTGCCATTTTATCTGAACCATCGATCCCAGCTAAAAGATAATGGTAAGTTGCTCCTGGTAAGAAAAAAGTTTTGTAATACCTCCGCGTAAGATCTCTGGTAAGCCTTATATGCGGATCCTGATCAATTCCTACTGGAACTATTGTTGGTTGTGGTCCTTCTATAACTTGAGGAAGAACAATATCCCCTACCTGAATCAACGCAGCCAAATAGAGCCCAAATGTTTTCTCTCCATAAATTGCGTTTAACATGTTTTGTGTGACTAATCTGCTTACTTTAAAACAGATGTCTTTAACCAGAGGTTCCTTTGATTGCCTCCAAATATACGCTTTATCTGGTGAAGGATCTAATCCAAACGCTAATATATCGGCAATATTATCGATTGCATTGGGTTCTGCCTCTTCGTAAGGAATCCCATTATCCTCCCAAGACTCAATATCTGCTATTCCATAATACACTGTCCCTCCCATCTTTTGAAATTCAACGATTTCTAAAGCAGTAGTTGTAGTTCCTAAATGATACGGCCCAGATGGTTTAATACCACTCATTACTGCCCATGGTTTGTTGTCTTCGATTGCTTTAAACACTAATCCTAAATCGCGATGACCAAAAATAATTTTTCTTCGGAAAAACCTATTATTAATTAACTTTTGCCTTAAGACTTCGTTTACTTCTTCAATTCCAAATTCTTTTATTATTTTCTCATAATCCTCATTATCTAAAGGATTAGAAGAACCCCATGGATCCAGCATTTTTAAAAATTCTCTTTTTTGTTTCTAAGGTATTAATTATTGATAATAATAAAAATAGAAACCAATTAAAAATTTTGATACAGATTAAGACTATTTAAGTATATGAATTATATTTTAAACTCTTTCTTCTCATTTTAGCTTCAATTTCTTAATGAAATTTGACTTCAATTAGAAGGATATAAGAACAAAATATAAAAATTCAACTCTTTTTCTTATTGTTAAGATGACAGAAAATAAATCTAAAATTGAAGAGGAATGGAAAGAAAAATTAACAGAAGAACAATATCGCGTGTTAAGGTTGAAAGAAACTGAACGACCTTTCACCGGAAAATATTTGAATAATAAAGAAAAAGGTATTTATTACTGCGCGGGATGTGGGACTCCTCTATTCGATTCAAAATCAAAAATTAAGTCGGGTTCAGGATGGCCTAGTTTCTTTAAACCCATTACAGATTCTGATATCAATGAGGTCCAAGATAATAGTTTCAACATGAAAAGAACGGAAGTATTATGTAATAACTGTGGAGGCCATTTGGGACACGTATTTGAAGACGGACCTAAACCTATTGGTTTACGATACTGTATAAACTCGATTTCTTTGGGTTTCAAGCCAATAGATAACGAGGGTTAGAATAATATAGTAAGAATTTTATTATGAAAGAATAATTGAAGAATTTTTATATTCTTTTAGAACCATATTCGAATTAGTTTTCAATATGTGTTCTTTTTCATTTAAGTCTCGTATAAAATTATGGACATCTTGAGCTTCTTTAAACCTGCAAATTAATGCAGCAGATTGTTCTCCTGTCGTGTGAAAGACAGAACAAACTTCTGGTTTTTTTGTGATTTCTTCCAGAATTTCTGGAGTGTGTTTGCCATCGATATTAATTCTTATTAAAAATGTTAACTTATAGCCCAATATTTCGTTATTAAGTTTAAGTGTGTAGCCTTCAATAACATTAGCCTCCTCCATCTTAGAGATTCGATTGTGGATCGTACCAATTGAAATGCCTAATTCTTCTTTAATTTCTCGATATGATGTTTTTGCGTCTTCTTGTAGCATTTTTATAATATCTTCGTCCATTTCATCAAGTGTTATTTTTAGTTTTAGCTTCTCTTCTCCGTTTACAGTTATTTTTATTTTTTCTTCTTTCATTATTAATAAGCAATTTTTTTTTTGAAAATGTTCAACTAAAATAAATAAAATTGAAAATTATATATAATTTTTGCAACTCAAGTTTTTTATTTTTAAATGATCTCCAAATCATAAAATTCTTATAAATTGAGATATTAAAAAATACAATAAATAAAATTTTTAAAAACAAAAAAAGGTAAAATTATGTCTGTACCGATTATAATTCTCAGAGAAGGAACGGAAGAAACGAAAGAAAAAGAAGCTCGCATGCAAAACATAAATGCGATTATGGCAATTACCGAGACTGTAAAATCTACGCTTGGACCGAGAGGTATGAATAAAATGCTTGTAGATTCTGTAGGAGATGTTACAATAACAAACGATGGCGCTGAAATTCTAAAACTACTTGATATAGATAATGTTGCTGCAAATATGATGGTAAACATCGCTAAATCTATTGATGAAGACATCGGAGATGGCACTACTACTGCTGTTATATTTTCAGCTGCTTTATTGGGAAATGCTCTTGAACTTATCGATCAGAGTGTTCATCCAAAACCCATTACTCACGGTTATAAATTAGCAGCAAATAGAGCTTTAAAACTTTTAAATGAAATGGCTGCCAAAATATCTCGAGATGATGATAAACAACTTATATATGCCGCTAAAACCACTATGAATTCTAAAGACATAGTCGGGGTGAAAGATTATTTCGCTGAATTGGCTGTAAAAGCTATAAAACACATAAGGGGAGAAGATGGAAACACATTCTCGAAAGTAGGAAATGTTAAAATTGTAAAAGTTCCTGGGAAATCGCTAAGAGATTCTGAGCTAATAAATGGTGTTTATATCGAGAAAGAGAAAGTTAACGCCGCAATGCCTGAAGTAGTAAAAAATGCGAAAATTGCTGTCATTAGAAGAAAACTAGATGTCGTAAAAACCGAATTTGATGCCCAAATAAGAATTTCAAACCCTGCTGACATCCAAAAATTCCTTGACCAAGAAGAAAAAATTCTTATTGATTACTTGAAAATTTTCACAGATTTAGGTGTGAATATGATTGTTAACAATAAAGACATATCTGACAAATTTGGAGCCTATTTAGCAAAAGAAGGAATAGTAGCAATCAAAAATCTCGGAGATTCTGACATGAAAGCTGTAACAAAAGCAATTGGAGCTAACACAGTTGATGATCTTCATTCTTTAACCGAAGATGACTTAGGTTTCGCAGAGAACATAAAATTTGAAAAACTTGCAAACAATGAGTATACCCTATTTACGGGTTGTAAAAATCCCAAATCTGTTTCGATATTACTTAAAGGTGGTTTAGAGAAAATTTTAAATTCTGCTGAGATTACTTTACACGATGTGCTTTCAGTAGTTGCAAAAATTATGGACACTGAAGCCGTTGTTGCTGGTGGTGGGGCAATATACATTGAACTTGCGAAAAGATTAAGAGAATATGCAAACGAAATGAGCGGTAAAGAACAACTCGCCGTAAATGCTTTTGCGATTGCCTTAGAAGAAATTCCAAAAACTTTAATCAAAAACGCAGGCTTAGACGAAATAGAGAACATGACTGAATTACGTGCTGCTCATAAAACTGAAAACGATAAATGGAAAGGAATTGATACCATTACTAACGAAATTGGAGATAATTTTGAGAAGGGAATAATTGAACCCGCGGCTTTAGTTAAGCATGTAATCAAAGCTGGAAGCGAATTGGCAAACCTGATTTTGAGAGTAGATAGAATTATCAGTGCCAAGGGTAGTAGACCTCCTGGATTATAATAAATTAATTGAAATCTTTATTTTTTCTTAATTTTTTTCTTAATTAGATATAAGAATTAAAATCATCTAAAAAAAGATCAATAATCACGTGCTTTAATAAGCTTTTTAATGTCTTTTTAACTTTTTAAGACAATATACTCGAAAACAAAAAAAATGAATTATAAGGAAGCTTTTTCGGAATTTATAGACAATGCACTAATTTCCCAAAAGGATGTTGAGAAGTTATTTGTTTTACAAAATGAGCGTGTATTAAAGATTATAAGAGAATTTGTAGATCTCTGTAAACCACGCAAACTTAGTGTAATATCTGATTCTAAAGAGGATATTGAATATGTGAAGCAGAAAACTTTATCTAATCAAGAAGAGTCTAAACTCCAAACAGAGGGTCATACTATTCACTATGATAGTTTTTATGATCAAGCAAGAGATAAAGAAAATACTAAAGTACTAATTCCGAAGGGCGAATATCGAAGCCCTTGGATTAATACTATGGATAGAGATGAAGGTCTTAAAGAAATTTTAGATATTATGGATGGGTGTATGAAAGGCAAGGAATGTCTCGTTAGGTTTTTTTGTCTTGGGCCGTTAAACTCAATTTTTACTATTGGTGCATTGCAACTCACAGATTCTTTTTATGTTGCTCACTCTGAAGATCTTTTATATCGAAAAGGATATGAAGAATTCAAGGAACTTAAAGGTTCCAATGATTTCTTTTATTTCATACATTCTGCAGGGGAACTTGTGGGAAATCCTCCAGTCACTAAAAATATTGACAAACGTCGTATATATGTTGATTTACAAGAAGACCGAGTATTGACTGTTAATAACCAATACGCCGGAAATTCTCTTGGATTAAAGAAATTAGCTTTACGCTTAGCAATATATAAAGCAAATAATGAAGATTGGCTTACAGAACATTATTTTATTTTAGGAGTTCGCCCGAAAGGAAAAAATCGGACAACATATTTTACCGGAGCTTTTCCAAGTGCCAGTGGAAAAACATCAACAGCTATGCTTCCCGGACAACTAATTGTAGGAGACGATATTGCATATTTACGTTCGTGGAAAGATGGTTTTGCTCACGTCGTCAACATAGAGAAAGGAATCTTTGGAATTATTAAAGATGTAAACGCAAGAGACGATCCTGTGATTTATAAAGCGCTCACAACCCCAAGAGAATTAATTTATTCTAATGTTCTCGTAAAAGATGGTAAACCCTATTGGATTGGAATGGGTGTAGACCATCCCAAAGATGGTTTTAATCATTATGGCAACTGGATTGATGGAAAAACTGATAATAACGGCAATAAAATACCTCACGCACACCCAAATGCACGATATACAATTAACTGTAGCGATCTTTCTAATTGCGATCCTAGATTAGAAGACCCTGATGGAGTGCCAATCCACGGAATATTTTATGGCGGAAGGGACTCAGACACAATGCCTCCCGTAGTGGAAAGCATAAATTGGGAACATGGCATTTTTTTAGGCGCTACTATCGAATCTGAAACAACAACAGCAACTCTTGGTGCTGTAGGCGTTAGGAAGGCTAACCCTATGGCAAACCTCGATTTCTTAGTTGTCCCCCTAGGTAAATATCTGAAAAACCACAAAGAATTTGGCGAACAATTAAAGCACTGCCCCCAAATATTTTCTACTAACTATTTTCTCAAAGGGAAGAATGGAAAATATTTAAACGGCATTTTAGATAAAAAAGTATGGGTTATATGGGCAGAAGGGCGCACTCAAGGGGATTATGAAGCTATAAGAACACCAATTGGCAACCTTCCGAAGTATAAGGATTTAAAACATCTTTTCAAGCTTGAATTAAATAAAGACTATTCTAAAGAGGATTATATCAAGCAATTCACACTGAGAATAAATTTTTTACTAAACAAATTAGACCGCATGGAAGAAATGTACAAGGCAGAAAAGGATATACCGAAATTCTTTTGGAATATTCTCTTTAAGCTGAGATCAGAGCTAATAAATTTGCAGAAGAAATTTGGAAAAGAAGAAATCACACCATCAGAGTTATCGCATATTTAATTTAGAGATTATATTAAAAGTTTTAACCCTTGTTTTACCTTATAGGTTTTTTTTATCCTATCAACCTCAATAAATCTCTTTATTTCAAGGTTATTTAAAAAATCTCTCATTTCAACAGGATTTTTACTTAGCTTCTCTTGCAATCCTTCTATATTTGTTTCGTATGAACGGAGCACTGTGAGAAGGGAAGAATAATGATCGAATATTTGATTTACAAGATATTTTAAGGCTTCTTCTAAATTATTTCCTGTCCTCGTGCTTGTTGGAAAAATCACTGCGTCGTCACGTAGATAATTCTGAGACCTAACTACTTCAGCATGGCGTGCTCCTGCAACATCTTGTTTATTTGCTAAATACACTATTGGGGTATCAGGTCCTATTACCTTTCTAAGAGAATTTAAAATAATAATTGCATCTTCGTCTTTCTCGGGATGAGCTGCATCAAATATAAAAATTAATCCATCAGCCCCTCGCACGACAACATCTCGCATAACATTAAATCTTAATAAACCAGGAGTTCCAAATAAGAAGACATCAAACCCATTTAATTTAACGCTCCCTAAGTCCATTCCAACTGTATAATATTTATTGTCTCTGGCTTTTGCCTCTACATTCATAGCTTTTTCGTCAAAATGCTTAATAAAACTAGACTTTCCGCTCTGAGTTGGACCCGAAACTGTAATTTTCATGATGAATTGCTCTTTTTTTAATCCAATTGTACGCAGTAAAGCTTTCGTCGGACTCTTTTTACAATAGATGTTTATTATCTGATTATTAACTCAAAAGGGTTTTTATTTAGGATTAATATATGGATAATATGATTCTTATCTTGAGTAAAAAACTATTTTAGAATAAAGCACCAAATCTAAGGCTTTAAATAATAGGTATCAACTAAAATTTGAAAAATAATTTTCATTTTTTAACAAATAAAATTTTTGTAATCCTTAAAATTATAATAAATATAATATTTAAAAAGTCAAGGATAAAGGGAAGTTATAAAACTAATAAAAAAATTAAAAAAAATTAAGGGATTAAAGCTGATCCAAATACAATTTGAACAAGTTTAATTAGATGGTACTGAAATGAGAGAAAACAGTTCTGTTTTAGTTGTAGGTAGTGGTATAGACGGGATACTAGCTTCTATCAGTTTAGCAGACTCTGGGTTTAGAGTATATTTAATAGAAAAAGCCCCTCTAACAAGAATCGATTCAAACGAAGAACAAATCTTAATTAATGATTGTACTACATGCCTCATTCCCCTAAAATTCGCAGGCTTTAATGGTTATAATAATATAGAATTGATAAGAAATGCAGATATTATAAGTTTAGAGGGAGAGCCCGGGAAATTCAAAGCAACCATCTATAAGAAGAGTCTAGGTCTAAGCGAAGTCAAGAATACTAAGGAGCAAGAATGTATTAAGCAGTGTCCGTTTCTAGATCCTATAAAGAATAGGGCTACAGTAAGAGAATTGGATGAAAATAATTCTCAATTTTCATCTATTGCTCCTTTAAAAATTCTAATGGAAAAGCGAAGGATTCCCCCATGTGAAAACGCATGTCCTGCTCATGTTAAGGTTCAAGATTATGTTGATTTAATTATTAAAGGGAGATACCAAGAATCCCTAAATACCATTCGAGAAAGATGTCCGCTCCCTTCTGTTGTTGGAAGAATCTGCCCTCATCCATGTGAATCTGCTTGCAATAGAGGAGAAATAGAAGAGCCCATTAATATTTGTGGATTGAAAAGGTTTGTAGCCGATCACATAAGAGAAAATTCAAATGAAGAGATTATATACTTAGAAAATAAGAAAGAAAAAAGGATAGCTGTTGTAGGCTCTGGTCCTGCAGGACTAACCGTAGCCTATCACCTAGGAAGGCTAGGATATCCAGTTACTATCTTTGAAAAATCTCCTGTTGCTGGTGGAATGTTAAGATTAGGAATCCCTGATTATAGATTACCTCCCGAAATCTTGCAGGCCGATATTGATCATATTAAAAGGTACGGTGTCGAAATAAAACTAAACTCTCCTATTGGCCCACCAGGACCCACTATTGATGACCTCCTTAAAGATTTCGATGCAATCTTTATTGGTGTGGGATTACAACTTGCCAGAGAGCTAAAAATTGAAGGAAGTGATCTTGAAAATGTTCTTTACGGGATAGATTTTCTTAAAAAATGTGGTTTGGGTGAAGAAGTTACTGTAGGTAAAAATGTTTTAGTGATTGGGGGTGGAGATGTTGCTGTCGATGTAGCACGAACTGCATTGAGGAAAGGAGCAAAGGAAGTCCACATGGTCACATTAGAATCCGAAGAAATTCTTCCTGCCCATCCTTGGGAAGTAACAGAAGCAAGGGAAGAAGGAATTGTATTTCATACTAGTTTAGGTCCTGATAAATTTGTAGGGGAAAATGGAAAAGTTATCGGATTAGAAACCTTTGTTTGTGAGTCGGTATATGATGAAAAAGGCCGTTTCAACCCTGTATTTGGAGCATGCTCAGAAGACATGCTTAAATGTGATATGGTCTTTGTTACCATTGGTCAAGCTGCTGATTTGTCGTTTTTAGATAAGAACATAAATGTTGGTAGAGGAATAGAGATTGATCGTGGTAACTTTCAAACTTCAAAAGATGGAGTATTTGCTGGAGGTGAAGTTGTTACTGGCCCAGGCGCGGCTATTGATGCCATGGCAACCGGTAATAAAGCAGCAATTGTCATTAATCAATACCTAAAAGGAAAGAATATTTCATACGTAGAGACAATTCCGGATTACAGTGAGGACGATCTAGTGATATTTGAGGAATTGGAAAGAAGGGAAAGAATTGATCCAGAACCACGAAAAAGTCCTGAACATATACCTTCAGACGAGAGAAAAACTAATTTTAAAGAATTTTCACTAGAATGGGATGAGAACCTTGCTGCCATGGAAGCTAATAGATGTCTCAGCTGTGGAATATGTTGTGAATGTACGGATAATGTGAAGAAGTGCGTTGCCAATTCTATTGATAGCAGTCAATTTGATGAAACAATATCTATTGACATTGATAATGTAATTTTAACTCCAGGTGAGTGGTTGTCATGCTATGATCTTCGAAAATTAACTGATTATAGATGGGAAATTATTAACCCAATAGCACATGTGGATCCTGCATTATGTATTGGTTGCAATAAATGCGCTGATACTTGTAATTATAATTCTGTAGGTGTAAAATATGAGGCTGGTTTAAATGTTTCGAAAGTGGACCCTCAGTTATGCAAGGGTTGTGGAGATTGTGCCGCAGAATGTCCTGCAGAAGCCATTTCCATGAGCCGCTTTGGTAAGGATCGAATAGAATCAATCATCAATTATACTCCTCAAGATAAAAAAGATGAACTACATCCTAAAATCCTAGCATTTCTATGTAGTTGGTGTAGCTATTCCGGAGCAGATTTAGCCAGTCTAAACCAGTATCAAAGTTCACTTAACGTGCAAATTATTCGAGTGATGTGCTCTGCATCCATTAGTAAAAGTTTTATACTCCAAGCTTTTTTAAATGGAGCTGATGGAGTTATAATTGGAGGATGTCATATCGGTAAATGTCATCACGTTGAGGGAAATCTAGATACTCAGAGGAGGTTCAGACAAATTTCTAAAGGATTAAGAGAAATTGGAATCAATCCTGAACGATACAATTTAGAATGGTTCTCTCCTAGTGAGGAAAAAGTATTTACAAAAATAATGAGTGATTTCATTACCAAAATTAATGATTTAGGATCTATTGAAAATGATTTTAAGTCAATAAACATGTCGCCTGAAAGGGCAAGTGCTAAAGAATAAGATAACTAAGAGGTATTAATTAAAATGATAATTACAGAACTTAAAAATATAGAAGAAATATACGATATGGTAAAACAATATTCAAAAATTTTAGTTACTGGGTGTGATGGATGTTGCCAACCCCCAAGATCTATTGCTGAAGCGAGAAATCTTGGTCAAATACTCGAATTAAAAGCAAAAGTTGAGGGTAAAGAGTTGAAATGGAAAGCAATAACAATACTAAGGCAGTGTGATGATAGAATTGCAGCTACTACCGTTCGACCTTTTATTGAGCAATACGATGCGATAGTATCGTTGTCCTGTGGATTAGGTGTCGTTATGATGAATCGGATATTTGAAAACATTCTTACCTATCCTGCTCAAAATAGTATGTTTGGAGGAGCTGAAAATAATGCAGAAAATACTTTTGCTGAATATTGTGAAACTTGCGGTGAATGCTTACTTGGTGCTACTGGTGGAGTTTGCCCTATGGCCGGATGTGCTAAAAACCTAAGTAACGGACCATGTGGAGGCACGGTTGATGGTAAATGCGAAGTTGGTGGATATATACATGAATGTGCTTGGATAATGATATACGAACGCCTTAGAAAATTTAATAGATTGGATCTTTTTACTAAATACCGTCCACCAAGAAACTTTAGACTTTGGTCAAGTCCACGGTTTATTGATATTAATAAATCTTATACGAACGAAGAAGAACCTATAAAGGAGGAGAAATAAAAAATGACTAAAAGACCAGCATATAGTAATTTAGTAAAAACTATGAGAGAAGGTAAATTTTTATTCACTGGTGAGTTAGAGCCAAAGAAGATGGTTGATTTGTCTTCTATCCTACATTCTGCGGAAGAAATGAAAAAAACGGGAAAAATAGTTGCTGCTAATGTGACAGATGGACCACAAGGAGATGCTTATACATGTTCCATGGTCCCTTGCTATTTAGTTCAAGAAAAAGTTGGTTTAGAAGCGATTTGGCAGATGACTGTTCGAGACAGAAATAGAATTGCTTTATTTGGCGATATATTAGGTGGAGCGATACTTGGTCTAAAAAATATGCTTGCTTTAACTGGAGATCATACCGCTCTTGGAGATCATCAAAATGCCAGGCCTGTTTATGATTTGGACTCCACACAGTTAATAGATCTCGTTTCTAAAATGGTAGACGATGGTACTGATTTAGAGGGAAAAGAAATTGAAGGGGGGAAAATAGAAATGAATGTGGGTTGCGCCGCTAATCCAAATTCAAACCCAAGAGAACCCGAAATCTTAAAAGTAGGAAGAAAGGTAGAAGTTGGTGCTGATTTTATTCAAACTCAAACATCTTTTGATATAGATGATGCCAAAGCATTCCTTAAAGAATTAGAAAGATTCAATGTTCCTGTATTGCTAGGATTATTCCCTATTAAAAATTATGGGATTGCATGGTACTTTAACGAGTACATCCCTGGCGTTTCAGTTCCAAAGGATTTCTTGAAGGCATTAAAAACTGCAAAGAAGGAATACAAAGAAGACAAAAAAAAGCGGAACGATGTCATCGATAAGATTAACATTGAATTTTTTGAACCATTCATCAAGGAAATCCAGAAAACTACTAAAGCTGCGGGCATACACTGCATGGCTGTTCACTACGAGAGGCTTTTTGAACCCCTATTAAAGAACTTCTAGCAAACTTTATTATCCAAATTTCAACACAATAATTCTTAAATCGTATAAAAAATGTGTCCGTTCCTTTCAAATTTCTGAATTTTTCCTTGATATTCTAGAAAAATTAAGTGTCCTAAAACCTCACTTAAAGCCATAAATGAGTTAATTTCATCTAGTTCAGTTCCAAAATGAATTTGAGATATTCTATATGGGGTAATGGGTTTTTCCTTGATTAAATTTAAAATCTCAGACAATCTTTTCTGGTGATGTTCCTTTATTTCTTTAATTCGTTTATATGAATCATAGATTATTTCTTGATGAGCAGGAAAAATGATTTTTGGATTTAATTTTTCAATTCTATCTAACGATTTCAAATAGAGATTTAAAATGTTATTGAAATCTTTTCCCTCATATTCTTCCTTAAGAGCGTTAGGAATTAAAAAATTCCCGATATGAGGAGTAATTCTCGAAAGGATATGATCTCCTGAAAAAAGATGATTACTTTTTGTATTAAAGATACAAGTATGACCAAAACTATGACCTGGAGTCCAGATTATATCCAACTTACCTAAAAAACTATCTTTATCGTGTACTATTATATCAGGCTTTCGATATCGTATAAGCCTTGGCCACATAGTGAAAAATTGAAAAATTCTTTGACCCTGTTCTTTGCTAATTCCATATTTCATCATTAAGGAAGCCGCCTTCATAGCTTCAGTTTTTAATTCTTCCGTACTTGAATCGTGCGTTTCCCATCGCAAAATCTTATGAGTTATATCGTTCATTACTACTTTCAGTTTTGGGTTTTTCCTTTTAAGAGTTTTTACTAATCCTATGTGATCTATATGAAGATGTGTAATAAAACAATAATCGATATCTTCAATATTTATATTTATATTATCTAACGCTGTAAAAAACAGTTTACTCCAATTTCCCATATTTAAACCTGCATCAATTAGAATAAATTTACCTTCTAAATTAAAGAGATAAAGACAAACAAATTTTACTTGAAATGGGACATCAATTTTAATTTGATAAACATCATCAATTTTATCGATCTCAGATTTAAATTTATACAAAAAAAGTACCTAGCCATCTAAATATTATCCTTATTTGAAAAAATAAATAAAGCAATTTTTAATTTGCCTTTTAAAACAATGAAAAGGAAAAAAAAGATTTGTAAGATAATTCTAATCTTTTAGACCGTAATACATCAGCCAAAAACTAATTAGATAACCGATTCTAACAATAATCACCATCAATATATCTCCTGGTGCAGTCAAACCCTCTAGCAATCCAAATATACAAAAACATATAGCTCCCAACGATAAGAACAAGAATTTTTTCCTTAGTACTCCTGAAGACTGAATGCTCTTTATTAAAAAACCAAACCCAAGAACGATTAAGACCGCGAGCAATAATATTGCCATTATAATTCCCGCTGGCGTTAAAATATTTACGTTATAATCGATTAATGATTCTCCTAATCCTGGTGGAGGGATAAAATTAAATGTGCCCATGGGGTCTATTAAGAAAAGAATTTCAAATATTATACAAATAATAATGATTATAGCCATAAGATACCACTTTCTTTTGGGTATTAAGAGTTCAGCACCGATATAGAGAGCAAGTATCATTACTGGAGCGAACCAAACGTAACTTAAGATTCCAACTAAACCGTAAGAATTATCTAGATTAGTTTCTGTTGCCAGAACCACTAAAAAATCTGTAAACACCCCTAAATACATAAGTCCAGCTAAAATATTTACAATCCCTAAAATTGTTAAAATCTTAGCACCAGACTTACGAGCTTTGTATAAGAAGAAAAATCCAAAAATGAACCCAAAAATAACAACTCCAGATGCGGTAATCCCATCAATCCAACCAAATACAGTTAACATAACATAATCCTCTTTTGTTTTTAATTTTCATAAAAATAATAATAAAACTTTAATATAAATTAGCTGGAACCACTATATAAATTAAAGTGATATTTGAAATGCTAAGCTAGTAAAATTAAAGAATAATTAATATAGAATTTATACAAGCAGATTTGGCAAGTAAAACAAATTATGTCTGTTTCTCCTTCGTTTCAAAAAAAAGAGTTTTATTCATACCAAACTCTAATTCATGTAATTTTATTTTAATTTCGGTGTGGTTATAATCTGTCGTTAAGAACATGAATATAAACTTACAACTTAATAGTTCAATTTAAACCAATTCCAAAAATGTTTTCGTCCCGAATTTGTATTTTTCTGTGGGAACATTATCTCTGACTTTTACTAGCTTTATGGCATCATTGGGACAATTAACTGCACAAATTCCACACCCCAAGCAATAATCTTCATTTATAAACATATGTTCATCAGAGGAATCTGGTTCATTAGGAAGTTTATGAAAAATTACACCCATTGGACATTTGTTTAGGCAAATTTCGCATTTAGTGCAAAGATCATCATTTATTTTAGGTGTATAGTTGGATGCTAAAGTGGCAAAGTATTTGTGTTCTTTTGCAGCTACTAGTGCCCCACAATGACAGCTACAACAATTGCATACAAATAAAGTGGATTCTATACTTCTGTCGGCTACACAACTATGAATTAAACCCGCTTTTTCTGTTTTTTTTAGATATTCTATTGCTTCTTCTTTATTAAGCATAGGAGTTCCACGTTTGATTGAGGATTGAGCACCTTCTCCTGCTAAAAAACACCCCATTTCTGCCGGTGCTACTTTACATGGATCCCCGGCATATTCTGCAATTAATCGACATTGACAAGGAATAACCGTGAAGACCTCGTAATTATCAATCAATTGAGAAATTAATTCGTACGGTAGAATTTGAGACTCGACATCAAGAGATTCGTTAATTTCAATTAATTTATCCTTAGCGTCGATGGGTAATCGTGGTCTAAAAAATTTCAAGTTTGTTTCAACTAGGAATGGTGGTAAAAAACTCTTAAAAAACCATCGATATAATTCCGCTATTTTTTTTAAGTTTTCTTCAGAGTCATTCCTCCTAATAAAATATCTCTCAAATATGCCTGGAAGAATCGGAACTAATCCATATACGTTCTCTACTTTGGCAATTGTACCTTTATTGTATAACCTATCTAATATAGAGATTAATTTATCTTTGGGAATACCAGTTGATTTTTCTAACGCTATTACCGAAGTATATTTATCAGCGCCTTCAAACTTGGAAAGTATTTCAATCTCCTCTTCACTCCATAAGATTTTCATCAGTTCAAAAATCTTCTTATGTTTTGGTGCGTATAAAGACCCGAGACTTAATTTTTGTCTTACAATCTCATAATTATCAATATCCGACATGACTTATTGTAAGGTTTTCTTGTTTAAATATTTAGTTTTTAATGAAAATTTAATGTCATCTGATGGAACTATTATAGAAGGGAAAACATGAACTATAAAAAATTACCAAAAATCTGAAGGATTATAAGAAAAAACTGACATCTATTGGCTGCTTACTCGGTGGATTGGCCATCCCATTAGCAATAATTCATCCATATCTTCTTTAATCCAATATTCACTAGTTTACTCTTGGTAAGTATTCACCGTCTCTCCCAGGCCTAAAGTGCGACATAAATTTGCTAAACTCTAAATTTGGAAGCCAATCTGTGCTAATTGCAATGGTCCATAAATTTTTTAAACTCTCGTAATTTTCTATTTTTTCAACAGGATTATTCACAATGCTTAACTCCTTTAATTTCACGAGTTTTTCGATACCTTTAACTACTTTAATCTGGTTTCCGCATAAATCCAATCGTTTTAGGTTCGATAAATCTTGAAATCCACTCATATCTTGAATCTGATTATTGGATAAGTTTATTTGGATAAGTTGCTTCAAATTACTAAGGTTTTTTATTTCCTTTATCCTATTATAAGAAATGTCTAAAGCCTCGAGTTTAGATAATGAATCCAGTCCCGATATTCCACTGATTTCGCCGCTTTTTAATTTTAATTTCCTTAAATTTCCCAATGAATTAAGCCCTTCAATTTTCTTAATACTTTTACAATCGTTTAAGCTTAGAATCTTTAGCTTTTTGAGATTGCCTAAACCTTCAATTTTACGAATGTTATTTCCATTTAGAATTAAATATTCTAGGTCTATTAGGTTTTCGAGCCCTGCGATTTTTGTTATTTTATTATCCTTTAAAATTAATGACTTCAGGTTTTTTACCTTTTCTAAGTTTTTTACATCTGTAATATCTTCAATCCCTAATCCACTGAGAGGTAGGTAATCATTGTGGTCTGAATCGCTTAAAATCTTATATTGAACGCCTTTATATTCAACAAATTTAATATCCGACATGATAGACATGTTACATGGTTTTTACCATCATAAATATTTATAGATTTCATATTAAAGAAAGTTAGGTTTAGATAGGAAAAAATCAAAATAATTTTTAATTCTACCATCTTTGACTACAATAACCACAAAAAAACCTTTTAAAGAAGTTCCTAGAGCGAGAATACTGGTAAATAATATCATTTTCTTAAATTTTTAATTTATTTGAAATTTTCATTGGTTTCCGTTCTAATCCTAATAAGTATTAACAGTAATGCTTTTTTTAACTCATTAGTAAAAACTTTAAAAATGATAGATGTAGAATTGAATTTATGGAGAAATTTGATTTAGTAGTTGTTGGATCTGGAGCGGGGCTAAGTGTCCTTAATTATGGACTTCAAATGGGATTAAAGTGCGCTCTAGTTGAAAACGCGAAACTTGGAGCGACATGTTTAACTCGCGGTTGTATTCCATCAAAAGTATTGGTTCACCCCGCAGACTTAATAAGAGAAGCAGAACACGCTACTAAGGTAGGGATAAAATTTAGAGTCGAAGGCATTGATTGGGAATTAATTGGAAAAAGAATGTGGAGTCAAATTGATGAAAGCAAAGGGATGGAAGAGGGGCTATCGCACGTACCAAACTTGAAACTTTATAAGGGAGTAGGTAAATTTATTGGAGATTATGAAATGCAGGTTAAATCTGTTGGTTCTGATAAAATTATCGGTCACTTTAAAGGAGAAAAATTTGTCTTAGCTTCTGGTGCGCGTTCTTTTATTCCTCCTATACAAGGGTTAGATGAAATAGAATACATAACAAATGAGAATTTCTTTGGTGATAAATTTCCTAAGAAGCCGTGGGAAAGTCTAATTATTATTGGAGGTGGGGTTATTGCTGCTGAATTTGCCCATATTTTTTCCGCTTTTGGCACGAAAGTAACTATTGTAGAGATGTTACCTCGCCTAGTTATGACTGAGGAACCTGAAATAAGCGAATTTCTTGAACGAAATTTTAAGAAACATATGACTGTGTTAGTAAACCATAAGGCGATTAAAGTAGGCGCTAAAAAGAAACTGAAAATAGTTATAGTTCAAGATGTTGAGAGTGGAAAAGAAATTGAATTACAAGCCGAAGAAATTTTAGTTGCTGCGGGACGTCGTTCTAATGCTGATCTATTAGCAATCAAGAAGACTGGAGTTGAAACTAACGAAAGAGGTTGGATTAAAACCAACAAATACTTAGAAACTACAAAACATAATATTTGGTGCTTTGGAGACGCTAACGGTCTTTATCAATTCAGACACAAAGCCAACTATGAAGCAGATCTTTGTGCTAACAACATTTTCGGTCCTGAAAGCGATAAAAAGGAAGCTGATTATTCAGTAATACCTTGGGCTATTTTTACATCACCTCAAATAGGACATGTGGGTATGACCCAAAAAGAAGCTATAGAAAAGGGTCACGAGATATTCGTTGCTGTAAATCATTACTCTTCAGTAGCGAAAGGCTTTGCGATGGGTTATGAAAAGGACGATGTAGATGATGGTTTTGTTAAACTGGTCATCGATAAATCATATAAATTATTAGGTGCACATGCTGTTGGCCCTCATGCTGTGATACTTGTTCAACCCTTTGTATATTTAATGAATGCTGGATACACTTGTGATTCTCCCGATTTTCCTGCAAGAACGGGTGCTAACAAGTTGGGTAGAGCTTGTCCTGAAGCAGGTTCTTTTATGCCGGTTTATAAATCGATGGTAATTCATCCCTCTCTTAATGAGGTGGCTGGTTGGGCAATTGGTAAAATGCGACCTGTAAATATTAAATCTCAAGGCCACGAACATCAACACGAGCATTAAAAAATCTTTTTTTTTATTATTTCTTTTTTAACGAAAATTAAATCTAAGTAAAAACTTCAAATATTTAGCTTCTTTCAACAATCTAGAAAATAATGGATCCGAATAAAAATCAATTAAGCCAAATTTTTACTCCCGATTATATAGCGGAGTTCATGGTTAAAAACATTAAGCAACATTATTTATCCACACATAATGAGTTTATCATTGATAAGCTTAAAATTCTCGAACCTAGTGCAGGTAAAGGAATCTTTCTTAATTATATATTAGGTGAAGGATTTACTAATATTACTGCCTATGAATTAGATCAATCTTTAAAAACATCCCTTTTAGAGGACTATCCAGATGTTAAATTTAAGTTTAGTAATTTCTTAGGATCAAATCCAAATGAAAAATTCGATATTATCATAGGAAATCCTCCTTATTTAGGACAAAATTATAACGCTCAAATTTTTCAAGAACTTGTAGAGAATTATTCTACATGCAAAAAATATTTCGTTGGAAATATGGATATCTTTTATTTCTTCATTCATTTAGGAATAAATAAATTAAAGCCGGGAGGGTTATTATCTTTTATCACTACTAATTACTGGCTAACTAAATCTAAGAAGACAGGGATAAAAAATCTTAAACCTCATATCGCAAACGATTGCTTTATGACACAATATATAGATTTATCAAAAATTAAAGTTTTTAAAGATGCTAAAGGTCAACATAATTGTATATTTGTGCTTCAAAAAAAGAATTCATTTGAAAAAGAAAAAAAGATTGATAAACACATCCAAGTTATTCAGATAAATAGAAATGAAGCTCTTAATACATCGGATCATCAATACAATACCACATTATTTTCAAAAATCCTTGATACTTCTAATCATAACTCTATTAAGAAATACCCTTCAGGTTTAACTAATAATGATCTTTCTCTACAAACCAATTGGAATTTGTTATATCCAAGAGATGTTAAGGAGATCATTACCCAAATTGAAAGTTTCTGTACAAAGAATAAAAATTTGAACTTATTAGGAGATTATTTCAGTATTAGGAACGGATTAATCCTCATAAAGGATGAAATTTTTATTTTAAAAGAAAATGAACAAATAACTTTTGATGGGGATGACATCTTAATTAAAATTAATGATGAATTCACCAAATTGAATCCATCAGAGAAAAAAAGGTTAAAAAAAATCTATAAAAGCCGAGCTGTTAAACCATACGGATATCTTCTTGAAGAACAAGAAGGATATTTGCTTTTTATTAATAAATCAAATTTTAGCCAATTTGAGATTGGAGAAAGAGAAAATCAAATCTCTAAGATCTACCCTAACCTTTCTAAATATTTGAAACAATATGAACAAGAACTTAAGGAAACATTAAAAAATGCTAATGAAAATCGTTACGATATCTATTTTCCCCGTAGAGGAAGCCATATTAGGCAGATTGGGGATAATCGATTGGTTAATTTAGAAACCTTATATGATAGTAGCCCAAAGATTTTTTTTAAGTTTATTTCTAAAGAAAATATATTTGGATATACCTTAGATCAATACTATGCTACATCAGACACCTATTTTTTGTGGCCTAAGAAACCTACTGACCTCCCACTTCTATTTTTACTTGCCTATTTAAACTCTAAAATCGTAACATTCCTCTTTAAAGCAAAAAGTTTAGCAGTTAAAAGGAGTAAAACAAAACTAGAAAATGGAATTCCTCTACCTACTTTTAATAGATTCAAGTCTACGGAAAAGCATTCAATTATTGAATTAATTCAACTGTTAGCCAAATGGCTCGTTTATTCAGCAAATCCGGCCATTTTATTTGATAAGTACAAATTTAAGAGTCAATTAGAATCCTTCCATTATTTGCATACCCCTGAGAATATAACAAATAAAGAAATGATTATCAAAGCGATGGATGAGAAGAACGATAATTATATCCAAGAAATCATTAATAGCCTTTTTTACCAACTATTTGATTTGGATGGAAATCGAATAGATTATTTAATAAAGGAATACTATAATGTTTAATTAGAAATACCAAAATTTCAAGTTCTTACAGTTAAATGATAGAATTTCCAAAATTCGATGATGTTGGTAGTTTTCCATTACCAGACTATATTGATCCTGACAAGTTCCAACAATTTTATTGGGCAGGATACAAGGGACTTGTAAATAACGCAGATATATTTGACAATAGGGGAATATATAATTTTTTCATCCATCCCTTTCTCCAATCCTTTCAGTTAAAATTAAATGCAGGGGTAGAGATAATAAATTACCCACAACATATGGACATGTATACCCAATTTTTAAAACCTATTGAGGATTATGAAATAGAGCCATCTTTGATTAATCCTGAAAAAGGTATTATTCCAGAACTCTTTGTTTTGAATTCTTTTGCGAAAGATTATTATGAAAGAACTGGAAATGCTCTTGAAATAAAAGTATGCATTACGGGACCTATAGAATTATACATCAAAAAGCACGGTTTTACATTATATCCTGATATCGCAATGAACTATGCTAAATCTCTCAACTCAATTCTTAAAAAATCAATAATTAACACTAAATATCTACATAACTCCATCATCTCGATAGACGAACCATCGTTTGGGTATGTTGATATGTTTAATATTGAAGAAGATGCCTTGATTAAAGCGTTTGATAAAACTGTACAGGGCTTAGATGCTGTTGTCCAAATTCATATCCATACATTGAAAAAATACGATATTCCAATTCAAGCAAAAAATATTGATGTGCTAACTTGCGAATATGCTTCTGATCACTCAAACATTATCTCAAAAAAGGATTTAGAGCAGAGTGACAAATTTATACGAGTTGGTATCACGAGAACGAATATAAATAGCATAATGGCTGAAAAATTAGATGCGGGGGCTTCACTTGATGAGTTCAAAACGTTTGAAGGAACTATGAACTTAATAGATACCAAAGAATTCATCAAAAAGAATTTGATTTTTGCTCTTGAACATTACGAAGATCGAGTTAAATTCGTAGGGCCCGATTGTGGGCTCAAAGGATGGAACCCCCCCCAAGTTGCGTATGAATTATTACGAAGAACTTATGAAGTCATTAAGGATGTTAGAAGTACTAAATAATTAATGAAGTAAAGCTCATTTATTATTAATTCCTTACATATACTTCTTATTATTCTTACAATTTTTTGGAAAAAAAATAGAAATTAATATACTTCTTATCTAAATATAAGACAAAAACCAATGCAATAAAAAAAAAGATGATAATAGATCATTTAAGCCAAACAATTCAACTAAAAATCTGTTATTTTGGACCCGCCCTTTCCGGAAAAACAACAACCCTGAAATCCTTATTTAAGCACTTTGGGAAGGAAGATAGGGTATTAAGCATAGACAGTAGCATACGAAGAACTCTATTCTTCGATTATGGTACGATTACTTTTGAAAATAAACAATGGCTCCTTAAACTCCACCTTTATTCCACAACTGGCCAAGACTTCTATATTATAACTAGACCCATAACTTTACGCGCAATAGATGGAATTATTTTCGTTGCTGATTCGCAAAATTCTACTTATTACAGGAACTTAACCTCGTGGAATGAGCTTTGTAACTATTTCGAAGATGATTTTCAAAATATACCTAAAATTCTTGCTTTTAACAAGCAAGACTTAGAAGATAAGTTTAATACCTCAGAATTTTTAGAAAACATCAACAGTTTTAAGTATCAAGACTTGAAAACCAAAAAAACTGTTGCTTTATCGGGAGAGGGGGTCGTAGAATCCTTTGAAGAATTATTAGAGCTAATATTGAAGAAAGTTTACAAATCGCAAATGATATCACTAGTCGAATAATAAAAAATGTGCCTAAATTTGTTTTAATGTTAACCACTTATTTTTAAAAAACGATACATTTTTTAAGGTAAAGCAACTAATGTCAAGTAGAAGTTGACGAACTTTTTTAAAAGGTGATATTTTTGTCTGACGAGTTTGATGATGATTATAATGAGTTTTTAGAGCGTATTAAGAAATATCTTAATATAGACTCAGATATTTTTGATGTAGACTTTTTATTTCTGCCTGAACCAAATTTTGATCCGGACACTAATCCAAGAAATAAAAATGTTAAAGGATTTAAGGTTACGTACCATTTTGAATCTGGAATGGACAAACCAGAGATCAGAATTGAGGGTAATTTCGATGAAAAAAGACTTCAAGATTATTTCAAAAAACTAAATATTTCCAACTTTCCACAGTTTAATAGACTAGAACAGTCAGGAAAAAAACAGGCTATTGATGTAGGAAGGTTATCCCTGCAACCAAATATTGAACAAGAAAAATCAATGGCAAAGGAACCCTATTACGAAATTAATTTACACGAAGATCTTGCCGATATTGTCATAGAAGCACCAGGAATCGAAAAAGGGCACATAATTTTGAGTTTAAGCGAGGATGGAAGAAAAATAAAAGTCTCAATAGAAATCAATTTTGTGAATATTGAAAAGGAAATACTTCTACCATTTGAATCTACTATTGATGATCATGTATTAGAGGTTAATAATGGTATAATATCAATAATAATGAGAAAGAAGAAAACTTAGAGGATACAATAAGCATGAGTGGAATTTCAAGTGGTATTGAAGGAAAAAATAGTAGGTTAAGAGTAAAAGACGCTTTTAAAGACGATCCTGGTAAGGGTAGAATAAGAATCGATCCAGATGTAGTTAAAAAACTAGAATTCAAAACTGGGGATGCTATAGAAATATCTCACCCTATTTCAAAATCTAAAACAGCAGCATTGTTATTTCCAGGTAAACCAGAAGATAGTGGGACTGGCACCATAAGACTTGGTCCTTTTTTAAGAAGAAATATTGATGTTACGATTGATGATTACATAGAAGTTCGTAAAATTAAAGCTGCTTTAGCAGAAAAAGTCGTCTTTGCTAGTTTATCAGAATCATTTAGAATCAATACTAAAAAATTAAATACAGAATTAGAAAACAGAGTCGTTACTAAAGACGACATCTTGAGTTTTTATGCACCTGGCAATAAGATTTACGAATTGATCGTTGTTGATTTTCAACCAAGAACTGATGCGGTGAGAATTCATCTTAAAACAGAGATTAAATTAAGCGAAAAAACACATAAAGAATTAATAGAGAGAGAAAAATCACGAGTGAGTTACGAAGATATTGGCGGATTAGCAGACGAGATTCAGAGAATTCGTGAAATGATTGAACTACCCATTAAACATCCGGAACTATTTCAAAGTATAGGGATTGATCCTCCCAAAGGAGTTTTACTGCACGGACCTCCTGGAACGGGAAAAACTTTATTAGCAAGAGCCGTAGCTTTTGAGACTGACGCTCATTTCATAACGATTAGCGGTCCCGAAATTATGAGCAAATTTTATGGACAAAGCGAACAAAATTTAAGAAATATTTTTGAGGAAGCTAAAAAAAACATGCCTTCAATAATATTTATTGATGAATTAGATTCAATTGCCCCAAAAAGAGGGGAGGTCACTGGAGAGGTTGAGAGGAGAGTTGTAGCTCAATTGCTTTCTTTACTCGATGGTTTGGAAGGGAGAGGAGAAATTATCGTAATCGGAGCAACAAATAGAGTTAATGATATCGACATTGCACTAAGAAGACCTGGTAGATTTGATAAAGAAATTGAAATAGGAGTACCAGATACGGATGGGCGCTATGAAATATTACAAATTCACACTCGAGGTATGCCGTTATTTGAAGATGTAGATTTAAGAACGATTGCAGAGAGAACTCACGGTTTTGTTGGTGCTGATGTTGAAGCTTTAGCTAAAGAGGCGGCAATGTTAGCAATTAGACAAATTCTACCAAAAATAGATTTAGACATACCAATTCCTTTCGAAGTTTTAAACTCACTTAGGATTAAAATGAAGGACTTTACTTCAGCATTAAACAATATCGAACCCTCAGCATTAAGAGAAGTAGTTATTTCTCAACCCAAGGAAACATGGGATGATGTGGGGGGATTAGAAAATGCAAAATTGCAACTAAGAGAAATTATTGAGTGGCCTCTAAAGTATCCTGAATTATATAGCCATTTATCTTCAAAACCGCCTAGTGGTATTTTGCTATATGGTCCTCCCGGAACGGGAAAAACTTTATTAGCAAAAGCATTAGCTCACGAAAGCGAAATTAATTTTATATCAGTAAAAGGACCAGAATTTCTGTCTAAGTGGGTCGGTGAAAGTGAAAAAGCAGTCAGAGAAACATTTAGGAAGGCGAGATCAGCCGCTCCATGTATTATATTTTTTGATGAGATCGATGCAATCGCAGGTGTGAGGGGTAGATCATCAAGCTCAGAGGTAACAGATCAAGTTATATCTCAATTACTAACCGAAATGGATGGTTTAGAAGATTTAAAAGATGTGATTCTACTAGCTGCTACAAATAGACCTGATATGCTCGATCCTGCTTTACTAAGATCAGGAAGATTCGGAAAGCACATTGAAATTTCTATGCCAGATTTCGAAACCCGAAAGGAGATTTTCAAAATCCATCTCAAAAATAAACCTTTAGCTGAAGATGTAAACTATGATAAACTAGCCGAAGCTTTAGAAGATTACACTGGAGCTGACATTCAAGCTATTTGCGAAGAAGCAACGTTATTAACGATCCGTAAAAACCTTCCGATCGTTAATGAAAAAAAGCAGAAAATACAAGACTATCAAGAGCAATTAGAGCAATTACAATTAGAGAAAGCGTCTAGTAAAGATATCAGCGCGTTAGAAGATAAAATTAAGAGCGCTCAATCCAAACTCGTGAGCAAAATTGAGTTAGAACAAGCAGAGTTCGACAAGGCAATTGATAATATCATTAAAGGAGCAGATAGAGCAAAAAAAGTTCACGATCAATATTCAAAAGAATCTGAAGATATGTATAGGTAAAAATTATTTTAATTTGCTAAAATAAAGTGATGTAATTGGAAATAGAAAGAAAAAATGAGATCAAACAATTCATTAGTTTAGATAATTTATTAGAAATGTTAGGGAATCCAACCCGACGTATGATTTTGTCTAAACTAGCTAAAGTTCCCCACTCTGCTTCGGAATTATCTAAAGTTTTAGGGATATCAAGACAAGCAGTACACGGCCAATTAGACAAACTAAGTTCTAACAATGTTATTGAGAGAATAGGGGATGAAAAGCGTGGTGGGAAATATAGAATAAAAAGTATTCTTTCTATTAGAATTGATATAACACCAGATCATTATAACATCCAATACAGCATGGCTCAAATTGATGAGGATGCTAAATCTATTGATCTTAAAGATATTGGATGTTCTATCAAATTTGAGAGCATTAAATCTCCAAATAAAAAAATCAGATTTTTAGGCGAACAGATCAAAGATATTGAACAGAAAATTAGGGAATTCGAGTTAGAAAGAAGTAAATTACTGCAAAATAAAGAATGTTATATTGTGGAACTAAAAAACATAATTAACGATACTTATCAAAAGGATTTTTTAAAAAAGCGACCTGAATTAGAAAATTTAGAAAGAGAAATTTTTTATACATTATTTTATAATCCTGGTCAATTCCGTCAAAGGATTAATATAGATAACCTCATGGAAGATCTATTTTTTTCAGATTTAGACCCTTTCAAGCGAGCAACACATAAATTAGATGTAACAAATCTATTAAAGGACTTATCGTCATTCATGGATTTTTTATGGAAAGATGACGAGGATTGGTTTTTTGATTTTTAAAAATTGCAATCATTAAATAAAAATTATAAATTTCCAGAGGAGATATATGAACCTAAAAGATTTAAAACAAAAAATGCCCGAAATATTTGAAACCGTTAAAAAAGATGTAAGAAAAATATTAGGTCGTCATCGTGCGGGTTTGAGTTTAGGGCTTGCAGAAATGGGAATGTTCCAAGGCGGATTCATAGGAGGAATGCATTTTCACCCTGGCACGGAAATAGTAATGAATACATCTCCTTTGAAGATTATATTAGAAACTCAACCAGATGATATTAGTTGGGCATACACATATCACATTCTACTTCATGAATACATCCATTCGCTTGGTGTTATTGATGAAAGGCAGTGTAGAGCTATAACTCTTAATATTAGTGAGGAAACATTTAAAGATAATGACCATCCTGCCCTAATACTCGCAAAAAATGGAATTGGAGTGTTTATACCTAACTTAAAAATAAGGTATGTTCCTCCTGAGCGGCGACCAGATGGTATGGCTATTGAATATGTGTACGGTTTCGATAGAGAAAGTCAATCCTATTTTTCTTAACCTTTTTTGTTTTTAAAATTAGAATAAGAAAGAAAAAGAAGTTAAAATTAGGTTAACTTTCGTCTTCTTCTTAATACAATCGCGATGGCAATCACTATTGCCCCACCGATAGTTGAAGATATAATAATAATTAACTCTAAAGGAATTGCGTCTCCATCTGTAGATACATCTTTAACGGTTAAAGTAATTGTATCGATAACTGAATTACCATATTGGTCCGTAAAATTAACGGTATAGATATAATCTCCTACAGCTAGACCGTCTGGAACATTATATATAATAGCTACTCCACTTAACCAAGTAGTTGGACTTAATACTATACCAGAACCTTGAAGCTCAATTGTATAAGTGTGTGGATGTAGATCTGTTGATGTCCATGATATGTTTATTCCCGTATACCCATAATCAACAGTGAAATCACTTGGCGTGCTTGTAAACATTGGATCTGTAGTGTCTTCAACTGTAAAATCGACGCTCTCAATTATAGAATTGCCATAATCGTCCGTGAAGTTAATTATGTAGACATAAACACCTATAGCAAAGCCGTCTGGGATGTTATATATAATTGTTACGCCAGATGTCCAGGCAGTAGGTCCCGCTACAATCCCTGACCCTTGTAGTTCGATCGTGTAAGTATTAGAGTTTGCATCAGTAGCCGTCCACGACAGGCTCTGTCCCGTATACTCTAATTCCACGGCTAGATCGCTCGGAGCGCTTATTATTATTGGATTATTTGTATCACCTACTGCAAAATCGATGCTATCGGTGATATTGTTACCGTAGTCGTCCGTGAAGTTAATTATGTAGACGTAAACGCCCACATCAAAGCCGTCTGGGATGTTATATGTAATTGCTAAACCAGATGACCAAGTAGTAGGTCCTGCTACGATTCCCGACCCTTGTAGTTCTATCGTGTAAGTGTTAGGATTGGGATCAGTTGCTGTCCACGACAGGCTCTCTCCCGTATACCCTAATTCCACGGCTAGATCGCTCGGAGCGCTTGTTATGGTTGGATTGGTCGTGTCTTCAACTGTAAAATCGACGCTCTCAATTATAGAATTGCCATAATCGTCCGTGAAGTTAACCGTGTAGACATAAACGCCTACAGCAAAGCCATCTGGGATGTTATACGTAATTGCAATGCCAGATGCCCAAGTAGTAGGTCCCATTACGATTCCCACCCCTTGGAGTTCGATTGTGAAAGTGTTAGGATTGGGATCAGTTGCTGTCCACGACAGGCTCTGCCCCGTGTATCCCGCTTCCACGGTGAAATCGCTCGGAGCGCTTATTATGGTTGGATCGGTCGTGTCTTCAACTGTAAAATCGACGCTCTCAATTATAGAATTGCCATAATCGTCCGTGAAGTTAATTATATAGACGTAAACGCCTACAGCAAAGCCGTCTGGGATGTCATATGTAATTTCTACACCAGATGTCCAAGCAGTAGGGCCTGCTACGATTCCCACCCCTTGGAGTTCGATTGTGTAAGTGTTAGGATTGGGATCAGTTGCTGTCCACGACAGGCTCTCTCCCGTATACCCTAATTCCAGGACTAGATCGCTCGGAACGCTTGTTATGGTTGGATCGGTCGTGTCTTCAACTGTAAAATCAACGCTATTAATTATAGAATTGCCATAATCGTCCGTGAAGTTAACCGTGTAGACATAAACGCCTACAGTAAAGCCATCTGGAATGTTATATGTAATTGCAATACTAGATGTCCAAGCAGTAGGTCCTGTTATGATCCCTAACCCTTGGAGTTCGATCGTGTAAGTGTTAGGATTTGGATCAGTTGCCGTCCACGACAGGCTCTCCCCCGTATACCCTAATTCCACGGCTAGATCGCTCGGAGCACTTGTTATGGTTGGATCGGTCGTGTCTTGAACTGTAAAATCAATGTTATCGGTGGTGAAATGGCCATAATCGTCTGTGAAGTTAACCGTATAAGAGTAAACGCCTATAGCAAAATCATCTGGGATGTTGTATGTAATTGTTCCGCCAGATGTCCAGGCAGTAGGGCCTACGACAATCCCTGATCCTTGGAGTTCGATCGTGTAAGTGTTAGGATTTGCATCAGTTACCGTCCACGACAGGTTCTGTCCCGTGTATTCGAATTCCACGGTTAGATCGCTCGGAGCGCTTGTTATGTTTGGATTGGTGGTGTCTTCAACTGTAACTTCGATGCTATCGGTGTTAAAATGACCGTAATTGTCCGTGAAGTTAACCATGTAGTCGTAAACGCCTACAGCAAGGCCATCTGGGATGTTATATGAAATTGCCACACCAGATGTCCAAGCAGTAGGTCCCGCTACGATCCCCGACCCTAGGAGTTCGATCGTGTAAGCGCTAGGATTTGCATCAGTTGCCGTCCACGACAGGTTCTGCCCCGTATTTCCCGCTTCCATGGTGAAATCGCTCGGAGCGCTTATTATATCTGGATCGGTTGTGTCTTCAACTGTAATTTCTACGCTATCGGTGATAAAATTACCGAAATAGTCCATGAAGTTAACCATATAGTCGTAAACGCCTACAGCAAGGCCATCTGGGATGTTATATGTAATTGCAACGCCAGATGTCCAAGCAATAGGTCCCGCTACGATTCCCGCCCCTTGGAGTTCGATCGTGTAAGTGTCTGGATTTGCATCAGTTGCCGTCCAAGACAGGGTCTCCCCCGCGTATCCCGCTTCCAAGGTGAAATCGCTCGGAGCGCTTATTATTATCGGGTCTTCAAATTCAACCATCTTTCGGATTTCAATAACCGCCAAGCCCGAACCACCATCTGCTACATAAGCGTAATATCCGCTCACGTAGACTCCATTCGCAGATCCGGTTGTGTTTTCGTAGACAGGCGTTCCCGGGTTTGTCGGGTCGGAAATATCGATGACCGCCAAGCCAGAAACACCATCCGCCACATAGGCGTAATCTCCGCTCACGTAAACGCTACGTGCATCATTGGTTATATTTTGGTAGATGGGCATTCCCGGGTTTGTCGGATCGGAAATATCGATGACCGCCAAGCCCGAAATTCCATCTGCCACATAGGCGTAATCTCCGCTCACGTAAACGCTGCGCGCATTTCCCGTCGTATTTTCATAGATGGGCGTTCCCGGGTTTGTCGGGTCGGAAATATCGATGACCGCCAAACCCGAATCCCAATTTGCCATGTAGGCGTAATCTCCGCTCACGTAAACGTCATATGCTGATCCGGCTGTGTCTTCGTAGAAGGGCGTTCCCGGGTTTGTCGGGTCGGAAATATCAATAACCGCTAAGCCAAAATCAAAATCTGCAATGTAGGCGTAATCTCCGCTCACATAAACGCCAATTGCTTTTCCGTCTGTGTCTTCGGTAAAGGGCGTTCCAGGATTTGTCGGGTCGGAAATATCAATAACCGCTAAGCCAAAAACAAAATCTGCAATATAGGCGTAATCTCCGCTCACATAAACGCCATATGCTGTTCCGTTTGTGTCTTCGGTAAAGGGCGTTCCAGGATTTGTAGGATCGGAAATATCGATGACTGCTAAACCCGAAGTAAAATCCGCTATATAGGCGTAATCTCCGCTCACGTAGACGTTCATTGCAGATCTATCTGTGACTTCGTAGACGGGCGTTCCCGGGTCTATAGGTACCGTAATTTTGATGACCGCCAAGCCCGAACTGCCATCAGCCAAGTAGGCATAATTTCCACTTACGTAAACGCCATATGCATTTCCCCACGTATTTTTATAGATGGGCGTTCCAGGGTTGGTTGAGTTTGAAATATCTATGACCGCCAAGCCCGAACTACCATCAGCTAAGTAGGCATTATCTCCACTTACATAAACACCACGCGTATTATCGGTTGTATCTTCGTAGACCGGCGTTCCGGGATTTGTCGGGTTGGAAATATTAATGACCGCCAAGCTCGAACTATCATCAGCTAAGTAAGCGTAATTTCCGCTCACATAAACGCCATATGCATTTCCCGTCGTATTTTCATAGATGGGCGTTCCGGGGTTTGTCGGGTTTGAAATATCAATGACCGCCAAACCCGAACTGCCATCAGCTAAGTAAACGTAATTTCCACTTATGTAAACGCTACGTGCATCACCGGTCGTATTTTCATAGATGGGCGTTCCGGGGTTTGTCGGGTTAGAAATATCAATGACTGCCAAGCCCGAACTGCCATCAGCTAAGTAAACGTAATTTCCACTTACATAAACGCCATATGCATTTCCCGTTGTATTTTTATAGATGGGCGTTCCAGGGTTTGTTGGCTCGGAAATATTAATGATCGCCAAGCCCGAACTGCCATCAGCCAAGTAGGCGTAATTTCCACTTACGTAAATGCCATATGCATTTCCCGTCGTATTTTTATAGATGGGCGTTCCGGGATCTGTTGGGTCTGAAATATCGATGACCGCCAAGCCAGAAACACCATCAGCCACATAGGCGTAATCTCCACTCACATAAATGTTATTTGCAGATCCGGTCGTGTCTTCGTAGTAAACAGAAGATTTTGGTGGTAGTCGTGTATTAATAATCTCGTTAGGGTTTTTCTCTTCAATGGAAATTACGATAAACAATGAAATAAGTAGTATAACCAGCAATATATTTATTTTTGTTGATATCTTTTTTGATTTTTGCATTGATTCCCACCACTCTCTTTATTTTTCTTAAACATATTTTTTGAAAATGAAGATATATTATTATTTAGCTTTATTATTTATAAAGAATTTGATCGGTAATTGAATAATGACAGATTTCCGTTGCCCCCGATGTAATGGTAAATTTTTTTTTAACCACACTGTCGAATGTGCTGATTATAACTTAAAATTTAGTGAAGACGATTTAGAAAAGTTTGGCAAATCGAACATATTAGCCATTGAATAAAAGAAAAGTGTTTTAAAAGTGCTAAAAGAAGATGAAGGAATTAAGGAATAAAAGTAATTTCTTATTTAATTAGTCAATTACTGATAAATAACTAAAAGATTCATA
>Ga0114930_10000322_pt1 | contig 51540 bp, 51 predicted proteins | sample AnhtaG_FD_87300 | JGI IMG/M metagenome (GOLD analysis project Ga0114930, IMG submission 87300) | Deep subsurface microbial communities from Anholt, Denmark to uncover new lineages of life (NeLLi) - Anholt_01485 metaG | ecosystem: Environmental > Aquatic > Marine > Oceanic > Sediment | place...
CATCGGTCAGCTCCATCAGAAGCGCCTTCTCGAGGAGCGTGCCCCGGTTCCGGTGCTCATTCTGGAGAGCGATATGTGTGATGTGCGCGATCACTCTGAAAGTGAGTGGAAGATGAAACTGGACGCCTTCTTCGAGACTATGGAGGCCAGGAAAAAGGGTTCGTAAATCTTAAACAAGGAGGTAGTGATGAGCGAAGTAGTGAAGCCAGAGGAGGTAAAGAAGACATCGGCGAGGAAGTGGACCGAATCGGCCAAGAAGGTGCGCGGATTGGTCGCCAATATGTATTTGCGGTCCCTTACTGAGGAGAAGCCGGTGGCCTGGGTGATGTTCACTCTGGTAAACGAGCTTTTCCTGGCCATGGATGTCTTTCCGGTCTATCCCGAGAACTATGCCGGGCTTTGCGCCACCAAGAGGATTGGTGAGCCATTCATCGAGAGAGCGGAGGCCGATGGCTTCTCCAACGTCACCTGTAGCTATGCCCGGATCGGCCTGGGTTATTCTGCCCTGTGGCAGGATACCGGGCAGATACCCGAGTTTGCCCCTGATGGCGGCATGGCCAAACCCATTATGATGGTTGGCTCCAGCCTGGTGTGTGATACCAGGTACAAATGGTTCCAGTCCTTTTCTCGGTACATGGACGTTCCGTATTATCCCTTCGACATGCCCAATCCGACCATGGATTACGCTTTGCGCCCCGATGTGAAAGAGCAGTACATTAAGTATAACCTGGTTCAGCTTCAGGGCTTGGTCGACTTTATGGAGGAGCGCCTGGGCAAGAAGCTGGACTGGGACAAGCTGGATGAGATCGTCCGCCGCGGTGAGAAGACCTACCAACTGTGGTTCGATGCCTACATGATGGCGGGTAGGGCGGTGCCCTGTCCCTTCCCCGCTGAAGACTCCTTCCGTTGCTTCGTCCCCGCCTTCTTCATGATGGGCGAGCCGGAAGCCCTGGACTTCTATCAGGGTCTCTACGATGAGATCAAGTATAAGGTGGATAACAAGATAGGCAGCATCCCCGAGGAGAAGTATCGCCTCCTCTGGGGTGGCGGGCTTCCTCCATGGCATACCATGGGCATCTTCGACTATGTGGAGGACCAGGGGGCGGTGTTCGCCTTTCAATCAGTTTATCTACCCCTTCGTCCCGCGGATATTCCCGACCGCATCACCAACCCCCTGGAACGTTTGGTACGCTCCCGATATGAGCTATTCAATGAGCGAGCCCAGAAGGAGAAAGAGCTGGGCATATTTGGTCTTTGCAACTTCGTCGGTCTGGGCAATCCCTTGCTCTTTGTGGACGATTTTCAGGTGGATGGGGTGGTGATGCACTGGCTCCGCTCCTGCCGTGGCACCACCATCGGCCAGATTTATACCAAGAACCTGCTGGAGGAGCGTTCTAATGTGCCTACCCTCTTCCTGGAGAGCGATATGTGTGATGTTCGCGACTACTTCGAGGCTGACTGGAAGATGAAGCTCAACGCATTCGTTGAGACCTTGGATGCCAGGAAAAGGGCTGGAAGCTAGTTATAGTATGTGCGGAAAGGGGCATCTGCCCTTAGGGGGGATGCCCCTGTGTTGAGTGCTAGAAAGGCTTTGGGATGTACTTTGCCGGTGTTGATATCGGTTCCACTATGACCAAGGTAGTGATCTTCGATGAGGTGGTCCTTGCCTCTGTCATTGGGCCCACCGGCGCCGAGCACCGCCGACTTGCCAACAAGGTAATGGAGGAGGCACTGGAGCGAGCTAACCTCTCCTTCGATGAGCTGTCATATATAGTGGCTACCGGCTACGGCAGGATCAATGTTCCCTTTGCCGACAAGCAGATTACCGAGATAACATGCCACGCTAAGGGGGTCTTAAGCCTTTTCCCCGCAGTTCGTATCGTCATAGACATTGGAGGGCAGGATGCCAAGGGTATCAAGATATCGAATGGCAAGGTTGTCGACTTTGTGATGAACGATAAGTGCGCCGCGGGCACGGGGAGATTCCTCGAGGTTATCGCTGAGACCCTGGGGCTTAAGCTGGACGAGATGGGGCAAATATCCTTGGAATCCAAAAACAAGGTCAAGATCAGCAGTACCTGCACTGTGTTTGCTGAGCAGGAGGTAGTGTCCCGCATTGCCGAAGGTGTTGCTCTTGAGGATATACTGGCCGGGCTACATGATGCCATTGCTTCAAGGGTATATCGAATGGCGGAGAAACTTAAGATCGGGCCAGAAGTGGTGCTTACCGGGGGGGTGGCCAAGAACATCGGAGTGCTAAGGGCCATGGAGGGATACGTCGGCTTTCCTATCCTAGTTCCCGAGGAGCCACTTCTTACCGGGGCCATAGGGGCAGCAATATTGGGCAAGGAATTGACATTGAAGGCGCTGGAGAGCGGAAAGCCTATCGAAAGGGGAACTCGCCGCTTGAAGGAGGCCACATTCTTTCAATAGGGAGGCTAATTAATGGCATATTTTATGGGTATCGATATTGGCTCAGTAACCACCAAGGCTGCCATTACTAAGGATGGCGAGCTTATTGCTTCCTATATAATGCCATCGGGGGCAAACTATAAGATTGCAGCTCAAAAGGCGTGGGAAGGGGTTCTTGAAAAGGGCGGTTTATCCCCCAGCGATATGGCTTATATTGTTGCTACTGGCTATGGGGCAAGCAGCGCAGATTTTGTTCAGGAACGGGTCACCGATATATCGTGCTGTGCTAGAGGGGTGCATCACGTGTTCCCTTCAGTGAGAACAGTTATCGACATTGGGGGCCAGGCGAGCAAGGCGATCCGGGTGAATGATGAGGGGCGGGCAACCAACTTTGTGGTCAGTGAAAGGTGTGCTGCCGGGAGCGGTCGTTTCCTGCAAATCATCGCTCGCGTCCTTCAGGTCGGTATTAAGGATATCGGCCCCCTCTCTCTTAAATCGAAAAACCCCATCACCTACACTACGGGTTGTGCCGTATTCGGCGAATCTGAGGCCATATCACGCGTAGCCGAGGGCACTCCAATGGAAGACATCGTGGCTGGCGTTCATAATGCCATCGCCGCCAAGGTCTCCAACCTCACCGATAGGGTTGGCCTCGAGGAGGATTGTGCCCTAACCGGCGGCGGTGCCCTGGATGTAGGCCTGGTGAAGCGCGTGCAGGAAAAGCTTGGGGTTCATCTCCTGGTGCCACCCGAGCCTGAGATCACCGCCGCCCTTGGTGCCGCCCTCCTCGCTGCGGAGAGGGCGCCGGCCCTGGCCTAGCCTATCAGGAATCCCCCCTCTACAAAGAGGCAGGTCCCGGTTATATACTCGGCAGCGTCCGAGGCTAAAAAGAGGACTGCCTTTGCTACATCCTCCGGTTGCTCTAGACGACCCCAAGGTATCCTCGGGCTGAAAACGACATCGGGGTCCAGGCCTAAGGGCTCAGCCAGCCTTCTAACCCCAGGGGTATCGACTATCCCCGGAGCAACGGCGTTGACATTTATCTTATGAGGGGCCAGCTCTTTGGCCAGGTTTTTTGTGAACGCGATCACTGCCGCCTTGGAGGAATCGTAGTGGGCGAATCCTACCAGAAGGGGGTAAACGGCGTCGATGGAGGCCAGATTTACGATCTTGCCGCCCCTTCCCTGTTTCACCATCTGCCTGGCCGCCGCCTGGGAGCAGAGGAATGTTCCCTTGATGTTGATATCCTGCACCTGGTCCCATTCCTCCTCCTCCAGATCCAGCGCCGGCTTTATGGGGAAGATGCCGGCGTTATTCACCAGGATATCCACCCCACCCAACCTGCCCACTGTAGCCTCGACCATCCTTTTAGCATCTGCAGCCTTGGCCACATCGGCCTCGATGGCCAGCGCCTTTACGCCCAAAGCCTCGATCTCTGAAGCCACCTTCCTTGCCCCCTCCAGATCGAGATCGGCGATCGCCACATTGGCTCCAGCATGGGCTAGCAGCAGGGCAGTGGCCCGCCCGATCCCCATCGCAGCCCCGGTCACAATGGCTACCTTCTCTGTGAGGTCTAGCAGTTTGTGCACTACACTATCGCTCACTTTGATACCTCCTTAGTTAGAGTCCTTCCTCCCTGTATTTCTTTGCCAACTGGACATAAATCTCGACGCCCCTCTCTATCCTCGATAATTGTTCAGCTTTCACCTCTCCCTTAACCTCTGCCGGAATGCCAGTTACAAAGGACCTATCGGGGATCTTCATCCCCTGACTTACCATCGCGCCAGCGGAGACGATGCAAAAATCACCCACCTCAGCGCCATCGAGGAGCACAGCGTTGTTGCCGATGAGCACATTGTTACCGATCCTGTGGCAGTGAACCACCACGCCGTGCCCGATGTGCACATTATCGCCAATTGTCATAGGCGTTCCTGTGTGCAGCACCGAGTTGTCCTCGATCTGTGTATTGTGTCCGATGGTTATCTTGGCGAAGTCGCCCCGGATCACCGCTCCTGGCCAAACGCTGGAGTTATGCCCGATCTCCACATCGCCAACGACATAGGCTGCTTCGCTGATGAATGCCGACTGCGCTACCTGCGGCGCCTTGCCGCTAAAGCTCCTGATCATTCATCCCCCTTGTTGCGTTGAATAGTCATAGGATAGCGTCCTGACCAGGGATGTCAAGTGGGAAAGTCAGCTTGCCCCTGCCTTCCTTTTGTGCTAGACTTCCGTATAAGGAAGGGGGCCGAAATGAAGGGTCGCGTCTTCTCCGGAGCCAGGCCAACGGGAAGGCAGCACATCGGCAATTATCTGGGCGCTATCCAGAACTATGTCAGGCTTCAGGATGATTACGAGTGTATCTACTGCATCGTCGATATCCACGCCCTGACCACCCTTGAGGAAACCGGCAGGCTCCAAGAGAACATCCACGAGATGATGTTTGACTGGCTGGCGGCCGGGCTCGATCCCCAGCGGAGCATCCTTTTTGTGCAATCGCATGTGCCCCAGGTGATGGAGCTTCACACTCTTCTGAGCATGGTCACACCCCTCGGCTGGTTGACCCGGGTCGCCACCTTCAAGGAAAAGGCCAGGATGCAGCCTCATAATATAAACTACGGCTTGGTAGGCTACCCGGTGCTGATGACCGCAGATATTATCTTGTACAAGGCGGAAATCGTCCCTGTCGGCGAGGACCAGTTGCCCCACCTGGAGCTGGCGAGGGAGATCGTGCGCCGCTTTCATAATTTATTCGGCTCCACCTTCCCCGAACCACAGGCGAAGCTAACCGACACCCCACTCGTGCTGGGGATTGATGGCCAAAACAAGATGAGCAAGAGCCTGGACAACCATATTGAGCTTGCCGGCTCCCCTGACGAGACACGGCAGCGGGTGCTGACCGCCTTCACCGATCCCGCCCGCAAATATCGCAGCGACCCCGGCCACCCTGAGGTGTGCAATGTGTGGCGCCTGCACCACTTCTTTAGCCCCGACAAAGTGGACCAGATCGCTCACGAATGCAAGAATGCTGTCCGCGGTTGCGTTGAGTGCAAGGAGCAGCTGGCGGAGGGGATAAACCGTGCCCTGGCCCCCTTCCGTGAGAGGCGCGCCGAGTTAGCGGCCAGACCACAGTATGTGAAGGAGGTGCTTGCTGATGGGGCCCGCCGCGCCCATGCCATTGCCACCGAGACCTTGAGCGAGGTCAAAGAGAAGATGGGGCTCCTTTCGAACGAGAGGTGAGGTTGCTCCTGATTCTTGGCTATCATTAAGAAGAGGATGGTAAAGAACGAAAAAATGGTCGATTTGCCTTTAGCCAAAACCGGCAGGGGAGCCTTGGAGGTAGCGACTGAGGCGGTGAGGGAGGCGGGGAGTGTTATTATGGCCCATTTCCACAGCGAAAAGCGCATCTCATATAAAGCCGGAAGGAGCAACATCGTCACCGACGTCGATCTCCTGGCCGAGGAGAAGATCATGTCGCTCCTTGGGGAGGAATATCCCAGCTTTGGCATCATTACCGAGGAATCGGAGGGCATCGCCGTCGACTCCCCCTACACCTGGATCATCGACCCCATCGACGGCACCCGCAACTACGCCTATGGCATCCCTCACTTCTGCGTTGCCCTGGCCCTGGCCCGAGAGGGGGATGTTCTGCTGGGCATCGTCTATGACCCGGTGAGGGATGAGCTTTTTCGTGCTGAGAAGGGGCGGGGCGCTTTCTTAAACGATTCACCCATCGCCGTCTCCGTGATGACCTCGCTACAGGAATCGGTCATCGGTTTTGACATGGGCTACGATGTTGAGGTGGGGCGGGAGATACTGGGGGTGGCCAGCGCCCTGTGGCCCGGGGTACGCAGCGTGAGGGTCATGGGCTCGGCAGCGCTGGGGCTGGCATATGCTGCGTGCGCTCGCTTTGATTTATACTTTCACCTTTACCTGTATCCCTGGGACCTGGCGGCCGGCATCCTCCTGGTTCGTGAGGCAGGGGGCATAATCACCGAGCTTGACGGGCAGCCGGCGGGCATCCACAGCAAGAGCGTCATCGCCACCAATAAGGCGATCCACGAGGATTTCATGCAGCGGGTCAGGGGGTAAAGAGTGGATTGGTCTGCCTTCGTTCCAACACTACTTGCTACCTTTGCAGGCGTTATCCTGTCGATTGGTTTGTCGCTTTTGGTGCGTAGTCTCGTGAATTGGTCGAGGGACAAGAGACAAAAGGAAGAGACGAGACAAACATTGTTGCAGGAACTTGATGCCAATATGAAATTGCTACATGAGCATATTGATGGATTTCGGGCGCTCCACGAACAGAGGAGGGAATTAAGCTTAGAGCTGCTAAGCAGACTGAGAACCAGCGCTTATGGCATTGCCTTTTAGGCTGGTCGAGTGCGCTTATTAGGCGACGTTACTTTGCAGAGAGATTTAGCTTCCCTTGTTGATGAATGGCGGTTTTTTAACGTGCTCCTGCAAAGATATGAGGACACTGCAATTCACGTTGCAGTACAACTTGATCAGAAAGGAGCGGCAGAGCTCTTGAGTCGCTGGGATGACTTGGTGCTGAACCACGCCCAGGAATGCTTAAACAAAACTGTCGAAGTTCGCGAGCGGTTGGAGACAACCAAGTGGCGCCACTCCTCTTAGGATCATTTCCGGAGCGGTATCAAATCGCAGAAGTAAAACGAATCTCTCTTAACTATTTCCCCGGTTTTGAAGGCTATCTTTTCCCGGAATATTGGCCCATCGAATACAAAGGAGTGGAATTCACCATTTTCGCCATTGGGATCAACATTGGCTGGTAATTCAGCCAAGAATTCTCTATCCAACAATCTCCCCACAAATCTCTTGTCGAGAACCTTAGCATCAACACAGGTGACAATCGCGCGGAACCCCAAATCGATAAACGTCGGAGGGAGATCGGCCTTACCCCAGATCGGGAAAATACCTTTCATGCGTACTCTTGCCAGATTCTCCTCCCGGTATCTTCTCACGTCCTCTAAGAATATATCGCCAAAAGCTACAGCAAGAACGCCCGATTTACGAAATCTAAGGAGCACCTCTTTCATTCTAGATTCATATTCCTCGATTGAGCCATTCTTGGAAATGAATACCTTTGAAAGCGGCAAACCGATAGAATCCGCTTGCCTTTCAAGCAGAACTTCGGGAACGCCATGCATGCTGATTCTGTGGTAATCCTCGGTTACCGTGGTTAGCAAGCCGACTATCTCATAGTTCGGGTCTTGTCTAAGTTCATAAAGGGCTAAGGCACTATCTTTGCCACCGCTCCAAGAGAGAAGCACCTTTTCTGCCAATTAGAAACCTCTCATTTTCTCATAGCAGGAAGCCACCCAGTCGCGTTCGATTGGTGAATGGCTTGCTGTAGGATGAATCGGTTCTAGTGTGCGTTTCGATCCCCCTCACCCATGCTGTCCCTCAGCCACCTTTTGAGCTGGTCGTGGAGCTTATCGAGGCACTATCTGACCCAAGCTCAGGTTATCTGATTCAACACGGCGAGGGAGATGGCAAACAGGCCAATTCCCAGGAGCAGCAACACATCATCGGTCGAGCCTGCCTCTGTCACCGCGAACACAGCGGATGCAACACCCATGGCCACGGCGATAGTTGCCAGAATGATAGTGATCGCCTTTCCACGTTGACGCTGGGACATATGATCACCCCCTATGCTGTTTTTGCCTCACCCGAGGTTTTGCCAACCTTGTCCGCCAGCCAGCCTTTGAGCAGGTCGTGGAGCTCATTGTGGCACTCCCTCAGGAAATGCCCCGAGCCTTTATAAATGACAAGCTCCTTGGGCTCATTGGCCCACTCGTGTATTAGCTGCGAGCACTTGACTGGGAGGTTGCGGTCCCGCTCCCCATGAATGAGAAGAAGCGGCTTGGGCGCAAGCCTGGCCACATCCTGGGCCCCATAGGTCTGGCTTGACAGCCCGACCACCCCCTTCACGTTGGGGCTCAACGTTCCGGCCATGATGGCCACCGCGCCGCCGAAGGAGTGCCCGGCAAGGACCACCTTATCTATTTTCTGTCGCTTGAGAAAGCACACCCCAACCAGCATATCGAGGACGCACTCATCGAATTCGCCGGGCATTCGATAGTGCAGCCGTAGGGAGCTTATTCCTTCGTCAACAAGCTCATCGCTTAAGTACGAAAAGATGCCGAAGGATGGCCCATCGAGGCCGCCCAGGGCGCCGCACACCCAGATCACCCCCCCTGTGTTGCCCTCACAGTGATGAAAGACGCAGGGGATGTCGCCCCGCGAGGTGTTGAGGATGAGGCGCATTATTTTGCCCGGCAACTCGGCTGCCTGGTAGCCCTGAAGGGTTAGCGTGCTTTTGAGCTTTTGTTCCAACTATTTCCCCTCAAGCTCATATCTGGAAATATCCAGAAACCGGTATCTCTCTCTCAACACTGTATTGCTATCAATTATCTTTATCCGCTTTTTGAAGATAGGGCCATCTGTGATAAAGGTATGATATTCCCCTTGCTCACCACAGGGGTGGACATTGTTGAGCCTTAAGAGCTCTTCGATAAACACTTGATCAACCCTTCGCCCTAGCCATTCCTCGCTAAAAAGTTCGGCCTTAGCGCCGACCACGATAGCCTCGAAGCCGGCATCTATGAAATCGTTGAGCAGCCTTTGCGGCTCAACGCCCCATAGTGGCAATATTGGGATTACTGCAAGCTCAGCGCAGACGCGCTCCACCCACTCCTTGTGCCCCTCGATGTCTATGTCGCCAAAGACCACCCCGCTAACCCCCTTTTGCTTCACCTGCGCTACAGCCGCCTTAAACTCCTGTTCGTAGGTATCCCAGGTAGTTTCCCTTTGCAGGATGGGTATTCCTATAGCCTCGGCCTGGGCCGCTATCAAATCGGGGTCTAGCCCGTGGGACATGCTTCTTCGAGCTTCACGATTGATCATATTCAAGAGAAAGCAGGCCTGCAAACCGTTAGAGAGCGACCTGTAGAGTGAGAAAGAACTCTCCTTGCCCCCGCTCCACGATACGGCCACCTTCAGCCCTTTGCTTGTCAAGCTCGATGCCTCTTAACGAAGCGGCCCATCCGCTTCAGTGCCTCCTCAATCTCAGTCAGCGATGTGGCATAGCAGCAGCGGATGTATCCTTCGCCATACTGGCCAAAGGTAGAGCCGGGGACCACTGCCACCTTCTCCTCGATGAGAAGCCTTTCGGCGAACTCATCTGACGACAGCCTGGTGCTCTTTATCGAGGGGAAAGCGTAGAAGGCCCCCCTCGGCTCAAAGCAGGTAAGCCCGATGTCGTTGAGCCCCTTGACCATGATGCGGCGACGCTTGTCATAATCAGCAACCATCTCTTCCACCTGCTCATCGCCGCTCTTTACAGCCTCGATTGCTGCCATCTGCGCCATCGTCGGGGCGCACATCATGGTGTACTGGTGAATCTTCATCATCGCCTCGATGATCTCCTCCGGTGCCGCCGCATACCCGATCCGCCAGCCGGTCATGGCATAGGCCTTGGAGAAGCCGTTCAACAGAATGGTGCGCTCTTTCATTCCGGGCAGGGAAGCGAAGCAAGTATGCTGCACCCCATATACCAGCCGCTCATAGACCTCGTCCGAGATCACAATCAGGTTGTGGCGCTCGGCCACTTGGGCCACCTTAAGCAGCTCCTTGCGATCCACCACTGCTCCTGTGGGATTATTGGGATAGCCGAGCAGGATGGCCTTGGTTCTCGGGTTGATCCGCTTCTCGATGTCCTGCGCTTTGACCTGGAAGTCGTTCTCGATGGTGGTGGGTACAGGGACGAACACCCCGCCGGCTAGCACGGTGCAGGGCATGTATGAGACATAGCCCGGGTCGGGGGTGATGACCTCATCCCCGGGGTCGAGGATGGCCCTCGCCGCCAGGTCGAGCCCCTCGCTGACGCCAACGGTGATTAAAAGCTCACTCCCGGGGTCGTAGTCGAGGCCGTAGCGAGCCTTGAGGTAGCGGGCGATCCCCTCCCTGAGCTCCAGAAGCCCGTAGTTGGAGGTATAGCTGGTGTATCCCTTCTCCACCGAATATATCCCCGCCTCGCGGATATGCCACGGGGTAACGAAGTCGGGCTCGCCGACGCCTAGAGATATGACCCCCTCCATGGAGGCCAGGAGGTCGAAGAACTTCCTGATCCCCGATGGCGGGATGTCTCTGACACGCTTGGAGATAAGGTCACGTTTCTCCATTTTCGCTCCTAGGTCACCTCTAACGGTTGCGGATTTTCCGGCTATTGAATTTCATCCATCGTGAAGATCGAAATTAGGGCATGATGGGCATCCGTTTCGGTCCCTCCTCCCCCTCCAGTATCTCGCCGTCCTCCTTGTACCGCTTGAGGAGGAAGTGGGTCACCGTCCCCTGCACCCCCTCGAGTGGGGCCAGCTTTTGCGAGACAAAGCCGGCGACCTCTTGCATGGTCTTGCCCACCACGAACACGGCGAGGTCGTAGGTGCCTGAGACCAGATATACCGTCCGTGCCTCAGGGAAGCGATATATCCTCTCGGCAATGGCATCAAATCCCACATCGCGCTGGGGAACCACCCTTATTTCTACCAGGGCCCAAACCTGCTCCTCGCCCAGCCTGTCCCAGTTGACCATCGTCTTGTATTTGAGGATGGTGCGGTCGGCCTCCCCCTTCTTAATTATCTCCTCCACCTGAGCCAGCGGGATGCCGGTCATGGTCGCGATCTGCTTCGGGGTTTTTCGAGCATCCTGCTCCAGAATCCTAAAGATTTCGTTCATAGCATACCCCCCTGTTTTTGCGCTAGCATACAAAAAGTGGTGAAGTATCTCCCTCGATAATTGCATCTTTGCGGGTTATCGAGCAGGCTTGACCGGTAGTCGTGCCCGTTTACCAGGGCCAGGCCGGCCCGCTCAAGCGTATTTACAAAGACCTCGTCGATTTCATGGACGCTATAGGCGGCGCCGATGCCATCATATACCGCCCCCATGCTCCAGTTGTCCGTCTTTTGCCGCTCCGGCTCGTAGGCATCCGAGGTCAGGTATAAGTAGCCGCCCCTTTTAATCACCCGCGCCATCTCCAGAAGCGACCTCTTGGTCAGAGCAATGAAATCTTGGTATGGAATCGGCTCCCAGTCTGGCGTCATGTCCAGGTGCTCGATAGTTGAGATGCAGAGCACCAGGTCGAATTTTTCGTTCTTATAGGGCAAATTGAGCATCGTGCCGCAATGGACGCTGACACCTTTTTCTTGGCATCTCTCTCTGAAGCCCTCCTTGTCCGGCGCCATGGGCTGGGGATAGTCTATAGTGACCACCGATGCCCCCTTTTGCTCCAGAAAGAGGCAGAAGGTGCTATCGCCGGGCCCAACATCGAGCACCTTGAGCCCCCTGAAATCGCCGATGAAACTTAAGAGCTTGCCATATTCCCATGCCTTGAGTCCATCGATAGAGCTATCCGAGAGGCGGGTTCTTAAATATGGGTCAAAAGCCATCATCTCGCCCGTCTCCGTGGTGAGCAATGCCAGCTCCCCCTTGTCGATAAAAGTATTGTATTCCATTATATAGTGTTCTGCGCCTTGGTGTCATTGCGAGCCCTTCGCCTTCTGTCATTCTGAGTGAAGCGAAGAATCTCAACATACGGCTCAGGATAAACTCCGCGTGGCAATCTCACCTGTTCCCATCCCCTCACTGAGATTGCGGAGCTTGTTCCGAGCGTAAGCGAGGAATCCCGCTCCGAGTTTGCTTCGGCTACACCTCGCAACCGCTAGCGCTCCTCGCAATGACAGATGAAAAGCGAGCCAAAGCCCTGCTGTCATAGCGAGCTCAGCTCCCTTAGCGACCACCAATCCTCCCGCTCATGATAACAAATCTGGAACCGCTTTTCATCTTTTTCGCTTTTTTCGTTCTTTTCGCCCGTCGCCTGCACTATAAAATGTTTTTCCCCGGGCTCGAGCCACTCCCGCTCGACCTCCTTGACCTCATACTGCTTATCCTGCCACACAAACGAAGCAGGGCGGTCGGCATAGCTGCGCCCGGAGTAGCAGGTGACGTGGGTTGGTATTGAATCTCGCACCTCGATTAGTAGCTCCTGCTGGATGCTTTCTGACCTAAGAGATCAAGATAAAGGATCCTAGTCTGCAAGTGCATTTTCAATCTCATGTTCTAACTCAATTACGAAGGTAATCATGAATTCATTCAATATTTTGTCAAAATCTACCGGACTAACATTGCTAGCTTCTAAATAATGCATTTTTTCTCCGCTGCAGATGCTTTCTGAGTACTCTCCAGATAACACGTTTTTCCGATAATAATATTCCCTATATTCGAAACAAGCATAAATATTTGAGTTCCTATAGTGGATTGCAGTTAAGTAGTTCCAGAGGCCTTGATTAGTGGCAAGGCACTCATCCCCGAAAGGTAAAAACTTGGTGGCATTATACAGCTTACCAGCGCTGGGTGGATTTGGATCAAACCAATCCCCACAATCGTGCAGGAGGGAGTCGATGTCCGGATAAACACTAGCCGAGTTGTAAAGGTGTTTTTCAATTCGTATTTCACCATCTGAGGAATATGCCTCGCTAACAAAATGAACGAAGTATTGATTCCCGTCATATCTCAAGTCTTGTTGGTACAATTGCCATCCATCAGGTAAATCCTCTAATTTCAAGCCAAGCTGTTCCGCCTTTGTTGGTGTAGGTGTAGGCGTCGCTGTGGTAGTAGGTGTTGGCGTTGGCGTGGGCGTGGGCGTTGCTTCCGGTCCGGGGAAGCAGGCGAAGGCAGACACCAGCAAGATGCCCAGCAGCAATATTACGGCGATCCTTGTGATTTTCATTGTCGACCTAGTTTCAGGGCCACCACTTTCCCTTTGACTCTTACTCTTGTGAGCACGACGTGCCACACCAACAAGCTCAGCACGGGTGCTGGAGGCAAACCTCCCCTAACGGGTCGCTATTCACCCACCACTCACACAGGCTATCGTTGGCCGGGATGCCGGCCATAAAGTCGGGAACAAGCTTTGTCCACTCTATGTCCCCCGGCTGGCCGTCAGCGGTTGGCCACTCTCCGTTCTCGGTGTAGTAGGCATCAAGGGCTGCCTGGATAGCATCCCGAGCTTCCTCGCATGACATCGTCACTGTTGGCAGTGGTGTAGGCGTTGCGGTTGGCGTGGGCGTTGGGGTTGGGGTTGGTTCTGGCCCCGGGCCGCAGGCAAATCCAGACACCAGCAGGATGCCCATGATCAATGTCAGGGCGATCCTTGTGATTTTCATCGTCCACCTCCTCTATATCGGCGGCCTCCGCTCCCCCCAACGTGTCGCCTGCTCGTAGGCGTAGCCAATGCGAAACAGCGTCTCCTCGGAGAAGGGCTTGCCTATGATCTGCATCCCCACCGGCAGCCCATCTGAGAAGCCGGCGGGCACGGAGAGGCCGGGGATGCCGGCGATGTTTATCGGCAGGGTGCAGACATCGCTTAAATACATCTGGAGCGGGTCGTCCACCTTCTCCCCTATCTTGAACGGCACCGTGGGCGAGGTGGGGGTGATCAGGGCATCGAACCGCTCGAAGGCCTGCTCGAACTCCCGCCGGATCAGGGTGCGCACCTTCTGCGCCTTGAGGTAGTAGGCATCGTAGTAGCCTGCGGACAGGGCGTAGGTGCCCAGGATGATGCGCCGCTTCACCTCGGGGCCAAAGCCAAATTGCCTAGTCTTCTCCATGGCATCCCACATGTTTTCCCCTTTATAAGAGAAGCCATACTTCACTCCATCGTAGCGGGCGAGGTTAGCCATGGCCTCAGAGGGGGCGATTATGTAGTAGACGGGGAGGGCATACCTGGTATGGGGCAGCGAAACCTCCCAGTCAATCGTTGCCCCCAGCTCCTCAAGCTTGGCGATGGCACTTCGCATCACCTCGCGAACGCCATCTTGCATCCCTTCAATGAAGTATTCCTTTGGCACGCCCAGCTTAAGCCCCCTGAGGTCGGGGATAAGCGATTTGGTATAGTCGGGGACGGGGTAGTTCACCGATGTCGAATCGCGCCGGTCGTAGCCGGCGATGACATTCATCACCAGGGCCGAGTCGGTGACATCCTTGGTCATGGGCCCGATCTGGTCCAGGGAGCTGGCGAAGGCCACCAGGCCGTAGCGCGAGACCCGGCCATACGTGGGTTTGAGGCCAACGATGTTGCAGAACCCCGCCGGCTGGCGGATGCTGCCCCCAGTGTCGGAGCCCAGAGCATAGATCGTCTCGCCGGCGGCCACCGATACCGCCGGCCCCCCGCTTGAGCCGCCGGGGACTCGAGCCAGGTCCCACGGATTTGAGGTAATAAAAAAAGCCGAGTGCTCATTGGATGAGCCCATAGCGAACTCGTCCATGTTCCCCTTGCCCACCATCACCATGCCCGCATCTCTCAGACTTTCCACCACTGCGGCATCATAAGGGGGGATAAAACTCTCCAGCATCCTTGACGAGCAGGTGGTGCCAATACCCCTGGTGCACATATTGTCCTTGATCAATGCTGGGGCACCGGTAAGAGGGTGGAAATCGCCGATGCGAATTCGCTCATCTGCCTGCTCTGCCTGGCGCAGGGCCTCATCCTCGGTCACAGTAACGAAGGCGTGAACCTTCTCTTCGACCTGGGAGATTCGCTCCAGCACGGCCTTCGTCAGTTCAACAGAGGAAACCACCCTGTTCTTCAGCAGCTCGTGGGCCTGGTGAATGGTCAGGTCGTAAGGGTTCAACGCCTTCCCCCAATGATCAACTTTCGAACTGGCGGAGGTATTCGGCATACCAGCACAGGTGGTGAAGGACCTTGGCCGACCTCTCCGGCGTGGGATACGAGATGAGACCATTGTCCACCAGCTTCTTGTGCACCGGCGCCTCCCTCATCTCCGGGGTCATCATCAGGCTGGTGATGATGATCGGCGTCTGATGCTCATCCATGAGCTCGATGGCCTTATCCAAATTATTCATCTCATCGACCTCGATGAAGTCCATCATTTTCATTGCCTCATCCCTCAGGAATGAGGGCATGGAAATAGGGAGTCCGCCCATCATTCGCCACATACCTGACATCCCGATGGAGCCGACGGCGAGGATGGCATCGATGTTCTCATCCTCCATCATAGGCCAGAGGCACGGATAGGTGACGAAGCCGGCAGCCACCGTGTCCACCGGGTTCTGACGAGGCCAGCGCTCGGGCAGGACCTTATCCAGCTTTTCCAGGGTGCTCTGAGATAGAGTAGCGACCTCCAGTCCCAGCCTTGAGCAGGCATCTGTAGCCACCACCCCATGCCCCCCGCCACCGGTAAGTATCCCCACCCTTCTCCCCTTGGGCAAGGGCTGGCGAAGGAGAGCCGCGGCGACATCGAATAGCTCTTCGATCTCATCGGCCCTGATTACTCCAGCTTGCTTGAGTACCGCGTCCGAGACGACATCGGAGCCGGAGAGGGCGCCTGTATGTCCCCTGGCCGCCTTGGCCCCGGGCTCTGTCCGACCCACCTTTACCGCGACGATAGGCTTCTGCCTGCTTATCTCTTTAGCAAGCTTTAGGAAACGCCTCCCCTCTCTGAATCCTTCAATGTAGACGCCAATGACCGTGGTCTCTGGGTCCTGGGCCAGATACTCAAGGTAGTCCTCCATGTGCAGGTCGGCCTCATTGCCGCTGGAGATAAGCTTGCTGATACCGACACCTGCCTCCATGGCGCAACGAAGAATATGCCCGGCGAAGCCGCCGCTTTGGGCCACAACCCCCAGGTGCCCCCTTTTGATCCCCATGGTGGGCACAAAGCCTGTGGTAAAAAAATTGGCCGCTGTATTGAAGTGCCCCATGCAGTTTGGGCCAACGAAGCGTATTCCCCCTCGTTTGGCGATGGCCACGACCTCCCGCTCTATGTTGGCCCCTTCCTCACCTGTCTCCCCCAGCCCTGCGGAAACAACCAGCCCGGCCTTAACCCCTTTAGCCACGCAATCCTCCATAACTGTGGGTGCATCAGCGTAGGGGATGGCGATGACCACAAATTCCACTGGCTCAGGCACATCCCTCACACTCGGGTATGTCTGTAAACCAGCTACCTCAGGCCTCTTGTTATTTATGGCATAGACCTTTCTATTGTCCTTGGTCTCCAAGACGCGGTTGATGATGTTGAACCCCCATTTGCCGGGAAAGTTAGATGCTCCGATTACGGCAATAGAGCTGGGATTAAAGAGGTAGCTATCGAGATACTCAAAAAGGGCTCGATCCATTCCTTGACCTCCGTTCTATTAATCCAGCACCGCTCTCACCCTAAAGTAGCCCTCCTCCTGGCGAGGGGCATTGGCGAGGATCTCGCTCTGGGGAAGCGAGGCTGCTGCCTCGTCCTCACGCACCACATTCTCCAGGGGGATCGGGTATGCTGTAGGTGGAACGTCGCTGGTATCTACCTGCTGCAAAATCTCGAAATTCTCCAGTATATTGGAAAGCTGCCCCTGGAACCGCTCCAACTCCGCTTCGGAGAGACTCAAACGGCACAGGGTGGCGATGCGCACCACTTCCTCACGACTCAGCTTCATTTTCCACGCTCCTCAGTGGCAGTCTTGCCGATTATACACCTAACCGTGACCGCAAAGCAACACCATAAGGAGCGTTGCCAGCTATTATCAAAAAGGTTATAATGAAGCCGCGGTGTGAGATGGGGGAAACGAGAAGCGACTTCTATTGGCGAATTGAGGAAAGTGTAAAGGCTGAAGGGGGATAATCTATGCAGCACTATACCACGGACCGGATGCGCAATGTGGTGTTGCTTTCCCACTCCGGAGCGGGGAAGACCTCGCTGGCCGAGGCTGTGCTCTACAATGCGAAGGCTATCACCCGCTTGGGCAAGGTGGACCAGGGGAACACTACCTCAGACTACGACCCCGATGAGGTTAAACGCAAGATAAGCATTTATCTCTCCCTCCTTCCCTGTGAGTGGCAGGGGTTCAAGGTCAATACCATTGACACCCCGGGCTATGCTGACTTTATCGCAGAGGTCGAGGCTGCGGTGCGCATCGCCGATGGTGCCATCATTGTTGTTTGCGCCGCATCCGGCGTGGAGGTTGGCACTGAGCTGGTTTGGAGCTACGCTGAGGAGCAAAAAATCCCGCGCCTCATTTTTGTAAACAAGATCGATCGGGAAAACGCCGATTTCTTCAAGGCTTTGGAGGAGCTTAGGGCCAATTTCGGTAAGAGGTGCTTCCCTATAGAGCTCCCTATCGGTGCCCAGGACGAGTTTCAGGGAGTAGTCGACCTCATCAGTATGAAAGCCTATGCGGCTCCCAATTGGCAAGAGGATGAGATCCCCGATTCCGTCAAGGCTCAGGCTGAGGAATTTCGTGAGCAGCTAGTGGAGGCAGTGGCTGAAACAGATGATAACCTCATTGCCAAATACCTGGAGGGGGAGGAGCTTACTGATGAGGAGATCCGCAACGGTTTGCGAGTGGCCACCATTAAGGGGCAGGTGGTGCCCATTCTGGTGGGCTCCGCTCTACGGAATCTGGGTGTCGCCAGACTTTTGGATGCTGTTTGCTATTACCTACCATCACCCAAGGATCGGGGCCAGCTATCGGCAATAAACCCTGCTACCAAACAGGAGGAAGCCGTGGAGGCTGACCCCACCGCCCCGCTTGCCGCCCTGGTGTTCAAGACGACCGCCGACCCCTATGTAGGCAAGCTTACCTACTTCCGCGTTTATAGCGGCACTATTCATAGCGATTCTATGGTGTGGAACAGCAGCAGAAACTGTCAGGAGCGAATTGGACAACTTTATGTGCTCCGCGGTAAGGCTCAAGAGCCCGCGCCCCAGCTAATCACCGGCGACATAGGGGCGGTGGCCAAGCTGACAGAGACAGTTACCGGAGACACCCTATGCATGAAGGAACACCCGCTGACCCTGCCCGGCATTGAGTTTTCCCAGCCCTCCCTGAGCGTCGCGGTGCATCCAAAGACCAAGGCAGACCTTGACAAGCTGGGCTCATCCCTGACACGGCTCGCTGAAGAGGACCCCTCCCTCCAGGTTCGCCGCGAGGCCGATACCTTGGAGACCATCCTCTCCGGCTTGGGTGAGGCCCAGCTTGAGGTCGCTGCTGAGAAGATGCTTCGCAAATTTGGCGTCGATGTGAGGATGGAGAGGCCAAAGGTCCCCTATAAGGAGACCGTTACCGCCCCCACAAAAGCTGAATACAAGCATAAGAAGCAAACGGGGGGGCATGGGCAGTATGGTCATGTCTTCCTGGAGTTGGAGCCGCTGCCCAGGGGGGCAGGCTGCGAATTCAGCAATAGGATCGTGGGCGGTGTGGTGCCCAAGAACTACATCCCCGCCGTGGAAAAAGGGGTTTTGGAGGCACTTCAGGGAGGGGTGTTGGCCGGATATCCCGTGGCAGACATAAAGGTAACGCTCTACGACGGCAGCTATCATACTGTGGATTCTTCGGACATATCCTTTAAGGTCGCTGGCTCCCATGCCACAAGGAAGGGGCTCTCACAGGGGCAGCCTGTCTTGCTGGAGCCAATAGTGAGCATGAGGATCACCGTGCCCGAGAGCTTCACCGGCGATATTATCGGTGACCTCAACAGCAAGCGGGCTAAGGTGCTTGGGATGAACCCGCAGGGTGGATGGAACATTATTGAGGCTCAGGCACCTCTCGCCGAGGTCCAGCGCTACGCTATAGACCTTCGCTCCATCACCCAGGGGCGGGGCAACTTCCAAATGGAATTTAGCCATTACGAGGAGGTGCCAGCCCACATCACCCAAAAGATCACTGCCCAGAGGGAGAAGGCGGGTTAGAAGGCTGTAGGGCTACTTCCAGATTACGGTCCGCAGCATAGAGACACGGAGCCAGACCGGATATCCTCAAGGTGTCCCTGGTCATCGTAGAGCTCAAGGTAGTAATCGTGCCAGCCTGACGTCCACACACATCCACCGGCGTCGCAGAACACACCACTGAGGCACACGGTGCCCCATTCAAAATCCTCGCCGTGGATGGTCCAGGTGGTGGTCTGTTCGTTACACGGGTGTCCACTAGGGGCACACAGACGTGCATAGACGGTGACGGTTTCATATCCGCCGGTGGTGTCCACATCCATCTCCAGACAGACTTCGATACCTGAGGGGAAAGACTCGGAGACGTCATAGAAGTATTCATCATAGTCTATGACCGGAGCTTGGGCGGATAGGTAAACGGAACCAGACCAGCTATCCTCGTAGATTCCCTGGTCATCGTAGAGCTCAAGGTGGTATTCATACCAGCCTGTGCCGCCCGTCCAGGCAATGAGGCACACGGAGCCCCATTCAGAATCCTCGCTATGAATGGTCCAGGTGCCATAGTATTCGTCAACCCAGTATCCATCAGGGGCATACAGATTCGCATGGACATTGACAGTTTCATATCCGCCGGTGGTGTCCACATCCATCTCCAGGCAGACTTCGTGACCCGAAGGGAAAGACTCGTTAACATCAAAGAACCATTCATCATAGTCTGTCACCGGAGGTAGCGTTGGGGTTGGGGTTGGCGTTGGGGTCGGGGTGGGCCCAGGACAACAGCTTGCCGTGCCCAGGAGAACTAGGGCTAAAACAAGGACTACCGTCGCCATAACGCTTTTTTTCACGCTTCACCTCCAAGTGAAATAACCAACTATGCCGACCTCATCGATCTCTTGTGAGGTATGCGCGCTCCAAATTTAGCCAACCACTAATCGTTGCTCTTGCCCACCTCCTTTCAGTTTTGTTTGGCTGTTCCGATAAGCTATACCAGCCCTATCGCTTCAGCCACTGAGCAGCGCCTTCACCTTCTCGGTCAAGGCCGGGAGCACCTTTTTGAAATCGCCGACGACCCCGTAGCGAGCCTCCTTGAATATATTGGCCTCGGCGTCCTTGTTTATGGCGACGATGTTCTTGGAGCCAGAGCATCCCGCCATATGCTGGCTTGAACCGGATAGGGCAACAGCGATATAGAGGGTGGGGCTGACGATCTTGCCGGTGAGTCCGACTTGAAGCGATGCCGGCACCCAGCCGTTATCGCAGGGCGGCCTGGTGGCTCCGATGGCGGCGCCCAAGGCCTTGGCCAGCGGTTCCAGCTCCTGGAATGCCTCGCCGCTGCCCATGCCTCGCCCACCACAGATCACTACCTCGGCATCCTCCAGCTTGACCCCTTCAACCTCCTCCTTCACCGTGTCGATAACCTTGGTCCTGATCATTGACGGGTCAAGGCCGGATTCAATGGTTATGACCTCCCCTTTTCTGGAGTCATCCCTTTCCCGGGGGTCCATTGCTTTAGACCTTACTGTGGCCATTTGAGGCTTGGTTCCTTCACAGACGTAGATTGCCTTGGCGTTGCCCCCATAGACGCCTCGGGTCTGAAGAAGCAGTTTAGAGTCAGGGTCAATGGAAAGCTCCACGCAGTCCATGGAGACTGCTGTATCCAACCTAAAGGCTAACCTTGGGGCTAAGTCACGGCCCATGGCTGTCTGCCCCATAAGTAGGATGTTTGGCGCAACCTGTTTAACTACCTTTTCCATGACGGCCACGTAGGAGTCCGTCTGATAGTCTTTAAGAAGGGCATCGTCAACAACATAAACCTTGTCCGCTCCAAACGCGATCGCCTCTTTACCAAGGTCACCAATGCCGCTGCCCATCAAAACGAGAGAGAGCTCCTCGCCTAAGGCATCGGCAAGGCCCCGGCCACCGCCGAGAAGTTCGGTGGTGATTGGGGCCAGTTTTCCTTCGATGATCTCGCTACAGACCATTACTCCTTTATTATCAGCCACTGGACTTACCTCCTTTGAAGATCGTGCGACTATACTAGCTTGGCCTCTCTGAGTTTCAGCGCCAGATTAGCCCCTGCTTCCTCGGGGCTTTTGCCCTCGATAATCTCGCATTTTGCTTCCTTAACAGGGACAAATAACTTCAGCAGTGTGGTGCGTGACCCACTGGCGCCAAGCTTGGAGGCATCAGCGCCGATATCCTGGGCATTCCAGGTGGGCACCTCCTTCTTCGCTGCTGCCATAATCCCTTTCAGCTTTGGATAGCGGGGCTCGCCAAGCTCGTTTGATACCGTTATCAGCACCGGGGTGGAAACCTCGATCACCTCGTAGCCATCGGCGACCACCCTTTCCACCTTCACCTTGCCATCTAAAACCTCCACTTTTTTAGCCACCGTTACGCTGGGTATCTCCAGGAACTCGGCAATGCCCGAGCCTACCTGACCGGCATCCCAGTCTGCTGCTTGCCGGCCACAAAAGATGATGTCAAATTCCCCTACCTTCTTGATGGCCATTGCTAGAGCGTAGGCTGTGGAGCGGCTGTCGCCGTCTTCAAAGGCGGGGTCCTGGAGTAGGATTAGCTCATCGGCACCCATGGAAAGAGGTTTCTTGATCACATCCATGACAAAGCCCTTGCCCAGGCTGATCGCAGTGATCTTACCGCCATGAGCATCCTTGATTCGTAGTGCCGCCTCTACCGCCTGCTCATCAAAGGGGCTAACCACCTGATTTACACCGGTGGCAGGGATAGCTTGCTTTGCTGCCTCATCCACTTTAAAACTGCCCACCGGCGCCTCCGGATCCGCTATCTGTTTCACACAGACAATCATGTTGGGCATAGCAACCCCCTTTCTAAGATTTTACTTTAGGCTCGTTAAGGGAAATCCGCTATTAAATTTACCATGAGCTTAGAGGGGATGTCAAGCGAATAAAAATAACCCATTGTGTTGTCGATTAAGATAGGATCTGAACAAAGCCTTGACAAAGTGATTAAAACATGCTAAACTACATACCCTAGCTGAAAATAAGATAAAATATCATATAACAAATAGAAAGACTGGAGGGGGTCGATTTGCATGGATACACTGATGACTACCAAAGAAGCGGCTCAGTATCTAAAGCTAAACTACATGACTGTATACAAGCTAGCTCAGAGAGGCCGCATCCCCGCCTCTAAAGTAGGAGGAAACTGGAGGTTTAAAAGAGACGTCCTAGATGAATGGCTGACCAGAAAGGCGGGGATTGTTGAGGGCAATGTACTTGTTGTTGATGACGACCCGAGGATTCGCGAGGTGCTTAAGGACGTTATCTCGACGCAGGGGTATAGTGTGACCGCCGTTGAAACCGGGGAGCGAGCTCTTGAAGAGGTAGATAGGCGGCACTATGACCTGATTTTTCTCGACTTAATGCTACCAGGTATCACCGGTGTAGATGTCCTCGCTGCGATAAAGGAAAAGGACAAGAAAGCGGTGGTGGTCATCATCACCGGTTACGGTGATGATCCAATAGCCTTAGAGGCAATGTCGCTGGGACCCTTGTTTCTTATTCGGAAGCCCTTCCGGGCAAGCGATATCTCAGAGGTTCTCAGTGTGGTGGTCGGGGCAAGACGCTAGCTGAGTAAAATAAAGTGGTAGCACTAGTCGCTGGAGTTGTGGGTTTCCTAGTGGCCTACCTGTGGGACTGGGCATCCATAAAGAAGATCTCAGGGGGCAAACAGGGTATTGCCCTTTTAGTTGTTGCCATCCATGGGTATGCCATATATGCTGCCTGCTGGGGGGTGGGTGTGGACAGGTTCGCTTTGCCGGCTGCTGTCTCTTGGCTGGGGTGGTCCCTCTTACCTATCGCCGCGATATTGCTTATCTACTCCTGGTTCATTGAGCTTCCATCGGCAAAAACCTATGTCCAGCCCGGGGTTGGCTCCGAGCTGGTGACCACAGGGACCTGGGCCCTGACGCGCCACCCCGGGGTGCTTTGGTATGCTCTCGGACTCGTTGCTCTCCTCCTTGCCACCCGTTCCACCGTTCTGCTTTTCTGTGCCCCTGTCTGGATCGCTATGGATATCGTACATGTGGTGATGGAGGATGTCTATTTCTTCCCCAGGATGTTTCCGGATTACCCCCAATACAAGCAGCAGACCCCTATGCTGATTCCCACCAGGCGGAGTATCGCCGCCTGCTTGAAAACCCTTAGAGCCAAGGAGGCATGAAAGGAGGCTTTATGAGCACTGCCACAGAGTTACTGCGTCAGGGTAAGACGAGGGAGATGTGGCAAAAGTATTGTGGCTTTCTCGATTTAAGTATTGAGCAGTTCATGGAAACACAGAGGCATCTATTGCAGGAGCAGTTGGAGCTCTTGGCCGACTGCGAGCTGGGGCAGAAGATAATGCGGGGGGCCAGACCCACCACTGTAGAGGAGTTCCGCCGTCAGGTCCCCTTGACCACCTATGAGGATTATGCCCCCTACTTACTGGAGCAGAGGGAGGACGTCCTGCCGGAAACGCCTCTGTTCTGGCAGCGTACCTCCGGGAGGTCTGGGGAATACCGCTTCAAATGGGTCCCGGTCACAGAGAGGCTTTTTAGTGAGATCGGGCAATACATTGTTAGCATCCTAATTTTCTCGTCCTGTGCGGGACGGGGTGACATCAAATATCGAGATATGGATAAGGTTCTCTATGGAATGGCACCTCCCCCTTATACCACCGGGGCCTTTGCACGGGCGCTCCACCGCGAGCTGGTGCTTGATGTGTTCCCTCCCATGGGCGAGGCAGAAATAATGGCCTTTCGCCAAAGGATGGAGGAGGGTTTCCGCATTGCACTCAGCAAGGGGATGGACTATATGTTCGGTCTCGCCAGCGTCCTGGTATCGATAGGGGAGCAGATCGCCAACGGGACGATGGGAGGAACGAAGCCCTCCTTCTCTCAGCCCAAGGCTTTGCTTCGCCTGACCAGAGGGCTAATTAAAAGCAAGCTGGCGCGGCGCCCGCTGCTGCCCAGGGACCTATGGAAGCTGAAAGGGCTAACAAGCGGTGGTAGCGACTGCTCGGTGTTGAAGGAGAGGGTGAAGTACTATTGGGGAAGATACGCCCATGAGAGCTACGGCTGTGCCGAGGTCGGCATCTTCGCCATGCAAGCCTGGGACTATAAGGATATGACCCCTCTCCCCACGCTCTGCTTCATCGAGTTCATCCCTGAGGAGGAAAGCCAAAAGTCGAAGCAGGACCCGAGCTATCAGCCGCGCACCGTGCTGTTGAATGAGGTTGAGGCTGGCCACAGATACGAGGTGGTGTTCACCAGCTTCCACGGCGGCCCTTTTGCCCGGTATAGAGTGGGCGATATGATCGAGGTAACGGCGCTGCGCAATGAGCGGCTGAACATAAACCTGCCCCAGATAGCCTTTCACTCCCGCGTCGATGGCATCATCGATATCGGCGGCTTCACCCGCCTCACCGAGAAGGCCATCGGGCTTGCCATCGAAAACACAGGGATCGCCTATGAGGGGTGGACGGCGAGGAAGGAAATTCAGGATGGTGAAACTGTCCTTCATCTTTACATAGAGCTGAGGGACCAAAATAAGCCCCCCTGGGAGGTCAGGTATGAGATCCATAACAGCTTGAAGAAGCTGGATCTCGACTATGCTGCCGTGGAGGATATACTCCAGCGTCAGCCGTTGCGAGTAACGCCGTTATCGACAGGGGCATTTCAACGCTATATCATGGAGCAGGTGGTTGCCGGTGCGGAGCTAGCTCATCTGAAGCCGGCGCAAACAAACGCCTCGGACGAGACTATAGAGAGGCTCTTACGACCAGAATAGGTGGTTTCTGAATGAACTCTACAGCACTGATTCCTCTGGTTGGCCTTATCGGCTTTGTCGTGCTCATCATATTGGTGGCCAGGCAAGGCCTGCGAAACAGGCTGAACCAGCTCTTTATCTGGTATGCCTCTCTTCTCGCGGCGTGGAGCTTTGGCTCTTTTATGATGCGCGCCGATCTCCCGGTTATGGATACCTATTTCTGGTTCAGCTTTATGGGTGTCCCCCCCCTGTTTGCCTCCGTGGCTTTCTTTCATTTTGTCCGGGTGTTCCTCAATAGACCTGCGCCCCGATTTTGGCTCTTATTAGGCTACGGAATCTGCGTCCTGTTTATCATTGCTTTCGCTCGTGGTTATGTCATAGATTATGCCTACTTGAGCGAGGGGATCCTCTATTACGAGCTGGGGATCGCTGCCTATGCCATGGCCCCGGTGGCCCTTGGCTTCGGCGTAGCAGCGATCGTCAATCTGGTGCAGGCATACCGGAGGACTAAGGACCCCTTTACCCGCAACCGGATTGCCTATCCGTTGGCTGGTATTTTAATCGTGATGGTGCTCTCAATGACAAACTACATCCCAGGGTTGGGGCGGTACCCAATTGACCAGGCAGGCAACATGGTCAACGCCCTCCTTCTCACCTATGCCATCCTCAGATATAGGCTCCTCGATGTTACCTTCGTCCTGCGCAAGGGGTTCGTCTACTCCGTGCTCATGATATTCATCCTGACTGTTTTCCTTTCTTCTGTCCTTGTTTTGCAGATGGCCTTTCGTGATAACACCCAATACACTCTTGGGGTATCAGCGGTGATCACGGCGCTCATCCTGGCCTTCGCCTTCCAGCCGCTTTACGAGCTCACTCGGCGACGGGTCGATAGGTGGTTCTATAGGGAGAGTTATGACTATCGCCAGTCCCTGCTGAACGCTAGCCAGAGAATGAGCGCGATGATCGATCTTAACGAGCTATCGCAGTGGCTGGTGAATAATCTTCAGGAGACCATGGGTGCGTCAAAGGCGAGCTTGTTCCTCCTCGACCCGGGGATACAGCGATATGTTCCCAGGTTTGTAAAGGGGTATGAAGAATCTTCAATAGATCATATCAGGTTGCGAAGCGATAACCCCGTGGTAAAACATCTCGTCGGGGAAAATGGGTGTTTGACCCCGGAGGAGATCGACCGCATTCCCCAGCTACGCAGCCTTTGGGCAGCGGAGCGAGGGCAGTTAAAACAACTGGATGCCAAGGTGCTGGTTCCTCTGAAGGTGAAGGGGTATCTGATAGGCATTGTGGCGCTGGGCCCCAAGCGCTCTGAAGGGGCCTACTCCCTTGATGACCTGGGGCTCCTGCTCACGGTGGCTAGCCAGGCAGCGGTCGCGGTGGAGAATGCCCAGCTCTTTGAGACGAGCCTGCTGAGGGCCGAGAGGCTGAGGGAATCGGAGGCCAAATATCGGACTCTGGTAGAGGGTATCAACGATGCCTATATCATATTGCGCGGCGATCGCATAATATTTGCCAACAACAGATGCGCTGAAATCTTGGACCTGCCAATTGAGCAGATAATCGGGCAACGCTTCTTCAAGTTTGTCGCCCCTGAGTCGCTAGAGCTGGCGATGCAACTGTATGAAAGAAGCATTGGCGGTGAAAAAATATCAGGGGAGGATCTGTTCGAGTTGGCCATCATCATGGGGAGCGGGAGGCAAACGCCTATGGAGGCTGTCTTCAGGGATATAGTCTTTGAGGGCCAACCTGCCGTTTCTGGGATCCTCAGGGACATCACCGAGCGAAAGAGGGCTGAGAGGGAGCTAAGAAAGAGGAAAGATGAACTGGAGCAGAGAACAAATCAGCTCCTAGCGTTGCAAAAGGTAACTGCCTCCATCCAGAGTACCCTGGAACTAAGGGAGGTGTTGCAGCACGTCTCTGAGGCCGTGGTCCTTAACCTTGGATACGACCATTCGTTTATACATATAGTGGATGAAAAGATAAATGTTCATAGAGGAATGGTGTATTTCACCAAACTGGGAGACGGATTTATCAGGGATGCAGAGCGTGTGATGGGCCGAGCAGTGCTGGGTCAGGAGATTCCCAGGGTAAAAGGCTATAACCGTGTTGTGGATGAGGCATTGGAAGGTAAAACAGCGGTGGTGCATGACCTTTATGAGGTGGCCCAGCCCCCGTTTACCAAGGAGCAATGCGATACTATACAGGAGCTCTTAGGGGTGAAAACAATCGTGAATGTGCCTGCATTTGCCAAGGACAGGTATGTGGGCAGCATTCTTGTCTTCAGCGAGAAGGAGGAAATCGCCGAGGAAGAGTTGGAGCCGTTGAAGGTTCTGGCGAACCAGGCGGGTCTCGCCATAGAGAACGCCACCCTTTACCATCAGAGCGAGGAGAAGGCGCAGCAGATGGCAGTGCTCAGCGAGGTATCAGGGATCCTTGGCTCCAGCTTGGATATCAGGAATGTATACCACGCCTTTACCGCCGAGATTAAAAAGATCGTCGATTTTGACCGGGCCAGCATCGCCCTAGCGGAGGGGGATGAGCTTAGATTCTTCGCTGTTGCCTCCGATATGGAGACGGAGCTTGGCGATGGAGCCACCATGCCCCTAGAGGATACGGTTACGGCATGGGTTATGGAAAACAAAAGGACCAACATAGAAACAGATTTCACTCAGGAGGCGCAATTCCCTGTCAACGGGAAACATCTTGAGACTGGGTTAAGGTCAGCGATCCGCGTCCCCATCTTCTCCAAAGGGGAGATCATCGGCACCTTTAACCTCAGCAGTCGCCACCCCAGCGCTTATGGTGAGCGGGAGAAGGAAATCCTGGAGCAGGTGGCAGGTCAGCTAGGGGTGGCCGTGGAGAACTCTAGGCTTTTTATCAAGATAAGAGAACGCGAAATGGAGCTTAGTAAGGCCTATCAGGAGCTCAAGGCGGCACAGGATTTCATGGTTGAGTCGGAGAGGTTAAGGGCTTTGGGTGAGATGGCTGGCGGTGTGGCCCACGACTTCAATAACATCCTGTCGATTATCCTTGGCCGGACCCAGTTGGCTTTGGAGGATACCGATGATCCCAAGGTAAGAAGGGCGCTGGAGATCATTGAGCAGACTTCCCTCGACGCTTCAAAGACAGTGCGTCGCCTCCAGGATTTCGCCAGGGTGAGGGTCGATCGTGACCTGGAAACGGTTGACCTGAATCAAATAGTACAAAGCGCCTTGCAGATGGTGGAGTCTCGCAGGCTGGAGCGTCAGCAAACGGGGCATGTGGTGATCGATATTTACGCCGAGCTTGGTAAAGTGGCACCTGTTGAGGGCAACTCCGCGGAGCTAAATGAGGCGCTGGTTAATATCCTTTTCAACGCTATGGATGCCATGCCGGAGGGGGGTAAGATAACGGTTAAAACGGATTCAAAGAACAACTGGGTGCTTCTTTCCGTTAGCGATACCGGTATGGGCATAACTGATGAAACAAAAAATAAAATCTTCGACCCGTTCTTCACCACTAAAGGCCGAGAAGGCCTGGGGATGGGACTCAGTGTGACCTATGGTATTGTCCGAAGGCATGGCGGTAGCATCAGGGTGGAAAGCACTTTGGGAAAGGGAACCACCTTTCATATCAGGCTGCCTGTGGCCCGTGGCGCCGAAAAGAGGCAGCTCCCGACCAAACCTGTCCCCTATGTCGAGGAGGCAACAATACTCCTTGTCGATGACGACCCGCAGGTTAGTGAAGTTCTTGGGCTTATGCTCCAGCAGCTTGGTCACCAGGTATCGGGGTTCACCAGCGCAAAGGAGGCTCTCGATGCTTTTGAAAAGGGCGAGTTCAAGCTGGTGATCACTGACCTGGGGATGCCAGACATATCGGGGCGCGATGTTGCTAAGGCGGTTAAGGAAATGAAGCCGGAAACGCCAGTTCTTCTGATCACAGGCTGGGGGGTGCAACTTGACCCGGCGGAATTGAAGATGGAAGGGGTTGATGGGGTCATTGCAAAACCTTTTAGTAAAGAGGTTATTTTAGCAAAGCTATCGGAGTTGCTCAGTAATACCGACGGAACCTCCACGGTGCGAAAGGAGGATTGGTAAGGGTGAAATCCGAGAAAATTCTAATTGTCGACGATGAGTTTATGGCCCGCGAGATGATGCAGGAGATCCTGGAACGGGCAGGGTACCAGGCGATCGCTGTAGGGAGTGGAGAGGAAGCCCTTACGATAGCTGAGGAGCAGGATTTTGACCTACTGCTCGCCGATATCAAGATGCCCGAGATGGATGGTTTGGAGCTCGTGCAGAGGTTTCGAGAGCTAAGGCCTGATACCATCCCCATGCTGATCACCGGATATGCCAGTATCGAAACAGCACAGATAGCGGTAAGGGAGGGCGTTTATGATTACATCGTTAAGCCCTTTGAGCGGTCAGACCTTTGCGCTGCGGTAGCCAAAGCGTTGCGCCGCAAGATAGCAAGCGATGAGGAATTCCGCCTTAAGGAGTTAATGGGACTCTACAAGGTGAGTCAGTCCATAGTAACCAGCCAAGAACAGAGAGAGGTGCTTGATCTTATCATTAATGCTGCATTGCATCAGACAAAGTCCAGCGGTGGCGCCGTTCTCCTTTTCGACTCGTCGCGGCAGGGGGTGGTAATCGAAGCCGCTGTTGGGGTGTGGGAGCCCGCGACCAGGCTGGCCAACGCCATGCTGGAGCGGGGCATCAAGGAGTGGATTGCGGAAATGAGCGATCCCGCTATGTTTACCGACATTGAACAGCATCCCCTATTTGACCGAGTCCGACCGCTCTATCTTGAGCGACCGTTGCTTGCTCCCACCAGCAACAGGGTGGAGATGTTACTACTTCCCATAAAGAGCGAGAAGGAGATATTCGGCGTGCTCAATATCTATAGGGAGGGGGAGGCGAAGCTGCTGAGCCAGAGCGATCTAGAGCTCCTAACCATCCTTGCCACTCAGGCAGGTCTGTCGGTGAAGAGCCGCCAGCACTTCGCCGAGCTGGAAAAGAGTTGCCTGAGTGTCCTTCGCTCAGTAGCCTCCTTTGTCGAGAGTAGGAGTCACTACACTAGAGGCCATATGGAGAGGGTGGCTCAGCTAAGTGAGCAGCTTGGGTGTAGGATTGGGCTCAGTGAAGAGGAGGTAAACACCTTGAAGCTGGCTGCTAGTCTTCACGATATCGGCCTTATCGGCATCAGCGAGGCAATCCTGAATATGCCGGGCGAGCTCGCCCCCTTGGAATGGGATATGGTGAGACTTCATCCGATAATTAGTGACGAGATCCTTGCCCCGCTCAAGTTCCTTTCGGAGGTTCGCTATATCGTACGGCATCATCATGAACGCCTTGATGGCAGAGGCTACCCGGATGGCCTTTTAAGCGATGAGATAACGCCTTCAGTGCGTGTAGTGTCGTTGTGCGATTCCTATGATGCCATGACCTCGCCCCGTCCCTGGCGCCAGGCCTTTGCCAAGGACGAGGCAATCGCTATCCTTAAGGAGGAGAAGGGCACCAAATTCGACCCCGAGATAGCAGATGCTTTTATCGATATGCTGGGCGAACAGTGTTGACAAGCGTCCTGACGATCCTGGAGTGTAATCCTGCTCACTCTTTTTATCCCTGAATCAGATCCCATTACTATGCCATAGAATCCTACATCCCTGCCACGTCCTTGAGCTGTGACATTTTCAATGTTAAATTGAGCTCTCCCTTGACTCCACTGCCACATAGTCCCACCGTGATAAAGCCACTCGCATTTTCTACCCCTTTTGGTGTACGTTTTTTGTTTCGGGCGCTTTTATCGTAAGACAGTCCCCTGTTATCCGTTTATGTGAACGAGATCACCTTCTAGGCGAGCGTTAATATGCTATAATAACTAGCCATTTATCATTATGGGGGGCCTTTATGGAGTTTAGAAAAGATGTAAGGTCTATGGAATTATTAACCCCTTCGCTTCAATTCGGAAGACAGGTTGAGCTAATAGAATATCGGGAGGACCCGTTGACCGGTTCCCAGAGCAGGATAAACGTGCAAAGAGCGGGAAGGGCCAGGCAGGCGCAATGGGGCGAGGCCGATTTAAGTCAGGCGATAGAGAGGACAGCGGTTGGCTGCTTCTTCTGCCCGGCGAATATCGAGGGCAGCACGCCCAAATTCCCGCCAAAGATTTGCCCAGATGGCAGGATAAGGAGAGGCGAATCTTTGGTCTTCCCCAATCTATTCCCTTTCGCCGAATACCACGCTGTTGGCACCCTGACGAAGAGGCATTTTCTTGACCTTGACGGATTCACCCCTGGGATGCTCGTGGATAACATCGTTGCGTCCAGGGAATACATCTCCTTAGTGAGCCACCAGGACGAAAAGGTAAAATATCCTATGTACATCTGGAATTATCTGCCGCCAAGCGCTGCCAGTATAATCCATCCCCATGTTCAAGTCGTGTTGGATCGCGACCCAACGCCGGAGTTGGAGAAGCTTCTGGAAAGAAGCGAGGAATATTTCAGGAGGCATGGTGTAAATTACTGGCGGGCTTTAATCGAGGTGGAGAAGGAGATCGGCGAGAGGTACATCGGTGAGAACGATTCCCTGGCGGTCATCGCAAGCTACGCCCCACGGGGAAACAGAGAGGTTCAGATGATATTTAAAGGGGTGGGAAATCTGGCGGACCTGGATGAAAGGCAAACCGTGGATTTCGCTACCGCTATTACAAGCATATTGCATTGCTATAAGAAGATGGGTGTAAACTCCTTCAACCTGGCCACCTATTCGGCGCCAGTGGCGGAGAACCCGGATTACTATTGGCTAAATGCCAGGATGATCTCAAGGCCGTTTTTCCAGCCCTTCTACACCAGTGATGCCGGTTTCATGGAGCGGTTTAACGATGTTTGGGTCATCGAGACCCTACCTGAGGAAGTCGCCCGGGAGTCGAGGGCAATTTTTTAATCCCAGTACATATAGACGAAGTTCCGGTCCTCAAGGGCGCCGAACTTGTAGGCTACCTCTATACTTTCCAATATTCCACCGCCTATATTGCCTCTAGTCTCCTCCGACAATTCCAGATGTTTGCATTTGTAGAACGATTGTATATAACCATCAGTGTAGACCCTGTAAATGGTGTACCCGCCGGGGTATTCCATGGTGGCCGCAGTCTCAGGATATGGCATTCCTTCGGTTTCCGATGCATATGTCACCCTATTGCGATGGGTATGGCCTGAGAAAACCCCAATAACATTCTCATATACGCTGATCAATTCTCTAAACTCTTTAGCATCGTCATCATCAACTGTAAACTGAAAGAGCGGCAGGGAAATCGCGGTGCTATCGGCCTCTTCTGTGATTGGATGGTGCATGAAGATAACGACTTTTTCATCGTTAGATTCAGCAGAGTCCAACTGGGTTTTAAGCCACTGCATCTCCTGGTCGGGGATTTCGCCGCCATCCTGAGCAGGAGGGTCGCCCCAAAGTGCAGGGTCTCGGCTTACCGAATCGATGCAAATGAAACGATAGCCGCCATGATCGAAGCTATAATAGGTCGAATCTAGATCGAAGGCATCCATGAATACCTCATCTCCGACCGGCCCCTCATCATATTCGGGATCTGTGGGGTCATAGGGCCATATATCATGGTTTCCCATAATGGGGTAATAATCTGCCTCTAACTCATCAAGGATTTCCTTTGCATCTCCAAATTCATCTTGTTGCCCGGCCAATGCTGCGTACAAACCGTGATCAGTGATATCGCCCTTAATTATTGTGAATGCCACTTCCCTACTGTTGATCTCCACAACCACTTGCTCAAGTAGTTCAATGGTGTCCTCGATCCCATTCTCATTCCGATCCCAATCATGGCCAATGTGCGTATCATTAATGGTGGCAAAGCTGAACAGATAATCACCATCGGGTGGGGTCAAAGTGTTAAAGCTGTGCACCGGGCCTATGCCCTGCCTGCCATCATCTGTCGTGCTGCACACCCTGTAGTAATATTTCGTCCCTGACTCAAGCCCTGTCAATTCCATATAGTGGTAGATGTCATTGGTGGCTTCGCCATATGCGGTGTTTCCCAACTCCGGGGAGGTGTCCCATAAAATCCTGGTATCGCCCTCCTCGTCGGTGACCCAGGTCACCACCATCGAGGTGTCGGTTAAGGTTATCAGCTCCTCGTTATAGATCGTCAACTCACCTGTATTGACAGGCGAATACATACAGGCTGAACCGGCTGAAGCTACGACCATCATAACCGCCATTCCGAATACAGATATTAACCTTACCCCATATTCGCTCACTTTGCGCCTTGCCCTCTTTGCAGTATTGATCGGTTATCTTCGTAGGTTGAAAATATAATAACTACAAGCTCTACAAGTAATGCAAATGATGCTGGTTTTCTTAATCATCCCAGAGTGGGTTGATCACCAGACCGGCGGCTGTCTTGGGATAGAAATAGGTGGATTTTTGGGGCATCCTGGTGTCCTCATCGGCTGTCGCCAGGACGCTGGAGATGGGGGCCGGATTAAGGAGAAAGGCTAGCTGATATTCCCCTGAGTCCACCCGATTCACCGCCTCCAACCCGTCACGAGTATATTCGAGATCGTTCTCCTCCATGCCTGGGCTATCTATGACCAGCATCTGGCGCAATATCAGCCGGTGAAGGATATATACATCTGAATCCTTCAAAGCGCTCGGCTGTTTTGAGGGCATCGTCTCCCGCCTCAGCCTCAGCAGGCGCAGGCGCTGTCCATCGAGGCCATAAAGGCCGAAGGTTTTTTCGCTCTGACCACGTGCCTCTAGGATTTCAAGCCAGCTTTTAAAGGTGTCGTCCTTATTGGCTAGAGGAGCGAGCAGCTCTTGGTCGAAATAGATATCAAGCTCTCCCACCAGCTTCTCTAGGCTCTTTGATTCAAGCCCGCGCACCAGGCGGTGGGTGGGCAGCATGATTAGGTTTGGGTCTTCGGAGTCGGTGAGGGCCATCATCACGAAATTGAAGGCCTCGTTGCCGGTGCAGGATGGATGGGCTAAGAGCTGCTCCCGCCGGTAAGCCAGCGCCGCCTCATAGCGGTTATGACCATCGGCGATGTATAGGACCTGGTTGGCGAAGAATTCGCATATCCTGGCGACGGCTTTTTCGTCCGTTATCACCCACATAGAGAGGTTCACACCGTAGTTATCCGTAGCGCCCAACGGGGGCTTATTTATCGTATCGGGGAATTGCGATAGTATCCCCTTCCCCTGGTGTCGGAACAGCCCCATTATTGGGCTCAGGTTGGCATGGCAGGACTTGAGGAGGCGGATGCGGTCTGCACTGGGCTGCCCTATGGTCATCTCGTGAGGGCGAATCTGACCGCTGCCCGAAAGATCCTCCAGCCTGATCCGGGCGATGAGGCTAAAACGGCTCTTTACGGCGTCTTGATATGGGAAGCGGTGCTCTATCAGGTAGAAAGCGGGACGCTCCTCCCGAACCAGAATGCCCTCCCTGAGCCAGCCTTCCATGTTCAGGGCAGCCCTGGTGTATTTATTGTCTTGGGCGGTGTCCTCGGGGCGCTCCTCTCCGAACTCAAGCCTGATCACATTGTAGGGGCTTTTGTCATGGTACTGAAGTTGCTCCTTAGTGGAGATCACGTCATAAGGGGGGGTGATCACTGCGGAAAGGTCGCCAATCTGCTCCAGATTATAGCGAAGACCACGAAAGGGTTGGACATCGGCCACGCCGTCACTCCTCTATGGATTAATATAACAGGGCGGCGGTCAAAGGTCAATGTGGGGATATGGCATCCCTGATTTGCCGGGTGAAGGCTGCTGCTGCCGCAGCGGGCTGCTCGTTGCCCTCCATGATCTCAACGATTCGGCTGCCCACTATGACCCCATCGGCGAGTGCGGCTACTCGGCGAGCCTGCTCCGGGGTGGCGATGCCGAAGCCAACGCACAGTGGCTGGGAGGTTATGCTTCTCACCCGGATAATGAAGTCCTCTAGGTCGGAGGGCAGGGCCTCTCGGGCGCCGGTAACCCCCCTGAGCGATACCACATAGATGAACCCGCGCGATCTGGCGGCGACCAGGCGCAGGCGTTCCTCAGTGGTGGTGGGGGCGATCAGATAGATGAGGTCCAGCTCGTGTCTCTGGGTTAGCTCCTCAAGCTCTGCCCCCTCTTCAGGGGGCAGGTCGGGGACAATCATCCCATCGATGCCGGCCGCTTTGGAGGCGGCGCAGAAAGACTCCAGTCCATAATGGAACAATGGGTTATAATAGCTCATGAACACAAGCGGGGCATCGATCCTTTGCCGCAGCTTGTGGCCAACCTCGAGGCATAACCTCGGCGTAACGCCTTGCTCAAGCGCGCGGTGGCTTGCCCGTTGAATGGTGGTGCCATCGGCCAGTGGGTCGGAGAAGGGGATGCCGAGCTCGATCATATCGCACCCGCCCTCTACCAGGGCCGGCACCACCTCAAGCGTAGCTTCGATGCTAGGGTAGCCCACGGTTAGATAGGCGATCAGGGCCTTATGCTGCGGCGTAGCGAAAATAGCATCGATACGGCTCATTGATAACCTACCAGTGCCGTAATGGTAATACCTATATCCTTGTTGCCGCCTCCACTCAGTTCGAAGAAGCTCACAGGTGAACCCCTAGTGCCTGGGCTACGATATTCATGTCCTTATCGCCGCGCCCGCTCAGATTGACGAGGATTGTCTGGTCCTTCGATAGCTGGGAGGCGAGTCGTGTGGCATAATAGATGGCATGGGCTGGCTCCAGGGCCGGGATTATGCCCTCCTTCTCCGAGAGGATCTGAAAGCCCTCAAGTGCCTCTTCATCAGTAACGGCAACATAGCTTGCCCGCCCGCTCTCCTTGTAGTAGCTGTGTTCCGGGCCGACCCCCGGGTAGTCAAGCCCGGCCGATATGCTGTGGGTCTCCCGGATCTGCCCCGCCTCGTCCTGAAGGATGAAGGATTTTGTGCCATGAAGCACCCCGATGCTTCCCGCTGCCAGGCTGGCACTGTGCTTTCCGGTGTCAAGACCCAGGCCGGCAGCTTCGACCCCGATGAGCTTCACCCCTGAGTCGCCTGCTAATGGATGAAAGAGGCCTATGGCATTGCTGCCCCCGCCGACGCAGGCTACGGCATAATCGGGTAGGCGACCGGTGACTTCAAGCATCTGCTGCCGGGCCTCCATGCCGATAACCGACTGAAAATTGCGCACCATCATCGGGTAAGGGTGGGGGCCGACGACGCTACCCAGGAGGTAGTAAGTAGAATCGACATTGGCCACCCAGTCGCGGATGGCCTCATTAATCGCATCTTTAAGTGTCCGGCTGCCGCTTGCCACCGGCCGCACCTCAGCGCCGAGCAGCCTCATGCGGAACACATTTAACGATTGGCGGCCAATATCCTCCTCGCCCATGTAGACGACGCACTCCAGCCCGAGCATGGCGCAGACAGTGGCGCTGGCCACGCCGTGCTGCCCGGCCCCGGTCTCGGCGACGATTCGCTTCTTCCCCATGCGCTCGGCGAGCAGTCCCTGGCCCAGGGTGTTGTTTATCTTGTGGGCCCCGGTATGAGCCAGGTCCTCTCTCTTGAGGTAGATCCTAGCACCACCGCAGTGCTCGCTGAGCTTGGCGGCGAGGTATAGGGGCGTTGGCCTGCCGGCGAAGTCGCGGAGCAGTTCGGCGAGGCGCTCTTGAAAGCTGGCATCCTGCTGCGCCTCTCGGTAAGCCTTTTCCAGGGCCTCCAGGGCAGACATCAGGGTTTCAGGAACGAATTTGCCCCCGAACTGCCCGAAGTGCCCCAGCTCATCCGGCAATTTCTTCGCCCTTAACTCCCGTTCCAATTGTTTATCCACATTCTTCATCTACGTTTCTGACTTTATCGATAAAGCACTTAATCTTAGCGATGTCCTTCAACCCATCACTCTCCACGCCGCTAGAAACGTCCACACCCCAGGGCCTGGCGAGCCTGATGGCCTCGGCAACGTTCTCCGGGGACAGGCCGCCGGCGATAATCACCGGGAATATCTGCGAAATCTGCCTCGCCAGCTCCCAGTCGAAGGTTTGCCCGGTGCCCCCGTAGCTCCCTTCAACATGGCAGTCCAGGAGGCAGATAAAACCCTCGCCGTGGTTCTGGTAGCCACTGCTTATGTTGGCCAGGATGTCCTCGCTAGTCTGCTGGCTTCGCACCCCAACAGCTTTAATAATGGGCCTTTCGATGTCTCTCAGGTATTCCCAGGTCTCATCGCCGCTCAGTTGCACCCAATCGAGCGCGCAGTATTCGGCGACTCGGTTGACCTCATCGGCTGGTGTATTGACGAAGACGCCAACCACCAGCGGTTTTCGTCCTTTTACTGCCGTGATTATCTCCTTAGCCCGCTCTACATCTACCCTTCGTTTCGACTGGGCGAAGACCACTCCGATGAAGTCGGCCCCGGCCTCCGCTGCCACAATGGCATGGGCAGCCTCGGTAATGCCGCATATCTTCACCCGGGTCATAATAGCTCACTCACCTTTTTGGCCACGTCGCTGGCGGTAACCAGAGCCTCGCCGACAAGAATAGCATCAACCCCCCATTCTCTCAGCATCTGGACGTGGCCCCGATCCCTGATGCCGCTTTCGCTGACCACTATTCGGTCCGGGGGCACCAGGGGGCGAAGCCTCTTTGTGGTGGCAAGGTCAACGGCAAAGGTCTTCAGGTCGCGATTATTGATGCCGATGATCTCCGCCTCGCTCAAAAGGGCCCTTTCCACCTCGGCCTCGTCGTGAACCTCAACCAGGCACTTCATGCCCAGCCTATGGCTTAGCGAAAGCAGTCCCCATAGCTGCTGATCGCTGAGAATGGCGACGATTAGTAGCAGGGCATCGGCGCCATAGGCACGCGACTCATGGACCTGATAGGGGTCGAAGATGAAGTCCTTTCTGAGCAAGGGGATGTTTCGCCCTTCCAGTTCCTCGCTGATGTTTGCAATGTGCTCCAGACTGCCGTGAAAATACCTCTCCTCGGTCAATACCGATATGGCAGCGGCGCCACTTTGGGCATAGGTCCGGGCCATTTCTATCGGGTCGAGGTCGGGGCAGATCAACCCTTTCGATGGCGAGGCCTTTTTGACCTCGGCGATGAGCCGGATATCGTCGCCTCGAAGCGCAGCGGCCAAATCGCGTGGCGGTTTTTTCGAGTTTTTCGAGCAAAGGGCCTCCAACCTGGCCAGGGGCATGGTCTGCTTTCGCTTGGTTAGCTCCTCGGCCTTGGCCTTAACGATCTCATCCAATATCATGCCTTTCCTCGCAACTTTTGGCTGACCTTAATCAGCCCCTCAAGCTTTTCCAGCGCCTGGCCGCTATCGATTGTCTCTCTGGCCAGGGCTATTCCGTCTTTTATGGTTTCCGCCTTTTCACCGGCTACCAGCGCTGCTGCCGCGTTAAGAAGCACGATATCACGGCGAGGCCCTTTTTCGCCCTTGAGCACCATGAGCAGCATATCGGCGTTCTCCAGAGGCGAGCCGCCCCTGAGGCTGTCCATGCTTACCATGGAGAAGCCAAGCTCTTCAGGGTCTATGGAATAGCCTTTGATAACGCCTTTCTCTAACTCGCAGACAGTGGTCTGCCCGCCCAGGGTGATCTCATCCAGGCCATCCTCGCCATGCACCACCAGGGCATGATGGCAACCGAGCAGCCTCAGCACCTCGGCCATCTTCATTGTAAGCGATCTATCAGCAACCCCCAGCATTTGGGCCTGGGCGCCGGCGGGGTTGGTCAGGGGGCCGAGGATGTTGAACACGGTGCGGATGCCGATCTCGCGCCTGGGGGCCGAGGCGTATTTCATCGCCGGGTGAAAGACGGGGGCGAACATGAAGCCGATGCCCACCTCTTCAAGGCATTTCTCGACCTCTCTGGCACCGAGATCGATCCTGACTCCCAACTGCTCCAGCACATCAGCGCTGCCGCAGCCGCTTGACATGCCGCGATTGCCGTGCTTGGCCACCTTGAGCCCGGCGCCGGCGACGACGAAGGCGGCGGCGGTGGAGATATTAAAGGTTTGCGAGCCATCGCCGCCGGTGCCGCAGGTATCGACCAGCGGCCCGGATACGGCTACCAGGACCGCCCTGGTCCGCATCACCCGTGCCATCCCGGCGATCTCCTCCACCGTCTCCCCTTTGAGCCTGAGCGCGGTAACGAAGGCGCCGAACTGAGCCGGCGTTGCCTCGTTGTTCATAATCTCCTCCATGACCGAGGCCGCCTGCTCCATGTTGAGGGATTGGCCTGAGACGAGGGTATCGATAGCTTCTTTAATCATTGACTTGCCCCCCTATTAGTTGATGCTATAGGGCGAAAAAGGAAATTTCTCAGCAAATCCTTGCCCACCTCGGTCATGATGGATTCGGGGTGGAACTGCACCCCCTCCACTGGATACTCTCGGTGCCTGAGCCCCATAATGATACCATTATCCGTCCAGGCGGTCACCTCCAGGCAGTCGGGGAGGCCATTTCTCATCACTGCCAGCGAGTGATAGCGAATGGCGGGGAAGGGGTTGGGCAGCCCTTGAAGCACGCCCTCGCCATTGTGGTGGATCAGCGACGACTTGCCGTGCATGATCTCACCGGCCCGCTCCACAACAGCCCCATAGCTGTAGCCGACGCACTGGTGGCCGAGGCAAACGCCCAGAATGGGAATCTTGGGCCCGAAGTGGCGAATGGCCTCGTTTGAGATGCCGGCCCGATCTGGGGTGCCCGGCCCGGGCGAGATGACGATGCGCTCGGGCTTCATCCTCTCGATCTCAGCGATGGTGGTCTTATCGTTGCGCACCACCATCACCTCCTGGCCCAGTTCGCACAGGTACTGGAACAGGTTGTAGGTAAAGCTGTCGTAGTTATCTATAAGGAGTAGCATCTTATGAAAAACCCTCCGCCTGTTCGATAGACTTAATCAGGGCCTGTGCTTTATTCATGCTCTCCTGATGCTCGCACTCGGGCACGCTATCGGCCACGATGCCGCACCCTGCCTGGACATGGGCCGTTCCCTCGGTCATTATAATAGTGCGAATGGTTATCGCGGTATCCAGATTGCCCGAGAAGCTGAGATAGCCCACCGCCCCGGCGTATGGGCCTCGCTTATCAGGCTCAAGCTCGGCGATTATCTCCATGGCCCGAATCTTGGGCGCGCCGGAGACGGTGCCTGCTGGGAAACAGGCCCTCAGGGCATCGAATTGGTTCAGGTCGCGGCGCAGCTTCCCCTGAACATGTGACACCAGGTGCATCACATGGGAGTAGCGCTCCACATCCATGAGTTGGGTGACCTCAACGGTGCCCGGCTCGCTGACACGGCCGATGTCGTTACGCCCCAGGTCGACCAGCATGATATGCTCGGCACGCTCTTTTTCATCGCTCTTGAGCTCCTCCTCCAGAACCGTATCCTCAGCCGGGTCCCCTCCCCGAGGCCGCGTTCCGGCGATGGGGTGGGTGGCCACTATCCCGTCCTCCACCCGTACCAGAAGCTCCGGGGAGGCGCCCACGATGTGGCAGTCATCCAGATGAAGGTAGTACATATAGGGCGAGGGATTGATGCTCCTCAGCGCTCGATAGATGTCAAAGGGACTGGCAGTGGTAGTCTTGCTCAGCCGTTGCGACAGGACTACCTGAATGATCTCCCCAGCCTCGATGTACTCCTTCGCCTGGGCCACCTTGGCCTCGAACTCAGTCTTGGAGATATTGGACGTGACGGGAGATGGCGAGGGCGGCATTTTTTGGGCTCTTCCTTCCTGCTCGATAGGTTGGCTTAGTCTGTCTGCCAGAGAATCGATCCTTTCCACCGCTTTGCGGTATGCTGCCTCCACTTCGCCGTCGAGATGGGCGTGGCTGACCACCTTGATCTTGTGCGTCAGGTGATCGAATACCAGAACAGTATCAGCGAACATGAAAATGGTCTCTGGCAGGCCCAGAGGTTCGGAATCCGGGGAGGGCAGTTCTTCAAAGTGTCTCACGGCCTCGTACGCCAGATAGCCCACCGCTCCGCCGTGAAAGCGGGGCAGGCCGGGAACGGGAACCAGCCTGTATTTATCAAGCTCCTTCTGCACCTGAAGCAGGGGGTCGCTTTTCCCCTGGCCCTTGAGGACGAGGTATGGCTCGGAGCCAATGAAGCTGTAACGTGCCAATCGCTCCCCGCCTTCGACGCTTTCCAGAAGGAAGGAATAAGAGCCGCGAGCGATCTTGAGGTAGGCGGAGACCGGGGTCTCCAGGTCGGCAACGATCTCGCGGCAAATCGGCACTAGGTTGCCATCCCTCTTCAGCTTTCTCACCTCGTTTAATGTAGGGTAATACATTTTTTCGTCCTTTATGCTATATCCAGGTCGGACGGTTTTCCGACCTAAACAAAACCCTCCGCCCTAAGGGGCGAAGGGTTCAATTTCGCGGTGCCACCCTCGTTACCCCGGTAAACCGGGGTATCTCTTTCAGGTACGGCCCCGAGATATGGGGGCGATACCCTGGGCTCTGATAACGGTGCCCTCTCCGACAAAGCCTACTTGCAAATGCTCAGCTTTCGGTTTGCGACTCCCAGGTCCATTCGCGCGCCGGCGCTGGTATCGGCTCACACCTAACCCGACTCTCTGACCCTCGCTTGGCGCCTACTACTCCTGTTCTCAGCCTTTGCCCTATTTATTTTGGAGAAGGATAACATAAGATTAACCCAAAGTCAAGCGCCATGAATTACTTGCCCTTCCAAACGGGCGGTCTCTTCTCGGCAAAGGCCCTCGCCCCCTCTATCGCGTCCTCGGTAGCCAAGGCCGGAGCCATAATATTATACATATCCGTCACCTCCTCGGCAGAGGGATAGATGCTCTTGTAGGCTGCCTCCTTGGTTACCCTTACCGCCACCGGTGCATTTTTACATATACGCTCCGCCAAAGCAGTGGCGGCGGGCATAAGCTCCTCAGGGGGAACAACCTTGTTAACGAAGCCTATCTCGTAGGCGCGCTGAGCGCTTATCGGGTCGCCGGTGAGGAGCAACTCCATCGCCAATGCTGAGGGTATGTAACGGGGGAGGTGAGTACTCCCAAGGGCGGGGAGACCAACTGCCACCTCGGTTATTGAGAACCGGGCATTCTCGCTGGCGATCCTCAGATCACATTCCATAGCCAGAAGCCAACCTCCGGCATAGGCGGGGCCATTGACCGCAACAATGGTGGGTTTCCAGACATTGAGAGCAGTGGGGGTTATCCCTCCAATTCCCTCCTCTGGCTGGAAGAAGGCCCCCCGTGCCGCTCGCTCCTTGAGATCGATCCCGGCACAGAAGGCAGTCCCCGCCCCGGTGAGGATGGCCACCCACAGGTCGTCATCATCACGGAAATCCAGCCATGCCTTCTCCAGTTCCCCCATGAGCTCGAAGCTGAGAGCATTGCGACTCTCGGGGCGGTTCAGTGTGATATAGGCGATCCTTTCCTTCTTCTCATACAGAAGGACAGCCATATTGACCTCCCTTCATTTCTTGAATTGTCAACGGGCAACAAGGCTCAGGATGAGCCCCCCAGGGCCTGGAAGTACTTGCCTTCGCTCTTTATCGCCGGGGCGATCACCATCTCAACGCGCTGCATCTCCTTGACGGTGAGGGCGCCACACATGCCCATAGCGGTGCGCAGCGCTCCGACAAGGTTTTGCGTCCCGCCGGTTACCGTGGCTGGCCCGAACAGGATCTGCTCCAGGCTGCCTGTGGTGCCCACCTTAATCCGCGTCCCCCTTGGCAACGCCGGGTGGGGGTTAGCCATGCCCCAGTGGTAGCCCCGCCCCGGGGCCTCCTCAGCTTGAGCGAAAACAGAGCCCAGCATTACAGCGTCGGCGCCGGAGGCAAAGGCCTTGCAAATGTCGCCACCAGTACGAATACCGCCATCGGTGATCACGGCTACATATCTTCCGCTCTCCCTCAGATACTGATCACGGGCGGCGGCACAATCCATGGTGGCCGTCACCTGGGGAACGCCAACCCCCAGAACCTCCCGTGTGGTACAGGCGGCCCCGGGTCCCACGCCCACAAGGACTGCCGAAACACCCTCCCTCATCAGAGATAGAGCGGTGCTATAGCTTACACAATTACCTACAATGATCGGAGCCGACATTAGCTGGCACAGCTCAGAGAATATAAGACCACGATAGCTTTTCGATATATGGCGGGAAGTGGTTACCGTGGATTGCGCCACAAAGATGTCCACCCCGGCCTCTGCTGCGATGGGGACGAAGCGCTTGGTGTTCTGGGGCGTTACTGAAACAGCGCAAATGGCCCCCGCCTTCTTAATCTGACTTATTCGCTCCCCTATGAGGTTCTCCTTAATTGGCTCTGAATATACCTTCTGCAGGAAGGGGGTGACCTTATCGTCGGGGATGCTGGCGATTTGAGCCAGGATCTCATCGGTATTATCATAGCGGGTGTTTACCCCCTCCAGATTGAGCACCGCGAGCCCGCCCAGCTTGTTGAACAGGATAGCAAACCGGGTGTCGACCACAGCATCCATGGCCGAGGCCAGGATTGGGATGGGAAAGGTAAAGTCCCTCATGCTGAAATCGATATTTACTTGCTCTGGGTTGATGGTGACATCTCCCGGGACAATCGCAACCTCGTCAAAGCCGTAAGCACGTCGCATCTCCTTGAACTCGGGGGCTGCCATGATCTATCTCTCCTTGGCCGTGGTTTTGACAGACACTATATCAGGGGAGATGCTTAAAGTCAATGCCAAGGGGCGAGAGCGTCTATTAACTCACAGGGGTGCGGGGGCGCTAGCCCCCGAAGTTATCTCCCGGGTGGGTGGGAGGGCAGAAAAACTAAGCAAGCTCAGTGGACGGGGCGGGGGTCTATGAGATATAATGATTCGCCTTGGAGGAGCGATGCCTATCCTTTATATTGTAGCCACCCCGATAGGCAATTTGGAGGATGTTTCCTTACGTGCCCTGCGCATCCTTAATGAGGTGGCGCTCATTGCCGCTGAGGACACCCGTAAGACGAGGCGGCTGCTTGCTGCCTACGGCATTAAAACCCGGCTCACCAGTTATCATGAGCACAACAAAGAAGCCAAGCTTTCCTACCTGCTCGATCGTCTTGAGCGTGAGGATATGGCTTTGGTCTCCGAGGCGGGAATGCCCGGGATAAGCGACCCAGGCTACGAATTGGTGGTGGCGGCGGCTCAAAATGGCATCTCCATTGTCCCCATTCCGGGGCCCTCTGTTTTAGTCACCGCGCTCGCCATCTCTGGACTGGCTACGGATCGATTCGTCTACATTGGCTTCCTCCCCCGTAGGAAGGGGCAGCGCCGTCGTCTCTTGGAGCAGATCGCTGCGGAGGAGTGGACAATTGTCGCTTTCGAGGCGCCGCACCGTCTTGTTGCCGCATTGAATGATATAATAGATGTTGTGGGGGATCGCAGGATTGCTGTGTGTCGTGAGCTGACCAAGATCCATGAGGAGGTCTTTCGGGGGACGGTGAGCGCCGCTGTGGAGTATTTTCGGGAGCCCAGGGGGGAATTCACCCTGGTTATCGAGGGGAGGTCGAAAGGTGAATCGGCGCTCACCGTCCCCGTTGAAGGAGAACTACGCCGCTTATATGAGCAAGGTTTTTCCGCCAGGGACGCGGTAAATCAAGTGGCCAAGGCGACAGGCGCCTCTAAGAGGGAACTCTACAAGCTTTGGATAAGACTGAGCTAGCCTTTGTATTTTAACCCTATAGTGTGATAGAATAATTTAGTTTGTTGTGATAAGAGGGTTATGAGCGAGCGAATCTTAATTGCGGTTGCCTGGCCCTATGCCAATGGCCCGCTTCATCTGGGTCATGTCGCTGGTGCCTATTTGCCGCCGGACATCTTCGCCCGGTATCATCGGCTTAAGGGCAACGATGTGCTCATGGTCTCTGGCTCGGACCAGCATGGCACGCCGATAACGGTACGCGCTGAGCAGGAGGGCAGACCGCCGCGAGAGATCGCTGCCCGCTACCATGAGGAATTCCTCGATTCATGGGGCAAACTGGGCATCTCCTTCGACCTCTTTACCAGCACCGATACCCCGAACCATCATGAGCTGGCCCAGGATTTCTTTCTGACTCTCAAGGATAAGGATTACATCTATAAGGATATCATGACCCTTCTCTACTGCCCCAGTTGCAACAGATTCCTGCCGGATCGCTATGTGGAGGGCACATGCCCCTACTGTGGCTCTGAAGGGGTCAGGGGGGACCAGTGTGATTACTGTGGCAAGCCCCTGAATCCGGTGGACCTTATCGATCCACATTGCCGGATATGCTCCGCCCTTCCTGAGGTCAAGGAATCGGAGCACTTCTTCCTCCGCCTGAGCGCATTCAACGATCAGCTCCTCGATTGGGTCAGGGAGCAGACCCACTGGAAGCCGAATGTTTTGAACTTTACCATCAGCCTGCTCACCGAGGGACTGAAGGATCGGGCGATCACCAGGGATATTGAGTGGGGCATTCCCGTTCCCGTGCCCGGTTTCGACGACAAGCGAATCTACGTATGGTTTGAGGCGGTGATCGGCTATCTTTCGGCGAGTAAGGAGTGGGCCAGGAAATCGGGCGACGATGAGAGATGGCGCCAGTTCTGGCAGGGGGATGCCAAGTCCTATTACTTCATAGGAAAGGACAACATCCCCTTCCACACCATTATCTGGCCGGCGATGCTCATGGGCTATGGGGGGCTCAACCTCCCCTACGATGTGCCGGCCAATGAGTACCTCACGCTTGAGGGAAGGCCGCTCTCCACCAGCCGCAACTGGGCAGTGTGGCTCCCCGATTATCTGGAGCGTTACGACCCCGACCCGCTTCGCTTCTACCTTTCGGTGAATATGCCGGAGAGCGCAGATACCGACTTTTCATGGCGGGAGTTTGTGCGCCGCAACAATGACGAGTTGGTGGCTACCTACGGAAATCTGGTTCATCGGGTGCTTACGTTCACTTATCGCAGCTTCGATGAATCGGTGCCAGTGCCGGGTGAATTCGATGAGAAGAGCAAAGCGCTTCTGAAGAAGGCGGAGGATGCCATTAACGCTGTCGATAGGCTGCTTCACGGGTGTCATTTCAGGGAGGCGATGAGGACGGCGCTGAGCTTGGCTCACGAGGCTAATCGCTACCTCGATGACAAGGCCCCTTGGAAAAGGATCGGGGAGGATCGGCAGGGCGCTGCCACCTCTTTATACATTGCCCTCTCCGTGATTTCCTGCCTGAAAACAATTCTCTATCCCTTCTTGCCCTTTAGCTCCCAGAAATTGCATTATCTTCTCGGGTTTGATGGCCGGATTGAGGAGGGTGGCTGGTCGATGGCTAAGTTGCCGCCCGGTCAAAAGCTAGCCCCTCCCGAGCCCCTTTTTACCAAACTGGAAGAGAGGGTAGCGGACGAGGAGAACGCTAGGCTGGAGAGTGCCCGTTGCTAGTGGATTCTCATGCCCATATCGATGTCGGCCGCTTCGATAAAGACCGTGACCAAGTGCTATCCCGGGCCAGGGAAGCTGGGGTTGGTGCAGTGGTCAATGTGGGCAGTGACCTCGGTTCCAGCAGAGTTTCGATAAAGCTGGCCCAGCGGTATGAGGAGGTCTTCGCTGCCGTTGGCTTCCACCCCCATCGCGCCGCCAAGATGGTGGATGGCGACCTTGATAAGCTGGCTGAGCTTGCCCAGCATCCCAAGGTTGTCGCTATCGGGGAGATTGGTCTGGACTTCTATCGCAATCTATCGCCGAGAGCGGCCCAGATCGAGGCCTTCAAAGGGCAACTGGAACTCGCGGAGAGGCTTGGACTGCCGGTGATTATTCACTCTCGCAATGCACAGGACGAGGTGCTGAGCATACTAATCGATTGGGTGGGAAACGGTAAACGAGACAAACCGTTGGGGGTTCTCCATTGTTTTAGCGGAGATGGGAAGCTTGCTGAAAAGTATATTGAGATGGGCTTCCTCGTTTCTATCGCTGGCCCAGTTACCTACTCATCCTCTAATGCCCTGGAGATCGCCCATGACATCCCCCTGGAGAAGCTCCTCATTGAAACCGATTGTCCCTTTCTTACTCCCCATCCCCATCGGGGCAAAAGGAATGAGCCATCTTATCTATCTTATATCGTGGAGAAGATCGGAGAGATCAGGGGGGTGGCCCCCGATCTGGTGGCGGATCGCACCGCTGAGAATGCTATCCAGCTATTTGCTCTACCCGTGCTATTGAAAGGAGCTCGTTGAGAATCGCCTCTATTTACGAACCGATTGAGCAAGACCTAACCGTGGTGGAGGAGAACCTGAAAAAGTTTATCACGGCTAACCTCCCCTGGATGGAGGAGCCATTAGAACATGTTCTGGACAGTGGTGGCAAGCGGATTCGCCCCGCGCTCACCCTTCTCGCTGGCAAGTTCCATAACTACAACCTGGAGCAATTGATTCCTATAGCCACCGCTATCGAGCTGTTCCACACCGCAACCCTGATCCACGACGATGCTGTGGACGGATCCTCAATGCGGCGAGGCAGGCCCACAGTGAATAGCCGATGGGGCGACGGCATAGCCGTGCTTCTGGGGGACTATCTTTTTTCCAACTCCGCCTATATATTCTACGTCGTAGGTAACCTCAGGGTGATGAAACTTTTTTCCCAGACCTTGATAACTATTTCCAGCGGTCAGCTAAGGCAGCTATTTAGCGCCTATAACTGGCAGCAGAGTCGGCAGGATTATTATGAGCAGATCGGTAGCAAGACCGCCTCCCTCCTCTCCGCATCCACCGAAACAGGGGCGATTTTAAGCGAAGCTCCTGAGGAGGCAGTGGAGGCCCTCAAAACCTATGGGCATGACCTGGGCATGTCCTTTCAGATCGTTGATGACATCCTGGACTTCATCGGCGATGAGGAGGAGATGGGAAAGCCGGTGGGCAGCGACCTGCTTGAGGGTACGCTCACTCTGCCGGCAATCCTTCTGATGGAGAACTACCCACAGGATAACCCTGTAAGAGAGCTATTTCAAAAAAGGGGAGATCGGGAGGAGGTGCAGCGGGTTATCGAGATGGTTCGCAATTCACCCATTGTTGACGAGTGCTACCGTATCGCCGCTGACTTCTCAGCCAAGGCCTGCCGAGCCCTGGAGGGACTTCCGGATAACGCCTGCCGCCGCTCCCTCATCCACCTGGCGCACTACCTTATTGAGCGTCGCAAATAACCTTTTATACCCGGGCCCCAGCTATCTGGCCGCCTGTAGCGCCACCGATTGCGCTTAGCACCAGCGCAAACGCCATAGACACCGCAACAGCGTCCATGAAAGCCATGTCGCCCATGACTGCGCTTCCGGTAGCATAGTGGTATATTAGATTGAAGCCCAGCAGTAAGAAACCCGCTGGCATCCCGGCCATCGCGGCACCACGCCCCCAGTTATAAGTCCCGGCGTGACTGACCCCGGAGAAAACCCCGGCGATAAATCCAGCTATGAAGTAGCATATAGCGCTTATTGCTACTATTCCTATTATGATTGATGCTAACGGACCTACTAGAGCTGAAGCAATGCTGAGCAGGATGACCAATATTAGTCCTACAGCAGTGCCCAGTACTCTTGAGAAGGCCCCTAGCGTCAATCCTGCCAACATGCCGCCCACAACGCCGATAATGAACAAGGTGTAACCTCCAACTGAAAGCTCCAGAAGTTTAAGCAGAAAAACGAGCAGGAGCATTAAACCCAGGCTAATAAGTCCGCCTACCACTATCGCTGCTATCGGTCTCATATTGTTTGCCCCTTTCTCCTATGAGGTGTCCAGTTTACACAGACAAGCAGACGATGTCAAGTTGTCATATCCCGCCTCAGCCGGTCCAGAAACTCCACCGATTTCACCTCTCGCTCCAAGAGGTATCTTATATACTGGCGCATGAGGCTCTCCAGCTCCATCGATAGCTCGGAGCTTAGTCTCAACCGGCTGGCCCGGGTGTAGCCGCTGCTTGCCAGGAAGCGCATCACCTTGAGGGCATTGAGGGAGATGGGACGCGCCAAAGGCTCCTTCTCGCGACATGGGGGGCAGAGCACCCCACCGCCGGGGCTGAAGAAGTTGGCGGTCGGCTCGAGGGCTGATTTGCAGCCCAGACAACGGTGAAGCTCGGGCCTGTAGCCGAGGTGGGCCAGGAGATTGAGCTCGAAGTAGCGAAGGGTTAGCTCGCCATCCTGTGTGTCGCACAGGTGGTGAAGGGTGTCGAGAAACAGCTTGTAGACCGGGTAGCTCTCCATGTGTTCCGGGGTGAACTGGTCCACCAGCTCGGCGGCATAGAGGGCCAGGCTCAAGCGCCACAGGTCGCCCCTGAGGGGCATGAAGCTGGAGATAGTCTCCGATTGGGTGACGATGTCCAGGTTCTGGCCCCGCGCCAGCATCAGGGAGCTGTGTATGAGAAGCTCAAGATGCCCGCCCATCTTGCTCTTGGGGCGGCGCACTCCCTTGGCGATGGCGCTCAATTTGCCCAGGTTGGGGGTATAGAGGGTCAGGATCTTGTCCGCCTCCCCCACATTGGTCCTCTTGAGGACGATGGCCTCTGTTTTATAGACCTTTGGTATAGTCATTGCTTGGTAGCAGTCATTTCTGCCTTCCTTTTTCAATAACCTTCTTGCCAATTTCAGATGGGTTTACTCTATATTCGTCAAAATCCCTTATATTTTTGTCTGTTATTCAAATTTGATACTCTATTCCTCCCCTATGCTGGTGGCTTAAGTATTTGTTGGTTTTCACTTCGTCGTTAGAAAATACCCAATAAACTATTTGATCAACCCATACTCCTACAAAAATAAAGACATCAGCGATGTCAAACTTTATTTGTTGAAAATTCATCCAAAATGGTTCTGAGGAAGCATATTGTAGAGCCTTAGAGATTAAACTACCTCTTTTCTGTGTATTGATAGCCCTGCAAGCTTTTACCTCTACCCTAACATTGTTAATCCACAGGTCATACTGTCCATTATAATTGGGATCAATGGACTTATCAGGTTTTACAATCCTTCCGTCCAAATCCTTGATGTGCTCATGGCCCCAAATTTCGCCAAATATTCGCGGGGCAAGTCCATAAAGATCAAGATATCTGTTTGAGGAAACATAATCATTCCTAAGGTTCTCATATTCCTTAAATTTTATGACTTTTCTGTCTAATAGAAACATAAGAGCGTATTCGTATTCATTAAACGGAAAAACTGATGTTAGACTCTTAAGACGAGCATTCAACATTTTTCTATCCTCATTCTTCAATGACTCCGCAAATGAATCCATATAATCTTTAAGTTGCTTTATATCCATCTATATTCTCCGCCTTACTTCTCTATCTCAGGAAAGGGATTTCTCCATTGCCACCCAGCTTTCCCCGTTTTCCTGTAACGTTCTAATCTCCTTATAGTGATTTCTGCAAAGATTGGGTCGATATCGAATGTATAGACTTTTCTTTTCAATCCCTCTCCAGCAACTAATGTCGTTCCAGAATGGGCAAAAAAATCTACCACTAAATCCTTTTCACTACTACTTGACAAAATTATCCTCTCTATCGCCTTTAGAGGTTTTTGGGCATAACATCCAGGTACATTTTCTCCCATCCTATAAAATACTTGCTGAATATCCACCCATACATTGCCTGCTCTTATATATTTCGACCTGCTACGTTCTAAATTCTCTGTAATTTTTCCATTAACCTCTTTATAATACCCCCTTAATATTTTGGGAATGTCTGTATATTCAGCGTTCACATTAAAATTAGGGTTACCCTTAACATAATAAAGGAGTTCTTGTCTGACCCACATCCAGTTCTTTTGTGTCCCATATCCTCTCTGATTTCTCATCGTGATGATATTCCTGGGTTTCAGCTCTTTAAACTCTCTCATTAAGATAATAAAATCGGGCAGAGGTTGAAAATTATCTCTGTAATCCGTGCCCATCCATATATAAAGGTGAGAATCCCTCTCCATAATTGTAATTGCATTTCTCACCCATTTCTTAGAAAACTCTAAATACTCTTCCAAACTCACCTTAAAGAGGTTAGTTGTGTTTGCATTTCCAACTGCCACATTATAAGGTGGATCATTGATAATCAATTCAGTTTTTTCATCACCGATTATTTTTTTAACATCTCCCGGCTTTGTCGCATCTAATACACCAACCTTATGCCTATTTATTGGGTCTTCCCATATCTCACCATATTTTAATCGACATAACGGTAATATTTTTCCCCTTAATTTACTGTGAAAGTCCAGCCGCTTAAGCCTTTCAGTGGTCTCGGCCTTCTCCTCCTTCTCTTTCTCAATCAACAATTCATCACCAAACAAACTTAAGGTGATTGCCTTACTTTTCATAACCTACCTCCTAGCAAAATGTGATTTATCAAAGCCGCCAAGCTGGATTGCACATAACATCGTAATAGCTAACTTATTGTTCCCCTGCCCAATCTTCTCAAATCTCCTGGCGGTTCTCAAGGGCGCGGGTGAGGGTCACCTCGTCGGCGTACTCCAGGTCGGCGCCGAAGGGCAGACCCCGGGCCAGGCGGGTGACTTTAATCCCCAGGGGGGCAATAAGTCGCTGGAGGTACATGGCGGTCGCCTCGCCCTCAAGGTTGGGGTTGGTGGCCAGGATGACCTCCTCCACCCCGCTACCCTGGAGCCTGGCTAGAAGCTCCTTGA
>Ga0114930_10000323_pt1 | contig 51317 bp, 40 predicted proteins | sample AnhtaG_FD_87300 | JGI IMG/M metagenome (GOLD analysis project Ga0114930, IMG submission 87300) | Deep subsurface microbial communities from Anholt, Denmark to uncover new lineages of life (NeLLi) - Anholt_01485 metaG | ecosystem: Environmental > Aquatic > Marine > Oceanic > Sediment | place...
TAAGTTTGATTTTCATAGGCTCTTTCTCCTTTCAAAAATAGGTTTTAGATCAATCCCTATTTTAAGGAAAAGAGCCTTTTTTTCTACTCCTTTACTATTTCACACATAAAATTTTACACTACCCAATGTTCCCTCTGATATGGAAGGTGTGGCCATGCATTCATCCTTCATCGGATTCGTGGCCAAAACTTCGAATTCAGGCCCGGCTTTGATGACATACGCATCCCCCTCTTCACTGGAAAAGTACAGTTTTCCATCTGCCGCCACGCCGGATGCCGAAAAGGCGGCCATCTTCCCGAGCTGCTCTTTGTAAACAAGCTCGCCTGTTTTGGCCCGGTAACAACTCAGAGAACCGTTCCATTGCAAATTGTAGAGAAAATCCCCGTAAATGAGAGGGGTCAGCATGTACGAGCCCCCGCGCCTGACGCTCCAGACGATGGACTCGTTGGAAGTCTTATCTTCCGTTAACGAGATATCCCCCTCGGATTCCAGTTTTATCGCATAAATCGGGGACAAGCGTCCATGGGCACTGTTGATGAACACCATCCCATGGGCAACGACAGGTGTGGGAACCGGAATATCCCCGCCCCCGGATATCTTCCACAATTCTTTGCCCGTTTTAAAATCATACCCTCCGATATGTTTGAACCCGTTCACGATGACCTGCGTTTTCTTTTCTCCCACATGTATGGTCGGCGAGCTCCATGCGGGGACATCCTCCCGTGTCGTCCGCCAAATTTCCTTCCCGGTTTTGATATCCAAGGCGGCAAGGAAGGCGGTGTTAAGAGCATCACATTGGACGATGACAACGCCCTTATGGATGATTGGAGAACTGGCAAACTCCCATTGGGCCGAGGGGACCATAAAAAAAGCCGAATCGAGAAGACCGAAATCTTTTTTCCAAATCAGTTTGCCGTCCATATCGTAACAAAAGAGGCCTCAGAGCCGAAAAAGGCGACAATGTATTTCCCGTCTGTGCCGGGCGTGGAATTGGCGTGCGTCGCCTTGGGATGTCGCTTGACTTTGGGAACTCCTTTGTGCGCTGTTCTTTCCCACAAAATTTTCCCTGTTTTTTTATCCAAGCAGTACACTTTCCACTCGTGGACAGAGTCATCATCGACGGGTACGATGTTGCCATAGAGCCCGACTTTAAGCTCCGCATCGGCCTCGCCTGAAGCCGTCGTGATATACATGCGGTCTTCCCAAATGATCGGACTGGAGTGGGCAAGACCAGGGATCGCGATTTTCCATTTGATGTTTTTTAATGTTTCCACATCCCAGGATATTGGTGTGGCAAAATTCTCAGCAATGCCACTCGCGTTTGGCCCGCGGAAACTGGGCCAGTTTACCAAATCATTCTCATTCTGGCCCTGCAGTACGATTATCATTCCGAGCACAATAGCAACGACCAATAAAATTCGACTTGACATCGCTAACATAGATACCCTCCTGATTCATGAATTTGTGCAAGCATCACTACAATCATCTTGATTTTTGAACTCAAATCTAGATAGTAGCAAAACCAGGGTCAAAGGACAAATTTCGTTTTTGACACATGGACGTAATGTTATTATTATTACATTTAGCACAATTCCTAAGTTATGCCTGGATGACACATCGAAAAATTCGAAAAATGGAAAACATCCCATATGTCTCCAACGCCACGCCAGGGATCGACCCGAAAAGGGGCGACATCGAATTCCCCTGGTCCCCTAACCACAAAACGGCTAGGTCGTTCAACTGGCGCCCGGGCACAAGTCTCCTTCGGGTTCTTATGAGGAACGGGATGTCTGGCTGCACGTAGGGATATATAACCAAGACGGGAACGAAGAAGTGATTGACAAATAAGTTTAACTCCTATATAGTAGTTTTGTGAAATTAAACACCCGGAATCCTTCCATGGATTTTTTTAGGGGAAAATGCAGGGAAAACAACCTCAAGATCACACCCCAGCGTATCGTGATCTATCAAGAGCTTCTTAAGTCCAAAGACCACCCCAATGCAGAGGCCCTGCATAAACGTGTAAAGGAAATAATCCCTGATATCTCATTGGATACGGTGAATCGAACCCTATTGACTTATTTCAAAATCGGAATTATCAATCTCGTTGAGGGATATGGAGAAGCGAGACGGTATGACCCCCACATTGCAAATCATCACCATTTTCGGTGTGTGAACTGCCATTCTATAATAGACTTCGACTTCAAGCCTTATGATGATATAATCATTCCCGGGGATATAAAAAAAGCGCATACAGTTCTCAGCAAAAAAGTCCTTTTGGAGGGATACTGCAATAAATGCCGCAAAAGACAATAAAAAATTTTCCCTCTTTAATAGGAGTTAATACTAGTTAGTACTAGAAATTAAATATGGAGGTTTAGAATGGAAAAAGGCAAAAAGAGATTGACGACGGCCTTTGGCATTCCTGTGGCCGATGATCAGAACAGCATGACGGCAGGCGATCGAGGACCTGTCCTGATGCAGGATGTTCATCTTTTGGAGAAGCTGGGCCACTTCGATCGCGAACGTATCCCCGAACGGGTTGTCCATGCCAAAGGAGCAGGGGCTGGTGGTTATTTTGAAGTCACGGCCGATGTGACCAAATACACGAAAGCCAAGTTCCTTTCGGAAGTGGGCAAAAGGACCGAAGTCTTTGCCCGCTTTTCAACCGTGGGAGGCGAAAAGGGATCTGCCGATGCGGCGCGTGATCCGCGAGGTTTTGCCGTGAAGTTTTATACCGAAGAGGGCAACTATGACTTAGTTGGCAACAACACCCCGGTGTTCTTCATCCGGGATCCCTTGAAGTTTGCCGATTTCATCCACACCCAAAAGCGGCACCCTGCGAACAACTGCAAGGACCCGGATATGTTTTGGGACTTTCTCTCGTTGACGCCCGAATCCATCCACCAGGTCACTGTTTTGTTCTCCGACCGCGGCACTCCCGCCACTTATCGAAACATGAACGGCTACAGCAGCCACACCTTCAAGTGGTACAACGACAAGGGAGAGCAATTCTGGGTACAGTATCATTTCAAAACGGACCAGAGCATCAAGAACCTCTCCCGAGAGGAAGCCACCCGCATGTCAGGCGGGAATCCCGATCACGCCACCATGGATTTATTCGCAGCCATAGAACGAGGCAATCATCCATCCTGGACACTCGAAATGCAGATTATGCCATTTGAGGAAGGATTAAACTATCACTGGGACATCTTTGACATCACCAAGGTCTGGCCGCATGCCGAGGTTCCCCCTATCAAAATAGGCAAATTGGTTCTAAACCGGAATCCTGTCAATTATTTTGCTGAGGTGGAACAGGCGGCTTTCTGTCCGGGCAATCTTGTTCCCGGAATTGCAACATCACCGGATAAGATGCTCCAAGCCCGTCTCTTCTCTTACCATGACACACACATCCACCGCCTTGGACCGAACTATCATCTACTGCCCGTGAACGCGCCAAAAAACGCGCCCGAGACTAGCTATCAACGTGATGGATTCATGCGTTTGGATGAAAATGGCGATGGAGGACCCAATTATTGGCCCAACAGTATGGGGGGTCCAGAACCGGATCCGAGCACGGGAGAACCGCCGTTTGAAGTCTCGGGAACGGCTGCTCGCACGACCTATCCCCACCCCAACGATGATTTCGAACAAGCCGGTGTTTTGTACCGCAAGGTAATGACTGATGAAGACAGGGCGCATTTGGTGGGCAATATCGTCGATCATCTTAAGGGAGCCCAGAAGCGCATCCAGCGGCGCCAAACCGCCCTGTTTTACAAAGCCGATCCGGAATACGGGAGCCGCGTCGCTGAGGGATTGGGCCTGGATTTGAAGGACGTCGAACAATTGGCCGCGATGTCAAAGGAAGAGCGTGCAGAAGCTACAGAGGAAGGAGCTTAAACAAACGCATATGGCAGAACATGATTATCCTGGACTCGAGGATCAAAAAAATCAGCATGAGCACTTCAAAGTCACGTTTAACCACATTTTGGAGGATTTCAAAGAGGAAGGACCGACAAAGGCGCTAGCCACGTCGATCAATGTTTTTTTGCTCAACTGGCTCATCAATCACATCAAGGGCACTGACCTAAAACTTGGCAAATTTTTTACCGAAAAAGGATTAGCGAATCTCGAATAAGAATCGCACGTTCAAATCCTGTCTTTCCCCTGATCATCAATATTTGTTCTCTACCCTTTGACTGCTAATCACCGCTATGTTATACGCAGGAGGGTAATCCCTTCCGGTTTGTGGGTATTTCAGTGGGAATGTTCAAGCAGAACATCCCCGGATGTCCAAAAAGAGGTGCTATTGGAATTGGGAAACTGGCTCGAGACGCTGAAGGTCAAGAATAGAGCGGACGATGACCAAACAATCACGATTCAACCACCAAAGTTCGGCAAGGACCAACCCACCAGCAAATATGCAATCGTCCTCAAACTCACCGGCTTTTCCCTCGACACTCAGCAATCGACCACCATCACATGCACCCCTGACTATTCTATTCATCGTTTTTTTTCAAACTTCATTTACACTGGAAAAATATGGTATATTACAAGAGTGATCAAACATCGCATACAGATTTGATCCCTCCTCCATTGTCTGTACGTTTAACAGTGATCTGAGGGAAGAAATCAGGATCGAAGCTTGTTTAATCAAAAATATTTCATTTAAGTAGGACCAATATGACGAAGTTCAAAAACAAGAAAAACATACTTTTTGCTGGAATAGTTTTAGGGATGGGGATCTGTTTATTGGCCTTGACCAACTGCAAGAACGCCACTACCCCTGATGATTTGACCTCGGGAATCATTGTCACTGTCAAAAATGAGTGCGGTATTGCTGTGGATATATACTTGAACAAAAATTTCCAATTCACGATCGAATATTCGGACAGTAACAACATCAACAACGTATCCCTTGGATTACACGAGTTTGAAGCCAAAAAAAAGGGGACCGAGATACTTCTTTCCTATCTAAAGGTCGAAATATTTGAAAAAATAAATTACACATGGACGATTGAAAGTGGAGCCAGTTTCCACATCACCAATGAGTATGGGGAAACCCTGAGTATTTATGGAGACGGTGATTTATTAAGCGATATAGGATTTCAGGGAACCTTGATAATCGAAAACGTAATTTTTGGGGAGCACTTATTCCGCGCAACAACAAGCGATGGCACTGAAGTGGCTTCTATCCGTCTTGATTTTGACGAGAATAAGCCGTATCTCTGGACGATCAGCAAGTGAAGATGCCTAAAGCGTGCCTTTCCTGAGTAGCTCTCCATGGATATAAAAAGAGCGGTGGTGGTCAAATGGAAAAGAATATTCGATTTAAACTCAACGGGAAAACCCTAAGCTTGACATCAGATCCAGACCGCATGCTTTTGTGGGTCCTGCGTTCTGATCTCGATCTTACAGGCACAAAATACAGCTGCGGAGAGGGATTCTGCGGGGCCTGCACAGTACTGGTCAATAATGAGCCAGTCCTGTCTTGCCAATTTCCTCTCCAGGGTGTGGTGGGAAAAGAAATCTTGACGATCGAAGGACTCAAGAATAACGGCAAACTTCATCCTCTACAGACAGCTTTTATGCAGCACAATGCCCTCCAGTGCGGATTTTGCACACCCGGGATGATCCTGGGGGCCTACTCCATGCTTTTGAAAAATCCTGAACCTTCTACCAAGGATATCGTCGACACGATGGAAGGAAACCTATGTCGCTGCGGAAGCTATAACCGGATCATCCAAGCCATTCAAACAGCGGCACGGACGATGAGAGGAGATAAATCATGAGAGATGACACATACAGTTTCACCCTTGACCGCCGCGAATTTCTCAAACTTGTGGGTGGAGGGATCGTCATTTTTTTCTCGACGGGTGATCCGCTTGCCCTCCAACAAAGACGAGGCCGCAGATATCCTGAGGATTTCAATGCCTATCTCCTGATCGGAGAGGACGGCCGGGTTTCTTGTTTCACCGGAAAGATCGAGATGGGACAGGGCATCCACACCTCGCTCGCTCAAATGCTCGCGGAGGAACTGGATGTGCCGCTGAACAGTGTTGACATGGTTATGGGAGACACAGAACTCTGTCCGTACGACAGCGGGACTTTTGGATCGAGAAGCACAAAGTATTTCGGCCCTCCCTTGCGGCAAGCCGCAGCAGAGGCTCGGGCTGTTCTCATCCAACTGGCCTCCGAGCAACTTGGCACACCTCAGAAAAATCTTACAGCAAAAGAGGGGAACATCTTTGTTACGGACAATCCTCAGAAAAAGGTTTCGTATGCTCAACTCGCGAAAGGGAAAAAAATTGAACGTCACTTAGAGAAAAAGCCGCCTATCAAACATTACTCAAAACATACTGTATCGGGAAATCCGACTGATCGCGTGGACAGCAAGCCGAAAGTCACCGGAGAAGCCAAGTTTGCAGTAGACATCCGCTTACCGGATATGCTTCATGCCAAAATATTGAGGCCACCGGCTCATGGTGCGACGCTCAAAAGCGCAGACACATCTGCCGCTAAAAAAATCCCAAATATCCAGGTCATCCAGGACAAGGATATGATCGCTGTGCTACACAAGCACCCCGATGTAGCCGAAAAAGCATTGGGGCTGATAAAAGCTCAGTTCGAGCCATCAGGATCCACACTGGACAATAAAACCATATTCAAACACCTCAAGGATTCTGCTCCGAATGGGAATGTCGTGACCGAAGAAGGAAACATAGAGGATGGAAAACGCCTTTCTGCAAAAACATTCGAAAAAGCTTATTACAACCATTATGTCGCTCATGCTCCCTCCGAACCCCATACGGCTGTGGTCAACATCGAGGGAGACAAAGCAACGGTCTGGGCCTCCACCCAATCCCCTTTCAGGGCTCAAGGAGAAGTCGCTCAAGTGCTAGGTTTCCCCTTGGAGAAAGTTCGAGTGATCACGCCTTTTGTGGGGTGCGGGTTTGGCGGAAAAAACCAGGGGAATCAAATCACTGAAGCTGCCCGATTGGCCAAACTAAGCGGAAAACCGGTTCAGGTTGCCTGGACCCGAAAAGAGGAATTCTTTTACGACACCTTCCGGCCGGCAGCTGTTATCGACATCAAATCGGGCATAAACAGCGCGAATCAGATCGTCTTCTGGGAATATCACAATTATTTTGCAGGCGATAGAAGTTCTCAGCCTTTTTACAACATCCCACACTACAAAGTCCAATCCATGGGAGGATGGGGCGGCAGGAGTGAGGGCGGAAGCGTCCATCCTTTCGGCGTCGGCGCATGGCGTGGGCCGGGAAGCAACACAAACGTGTTCGCCATCGAATCCCACATCGACATCATGGCTGAAGAGGCCGGGATGAATCCCCTGGAGTTCCGATTGCACAATCTAACGGATGAAAGAATGAAGCGGATTTTGCTGGCAGCCGCAGAAAAGTTCGGGAAAACTTTTGCCAAAGCACCCAGCGGAAAGGGATACGGGCTCGCATGCACGGATTATCTCGGCACATATTTGGCCACCATGGCAGAAGTCAATGTGAATCAGAACAGTGGAGAAGTCCGGGTGGGACGTGTGGTTTGTGCCCAAGACACAGGAGAAGTGATCAATCCTGAAGGCGTGAGGATGCAGATCGAAGGGTGTATCACCATGGGACTCGGCTACTGTTTCACTGAAGAAATCCGATTTTCAAACGGCAGGATTTTGGATGAGAACTTCGACACCTACGAGATCCCTCGCTTTTCCTGGACACCCAAGATAGAAACAGTGCTCGTCGACAATCCCGAAATGCCCCCCCAAGGATGTGGAGAACCAGCTATAACATCGATGGGGGCTGTCATCGCCAACGCGGTCTACGACGTCATCGGCAAAAGGATGTTCACGCTCCCCATGACGCCGGCCCGTATCAAAGAGGCCCTGAGCTGACTATTCATACCTAAGAGAATCGACAGGATTCGCTCGAGCTGCTTTAAACGTGCTGATCCCCATTTCAACTGGATAAGGGAAATTCTGCAGCCATTTGTTCATCGCAAAAAAAGCGACAGGCCAAGCCAACACATTCGCGATCGCCACTAGCAAGAAAAATTTCCTGCAAAGCAAAACCACGATGGAACTCACCGAGGAGCCGAGCACCTTTCTGATTCCGATTTCCTTGGTCCGCTGCTCGGCCGTAAACGAGGCAAGTCCGAACAGGCCAAGGCACCCAATGATGACAGCCAGCACAGAAAACGTACGGATAATGCTGCCGAGTTTCTCTTCGGCTCGATGCTGCCCGTCAAAAAACTCGTCCAGAAAAAAGGAATAATAGGGCTGATTAGGGAAGGCTTTTTTCCACTTTTGTTCGATTTTCGTCATTGTCTCTGCAAGATCGTCGGAATTCAATCGTAAGATCAGTCTCCTCGCCCTATTTTCGATGGCTCCTTCCATTCCGATGTATTCGATGACCGTCGGTGCAACGACAGAATATAATGACCTCTGGTGAATATCCTTGAAAACTCCGATCACTGCTTTCCTCACCAGGCCGTCATCTGAAGGGATTTCGATCGTTTTCCCCACCGGATCATCCCATCCCATAGTTTTTGCAGCCGTCTCGTTGATCATCACAGCATCTGTGAAATCCGTCATTATCTCTTTTGAAAATCCACGTCCTCTAACCACCTCGATCTTAAACGTATCGAGATAGCCGTAATCCACGAGAAAGATATCCATCCTGATCATCTGGTCTTTGGAATGCCCTTCCGGGTAAGTTCCGATGTTGAACAAATACATTTCTCCTGGAACCATGGATGATGCCCCTGCGCTTTCGATTCCGATGGTATTCTGCAGCTCCTGTTTAAAAGATTCCAAACCGAGTCTCACTTCGTCATTCTGGATGGCAACAGCCAATAAATTCTGTTTATTGAAACCGAGGTCTTTGTTTTGCATGTATTTGTGCTGATTAAACACGATTATTGTGCAGATTATCAGAATGATAGAGATGACAAATTGGAAAACGACCAGAATGGAACGGAATCGGGAGCTCCTTGAGCCCTGTTGAATATGTCCTCTCAGAGCTGAGATGGGTTTAAAAGCAGAGAGAAATAACGCCGGGTAACTGCCGGCTACAAACCCGACAAATAACACGATCGCGGCCAAGCCGGCATACAGGTGTGTCATTCCCAGATAATTCAAGGTGATATCTTTACCCGATAGACTCGTAAAATACGGCAGAAAAAGACGGGCCATCATGATAGCGATAGCCAAAGACAATAGCGCAAAAACAAATGATTCCCCAAGAAATTGAACAATGAGCTTTGTCCTCTGGGCTCCAAGAACTTTGCGCATTCCCACTTCTTTCACCCGGCTGGCCGAGCGGGCGGTCGACAGATTCATGAAATTAATACACGCAATCAATAAAATCACAATAGCAATAGCCCAGAAGGCATACGTGATTCTGATATCGCTGTTGTCTCCTAATTCACCTTGAAGATTGGAGTGCAGGTGTATACTTTTTAGAGGCTGAAGATAGGTCTCCAGTTCGATCTCACTCTCCTTCAATGTCGGCCCAAGATATTTTTCATTGAATCCCTTCAACTTCTGCTCAAAATCTCTAATATCGGTATTTTTGTGCAGCAAAAAATAAGTCTGATAGCTGACACTCCAGGAACTCCCCAAACGGGGGTCGTATCGGATTAAAGTCGAAAACGATGCCAGAACATTAAACGTGAAATGGGAATTCGGTGGCGGATCTTTCACGACTCCTGTAAGACGGTAGTCGAATTTATTGTCCCAATTGATGATTTTGCCGACCGGGCTTTCGTCCCCAAAGTACTTTTGAGCGGTTTTTTCGGTAAAAACCATGGTGAACGGCACTTCAAGAGCCGTTTTGGGGTCACCTTCGATCAGTTCAAAGGAAAACACATCAAACAGAGATTGATCGACATACAGAACGCCTTCTTGAAAGAAATGCGTATTTTCATACGCAAACACCCTTTTTACAGTCGGCATAAATCTTACCGCATCCAATACCTCCGGAAAGTCTTGGACCATAGTCGGTCCCATAGGAGCAGGAGACCTGGCAAGATAAGTCGTTTGTCCCGATACGGTTCTCTTGGATGCAATCCGATAGATATTGTCCGCGTTTTTGTGGTAACCATCATAAGAAAGTTCATACCCGATGTAGGCAAAAATCAAAATGCAGCAGGTTATCCCGAGAGACAGCCCAAAAATGTTGATCAAGGAATAAAATTTGTGTTTGACCAGGTTGCGGTAAGCGATCGTTATATAGTTTTTAAACATCCCAAGACTCCTAGGCATTTTATAAAACAGTTTCCAAATTTATGTAAAAAAAGCAGAGATAGACTTCTCTGCTTCACGATGAGATAGAGTTTGAAGTTAAGGCGAATCTAAATCAGGCTTTTTTCGTCACCTATTCATAAACGAGGATAACCACTCGCCGATTCTGCGCTCTTCCATCACGGGTGGAATTATCGCCCACGGGAGCATCGCTTCCATAACTGATGACTTCCATCCTGTGGAGAGGGATATTGTATTTTTTATGCAGGTATTCCATCACGGCATCGGCTCTTCTCTTCCCCAATATCAAATTCCACTCTTCTTCTCCTGTGTTATCCGTGTGCCCTTGAATCTCCAGATACACGCCTTTATCTTGCGCGATCAGCACCTCGACGAACTTATCCAACGCGACCTTCGCTTCATCGCTCAGTTCCCATCTGTCGAACTTAAACTTCGCCTCATCATTTTTGAGAACCTCTTGAAATATCAGTCTTCCCTCTGCCGCTTTTTTCACTTCGCTGAGCTTGCTGTCGAACTCGGACCTCTGATTGCTCAATTCGGATTCTTGTTTTTTGATCAATGAACCCAATGTGGCCAACCGCTCATCATGCTCTTTGATCCTTTTCTGATTCTCTTCGACCGATGTTTCCACGCCTTCGACTTTTTGATCCAGAGTGGCCACTTCACCCATCACATATTTTTTCGTCGCACAGCCCGTTCCAGAAATGAGACCGATGATCAGTATTGTTCCGACTAGAATGGTTATTTTGTTTTTGTTCATATTTGCCTCCCATGCCTTTCTTTCAGTATTTTTATCATAACATAAGTTAGTTTCCCTTTTGAATAGAAAATATTATCCTGTGTCTTTTTTTTTCGCCGCTATAATATCCCTCTCTCGTTCGCACTCTGTAACTCTTTTTTTCAGTGACCACTTTGATCTTCCGGTACACGTTGTCGGGATCTGTATAGGATGTGTATCCTAGAATATACTGATGACTCAGTTCCTGCTTGATCAATCTCAAGGCATTTTTCAAATCCAGGGCCTGATTGACAAAAAAGGCCTTTCCGCCGGTCGTTTCTGAAAATCTTTCTAGAGATTCAGCAATACCAGAGGCCGTCAACCCCTGAGAACGTTTGTATTTTTTCAAAAACTGCTCGTTCAGAGGGATTTTGTATCCGATGGTGTATATCGGGATGTCCACTCTCCGCGCAACCTCGATAGCCTGTTCGGGAGAATATTCGCTGTCATTTTCGATTCCATCCGTGATCAAAAGAAGAGCCCGTTTTTCATTGTTCCCTTTGTTAGCAAAATCCGGGGATACACTCACAGCATCGTTCAAGGCAGTCTGACCGTAAGCTTCGGCCCTTTCCAAAACAGACAAAAAATCTGTTTTGTCTTTGGAAAAACTTGAGGCAACCTCCACATCCCCGTCAGCGAATATCAATAATGAGACCTCATCGCGGTCTGTTATCAGGTGTTTCATCAGATAATCGAGAGCATCTTTGCTTTCGCTCAGCTTATCCTGAAGGGCCATGCTGCCGCTAACATCGAGGAGGACAGTCAAACTCAACGGCGCTTCAAAATTGTGGCTGAAATAAGTTATATCCCTTTTTTTGTTATTCTCGTATACGAAAAAATCCTCCTCCGTGAGGTCGGTAATATGCCTTCCTTTCCTATTTTGAACACTCACAGCGATGGAAATGGCGGTAACAGCTACGTCATAGGCTATTTCTTGCTTCTTTTTTTCCTGGGAAGAGGATAACCGGGAAGTTCCAATCACAAAAGTCACAAAAAGGGCAACAAAAGCAATAGTCCGTTTTCCCATCTTGCTCTCTATTTTCAACACCTGCATCTATTTTTATCTCACAACTTGCATTAAATCGGGAATTATCTTCACCATAACACACTTGACTCTTCCAGTCACGCCATGAACATAGGCGAAAGCGAAGCTACTAATCGGTTGATTTTATCGTATATTTGTATTATGTAATATCTTTCTATGTGCCAAAATCAAACCATCCAATCTTTTTTTTATAAACATTTTACTTATGGAGGGACAATGTCATGAAGTCAAAATCTATGTATTTCCTCAGGCTGGCCATCATGTTCATCCTGTTTGGCCTGATCATTAACGCTCCCCTGCACCCTGCACAAAAAGTGCCGATCAGTTTCGACGAATACCATGGTCTCAACGGCACTGTGAATTATCTCAAAGCCGTGGCCAAAGCCTATCCCAATATCACAAAGCTCTTGGATATCGGCCAAAGCACGATGGGCAGACCGATCTATGTCCTCGTGATCTCCAACATGAAGACCGGGACCACGATTGATGCCCATGTGGACCTTCGGAATAAACGCAAAGAAGGCGTGAAAAATGTCATCCCGATGAAACCCTATCGAGGGAAGCCAGGTCATTGGATTTGCGGCGCCACACACGGGAACGAGTTCACCGGGACCGAAGTTTGTCTGTACACCATCGACAAGCTTGTCACAGGTTATGGATCTGACGAAGAGATCACAGGCATAATCGACAACAAAACCTTCTACATCTGCCCGATCGTCAACCCGGATGGGGTGTACAACAGCGTGGAAAAAGGCATGCCGCAGAGATACAATAGCATGAAAAAAGATGACGATAGCGACGGCAAGATCAACGAGGACGGGCCAGACGACCTCGACGGAGACGGTCGTATCTTGCAGTTTCGCTACAAGGATCCCAAAGGGAACTACGTTATGGATGATCAGGATCCGCGCTTGATGATACGACTCCGGGGAAACCAGAAAACCGACAAACCCCGATATTCTGTTATCACAGAGGATAAAGACAACGATGGCGATGGCAAGCATGGGGAGGATTCGGAAGCAGGTATCGACCTCAACCGTAATTTTCCCGAAGGCTGGTGGCGCACCGACGGATTCGCCGGCGGCAGGGGTGACTACTCTACTTCCGCACCTGAAACTCACGCCATGGCCGAATTTCTGACCAACCACACCAATATTCTGATGGCACAGAATTACCATACCTCGGGGGGATTTACCTACCGGCCGATGGGAACAGCCCCGCACCCCAACCTGCACCCCAAGGATGTGGCGGTCTTGGACTTCATCATGGGGAAAAAATACCTGGAGATAATCGGGGAAGAGATCCCGGAAGCATGGCAAAATCCCGAAAACCTGGATAAATACAAGGAGGAGCTCGAAAAGACTTCGAAAAATAAATACGCCATCATGCGCGGATACGAGCTGCCTCGGGGCTGGAAAGTGAGCTACGATGAAGACGAGGACGAACGTTATGGATATGGCATGGCCACGGACTGGATGTACATGCAGTACGGCATCTACGCTCTCACCACCGAACTCTGGAATCCTGGAAATGACATCCCGGATTTTCCCAAATCCGAGGGGGATGTGGATTATGCGCAGATACAACGGGAAGCGCTGAAATACCAGGATGAAAAATACGGCGGCGAGCTTTTTATCGCCTGGAAACCATACAAACACCCGGAACTGGGTGAGGGCGAAATCGGAGGCTGGCTTCCCAACTTGCGTAACAATGCCTGGCCTGGTGACCCGTTGCACAAAGTGTGCGAAGATCATTGGCAGTTCACGTTTTTCCGCGCAGGGCTACTGCCCGAGGTCGTGATCACCGATGTCAAAGCCCAAGTGCTGTACACGACAAATAACGCCAAAGAAGCCAAAGCCTTCCAGAGTGGTGATCAGGTCACGATCAAAAAAGGCCAGTCAAAGGGAAAATTCAAAGTTGTCCTGATCACAGCCCAGGTCAAAAATGAGGGAAAACTCGCCACCCATATCGCCCGCGGCGCCCAACTCGCCGGAAACAGAGAGGATGTGATCTGGCTGGTCGGCGATCCCACCAAAATAACTTATCTGCTCGGAACGCCTTTCCAAAAACTGGGTGTTATGGAAGGAACCATGAAAATTCCGGGCTACACAGGACAAAGGATGCCTGCAGCACCTGCCCAGCAGCGATCCCAACGGCGATTCTTCTATCCTCCGGGCTACCCGATGCCATTTAGGCGACAACAACAGAGGCAACCCACCCAAGTCAACCAGAAGGGCCCTTCACGGACAGCCACATGGCTTGTGGCTGTGGAGGGAAATACGTCGCTCAAAGTCGTGGTTACTTCGCAGAAAGGCGGCACCAAAGCGAAACCTGTTTCTATCGATTAAACGGAGGATGATGATGAAAATCAAAAGAATGTTTAAATACACGGCAACTCTCGTAATAACCATGGTTTTTGTCCTGACTCCCCAAGGCATAGCCCAGAAAAACCTGCAAAAAAGCCCGGGCGGCTACCACGGAGAATTGGACTTTCCGATCAGCTGGAGCCAATATTACAGCTATGCGGAGTGGACCAAGATCATGCACGACATCCAGAAAAAGTATCCGCAGCTATCGGATATCCAGTCCATCGGAAAAAGCCGGATGGGCCGTGACCAGTACTTGATAACAATCACAGCCAAGGCAACCGGAAAGCATTCCGAAAAAACAGCCATGTGGGTGGATGGTGCCATACACGGCAACGAAGTCAACGGGATAACCTGTTCTTTGTATTTGATGTGGTACCTGTTGACACGGTACGATTACGATCCCTATGTGCATGATCTTGTGGATAACTGCACTTTTTACATCCTGCCGGGGATGAACGTGGACGCCAATGAATCCTTTGTCGTACATCCCAACACCCCGAGCAATCCCCGCGAACCCTTCCGGCCGGAAGATAACGACGGCGACGGGCTTTACGATGAGGACCAGACCGAAGATGTGGACGGTGACGGGGAACTCTCCACCATGTACATCGAGGATCCCAAGGGGAACTACAAGCTCTCGGCTGACAAGAGGCAGTTTATCCGCGTAGAAGATCCTGAAGAGGGCGTGAAACTTTTCACGCGCATCGGGAGTGAAGGGTACGACAATGATGGGGACGGCTTGATCAACGAGGACGACATCGGGGGCCCAGATCCCAACCGGAATTTTCCGTACGGATGGAACCTGCAGGCAGGGAATCCCTATCCGATGTCAGAGTCCGAATGCCGAAACGTGTTCGAGTTTCAGCTCAGACACCCGAACATCTTCGCCAGTTTCCATTATCACAATACTGGCCGCTTGATCATGTTCCAGGCTCCGCCAGCAGCTAGACAGCCCAATATGAGCGCCGAACAAAGCCAGCGCATGCGGGAGATGCAAGAGCAGCGGCTGGCCATGATGCGGGAGACTAACAAGTACGCCCAGCTTTTCGACCGCCAGGTGGCGCCGGTCAACCAGCACGATTTGGACACGCAAACGGCCATCGTCACCGCAGGGGCACGGATTCTGCAAAATTACCGCCCCACCATCGGCGGACTCAGCGGTCAGGCTCACGCGGCCACCTACTACATGCTCGGCGCCTACAGTTATCTGATCGAACTCTGGGGTTCGAATGCCGAATATGCGGATATGGACGGTGACGGACGTGTTTCCGATGAAGAGATGCTCCAATGGATCGACATCGAACTCACGGGTGGAGGTTGGATCAATCCCCACAAAGTCGATCACCCCGACCTGGGTGAGATCTGGATAGGCGGATCCCCGAAAAAGCACATCCGCCGAACCCCTCCTGCCCGGTATATCGAGCAGGAAGCCTATAAAAATGCCCAGTTCGTGATGTACTGCGCCAGCCAGTTCCCCAAAGTCGAGGTTGCGGAAATCACGGTGAGGCCTGCAGCGGATAGCCTTTACTGGATCGAGGCGGCGATCAAAAACGACAGAGTTTACCCGACTGCCTCGGACAGAGCCCAACAATTGAAATTGGTTGAACAGGATAAGATCATGCTAAAGTCATCGAACAATGTTTCGATGATCGAGGTTCCGAAAGGTTCGGCTGCCACCGACCCATCCAATCCAAATGCGCAGGTGGAAGTGATCACAAAAAAGGGCACAGAATTCTGGCTTAAGGGAAAGCAGACACTCCGCTTCGGTGCTCTCGTGAAGATGGATGGGAATCAAGGCTGGGTAGAGGTTGATATCAAATCGGCACATGGAGGCACGGACACCAAGCGAATCAACATCAAAATCCAGTAACCGATGAATGAATTTTTACAGATTCTAAAACATTATGAGCAGGTAGACATAAATGGAAAAAGACATCAGGTATGTCCGTAGCGCCATTGAGGATCTAGCCTTCACGAGTCGTTCTTCGAGGGAATCTGACGGAGTCAGACGGCGAGGATGTATTGAGCACGACAGCATTAAAGGATCAGAGATCCGGATAAACAGAGGATAAAGTTGCATAGATGAAGAGTAAACGGGCGGAGTTCCGCAGCTGCCGAGAAGGGCGATGAGGGAATGGCGTTGAAGATCCGAACTAGAGCGGAGGACATTCCTGATGGCAAAAAAACACCGTGAAAATTATGCTGACTCAAACGGAGAGGGAGCTTTTCAATAGAATAAAAATTCTTTAAATATGAGGAACAAATGAAAACAGGAAAATCTTTGTATGTTTGTTTGGTAATCCTTTTTTCCATGGTTGTGGGAACGTCTTATTCCCAGAACATCGGAACCACAGCTGTAAGAGATATCGACAACATCCTGCCGGAAAAAGACCGGGCAAAGGTCATGAACGAAATCCTGGAATGGCGGTTGGAATACATCATTCCCGAGCTCATGCGACGGGAAGGGATCGATATGTGGCTCATCATCTGCAGAGAGTATAACGAGGATCCGGTTTACCTAAGCATGGTCCCGGAACCGACCATGGCGGCCCGCCGAACCTCCATCCTCATCTTCCATGACAAGGGTGAGGAGGAGGGCGTGGCAAGACTGACCGGCAGCTTCTATGGGATGGGAAAATGGTACAAATCCATCTTCACTGACCAAAGCAAAGACCAATTTGATGTCCTGGCCGACTATATCAAGAAGAGCAATCCGAAAAAAATAGGGATCAACGAATCGAAAACTTGGGCCTTCGGAGATGGGTTGTCCGCCTCCTTCAAAACTAGCTTAGTCAATGCGTTGGGTCCTGAATATTCTTCCCGCCTGGTATCGGCAGAAAACTTGTGTGTAGGGTGGTTGGAAATCCGAAGTCCGCAAGAACTGAGCCTGTATCGCCACATCTGCGGGATCGCCCATGACATCATCGCCGAATTTTTCTCTAATCAGGTGATCGTTCCGGATGCAACCACCACAGAGGATGTGGTCTGGTGGATCCGCCAGAGAATCACAGGTCTCGGATTAGAACCTTGGTTTCATCCCTCTGTCTCGATTCAACGATCCAAGAAAGACTCAGAGTTGTATAAGGACAATCCACGTGTGATCCGACGTGGAGACCTTTTGCACTGTGATGTCGGCATCGTCTACTTGGGGCTTTGCACCGACACACAGCAGAATGCCTACGTGTGCAGAATCGGTGAGAATGACGCCCCGGAGGGATTGAAAGAAGCGTTACGGAGGGGAAACCGGCTGCAGGATATCGTGATGGCAGAACATCGGGTCAGCCGAACTGGAAACGATGTTCTTCGTTCTTCACTAGAGAAAGCCAAAGCCGAAGGCCTGACTCCCAGCGTATACTGCCATCCTCTGGGTGTACATGGACATGCGGCCGGATTTGTGGTCGGGCTCTGGAACCGGCAGGACGGCGTCCCGGTTCGGGGTGATTATCCCTTGTATTACAACACGTGCTACGCGATCGAAATGAACAACCGGTACAAAGTTCCGGAGTGGGACGATCAGGATATCCGGATGGGCCTGGAAGAAGGGGGCGTTTTCACTAAAAACGGCTGCAAATTCATCGACAGACGCCAAACTAAATTATTCCTCATCAAATAATCCAGGATGTAAAGATTAAAAAGCTTTAATCTGAAATTCACATTCTTTTAACATTCATATGTTATCCTTGTCTGCCTTGAAGGAGTGAAACTCGAAAGACGAAGGAGAAGAGGAATGAAGCGATCGCGAATACTTTTTTTTCTACTCGTGTGGATCTGTTGTTCTTTGCCAACAACTCAGCTAGTAGCTGACACCACCAAACCCGATTTGGATGAACTCAAAGAAGCAGCCCCAAAAGTCTTCCTCGACTGCCGCGGTTGTGACAGAGACTATTTCCGGGACGAGATCACCTATATCAACTATGTCCGGGACAGAAAGGATGCGGACATCCATGTCCTGGTAACAGACCAAAGCACAGGAAGCGGAGGCCGAGAATACACGTTCGCTTTTATCGGACTGAATGAATATGCAGGTTTGGACAACACACTCACTTATTCGTCCGGGCCAAGCGACACCGGGGATGAAATCAGAAAGGGTCAGATAGAAGTGATGAGAAGAGGGATTTTCCCATACGTTGTGAAAACCCCTATCGCCAATTATATATATTTGAGCTTCCGTCAAAAACTCGAGCCCACTGCCGTGAAGGATCCCTGGAATTTTTGGGTTTTCAGCATCAGCGGGGACCTCCGTTTATCGGGAGAATCCAGCCGAAGCTCCCGCTCTCTGGATGTGAACATTTCAGCCAACAGGATCACTCCCGATTGGAAGATCCGGTTGGGTCTCTCCGGTGATTTTGATAAGCGGATTTACGACTATGATGAGTACATCGAAAGTATCTCGGAGGCTAAAAATGCCACGAGCATGGTCGTCAAAAGCATCAACGACCACTGGTCCGTAGGAGGCTGGGTCGAGGCTGAATCTAACACTTACAGCAACTTGGATCTTTTTTTCACGGTTGCCCCGGCGGTCGAGTACAATATATGGCCTTATTCCGAATCCACAAGGCGACAACTCCGATTCCTTTACAAAATCGGTTACAACCACGCCAATTACATAGAAGAAACGGTTTACGACAAAATGTCAGAGACCCTGTTCAATCAGTCGCTCACTGTGACCTTTGAGGTCAGGGAACCCTGGGGGAACGCTTCCACCGCCCTCGAAGGCTCGCACTATTTCCATGATTTCAGCATAAATCGTCTGCGATTGAGCGGATCCCTGGATTTCCGTGTCTTCAAAGGGCTATCAGTGGACATATATGGACGATATGATCTCGTCCACGACCAATTATCCTTGCCCTGGGGATATGCATCTCTGGATGAAGTTCTCCTGTCAAGAAAAGAGCTGCTCACAGCATACGATTATTCCATCTCTGTAGGACTGCGCTACACCTTTGGGTCGGTGTACAGCAACGTGGTCAATCCCCGGTTCGGAAGAACACGTTTCCGAGGAAGGGGAAGGTTTTAAATCTTAAGTGCATGTCAAATCCCATTTCCTTTTCCACAGACGTGAATTATAATAAACCCATGCGGATCCTGATCGTGGAAGACGACAAAAAAGTCGGGGGATTCTTGAAGAGAGGCCTTCAGGAAGAACAATATGCCGTGGACGTGTGCCGCAACGGCACCGATGCTCTCTACATGGCTCAGCTCAACCCATATGACGTTATCGTATTGGATATCATGTTGCCTGGGATGGACGGCTTCACGGTATGCCGAGAAATGAGACAAAAATCCATCCTCACGCCCATCCTTATGCTGACAGCCAAAGACGAGATCGAGGATAAGGTGACCGGGCTTTCCGAAGGAGCCGATGACTATCTGACCAAGCCATTCTCTTTCGATGAGCTATTAGCCCGGATCCGCGCACTCCTGAGAAGAAGCCAGGATTACAAGACCAAAGAGCTGAAGGCGGGAGACCTGGAACTAGATCCCTTTAGGCGGATCGTTACCAGGTCAGGAAAAAAGATCGATCTTACTGGCAAAGAATACGCTTTGCTGGAGTATTTGTTGCGAAACCGGGGGCGGACCGTAACCCCATCCATGATCCTCGAGCATGTCTGGGACATGGATTATATGGGTTCCAGCAACATCGTGAATGTGTACATCAATCATCTCCGCAACAAGATCGACAAGGATTTTGATATCAAGCTTATCCAAACCATCCGCGGACATGGATTCCGGATCGATGAAGATTAAAAAATTCAGATCGCTCAGCTTCAAACTCACTGTGTGGTATATCATGATACTGGGAGGAATCATCATCCTAGCCGGGATTTTTCAGTATCAGGGATTCAAAGACGGTCTTCTGGATGAATTGGATGTCAAGCTCCTCGAGATCGCCGACGAAACGTACGAAACCTGGTACCGTGAACGAGGTGTGTCTTGGGAAGACGCCATCCAGAAGACAACAAGCAAGTTCCAATTCTACCAACCGCTGATCCAACTAGTACAACTGGGTGAAAAAGACAAAAAAAAGATCGAAAAGGTCATCCGCGATAATCAGATTCCGGAAGGGAGTTTTCTGTTTGATAAAAAAACATATTATAGAGCCGATCGTTCTGATATCGATAGTCTGGTATACGAGACTTTTACAGAAAAAAAACTGAGCACCTATCCCGTTCGTACCATACTATATCCTGTAAGAGGACCCAATATCATGCAGGTGGGGATTTCGTTGGAGAACTCAGAGATCGATCTGCGAAGACTGATGATCATCATGATCCTCGCGGGAGGAGTGTTGTTGTTGTTGGCATCTTTAGGGGGAAATTTTATCATCCGGAAGGCCTTGAAGCCGGTCAAGAGTGTGGTGCAAACAGCCAAGGATATCTCCGCCGATGATCTGTCTTTGCGCATCGAGTCCGGACAGCGCCAAGACGAGATCGGAGAACTGGTGGATACCTTCAATGATATGATCTCCCGATTGGAAAAATCGGTCAAAAAAATCAAACAATTCAGCGGCGATGTCTCCCACGAGTTGAGAACTCCGCTCACCATCATCCGGGGTGAGATCGAAGTGCTCCTCCGGAAAGAGCGCAACAAAGAAGAGTACCAAAAAATTTTGAAGAGTACTCTCGAGGAAGCGGCCTATCTGGAGCGGATCATCGACGACTTGCTCTTCCTGTCTAGGATCGAATCTCTGGAAAAAAAAGAATTCGACAAATCGGTCCAGCTGGATGAGATCCTGTTAAAAGTTGTGGAAAGCCAGGAGCTTGCTGCAAAAAAGAAAAACATAACACTTGATCTCCAGAAAGTAGAACCCGCTAGGATCAACGGAGAAGAAATCCTGCTGGAGCGGATGCTCGTCAACATCATCGATAATGCCATCCGGTACACTCATCCTGGAGGGAAGGTGGTAGTTAGCCTGGATAAAAGGGAAGGATCCTCCACCCTTTTCGTACAAGACACGGGCATCGGGATCCCGGAAGAATCGCTGCCATTGATCTTCGACCGTTTTTATGTCGTGGATAAATCCCGATTTAAGGAAACTGGCGGTCTGGGGATGGGGCTTTCGATCGTTAAACGCGTGGTCGATTGCCATGGAGGAAAAATCGAAGTCAAAAGCGACGTGAACAAAGGAACCTCTTTCCTCATCCACTTCCCGGAAGCACAATAAACTAACGCTTTATTTTTCTGGCTTTACGTGGAACCCACTGCTCGATAAATTGCGATCGTCCCTCGTATTCGTCCACAAGATCCTGAAATATCGTCCGCATATGCTCGTAAGGCAGGGTTCCGATGATCATCCGGCCGTTGATGATCATGGTCGGCGTGGAACGGATCCCGTAGGTAAATTCATCGGAAGTCTTTTCGTACTCCATTCCCGTATTGGCGATGGACTCCACGATATCGTGAGTGATCGGATCACTGAGCGCTTGCTCCACTCCGTATTTCATCGCCAATTCCTGGCGCCATTCAGGTCTTCGGGCTAAGTTAAAGTTGGCAAAAATCTCATCGTGGATGGCGACGAACTGGGCCGGATCGTATGCCGCTATGTAAGCCAGCTCACAGGCTCCCGGATGAATATCCTTTTCCAGAGCAACTGGGTTGCAAAGCCCCTCCAGTGGAAAGAACTGAAAGGCGATGTTTATCTTTCCGGCGAACTCCTCTTTCAGTTTATCAAACTCCTGCGTAAGGAACAAACAGTCCGGGCAAAGAAAATCTGAAAACTCGATAATCTGGATCGGCGCGTCTTCTAAGTATTCGGTGGACCGTACTGTCCAGTAGGGTGAAATGATGCTGGGATTGGCTACCTCCGGTAGAGCGCGGAATTGCTTGATTATCCGCAAACTAACAGCGGCCTGGGCATCCTTTTTCGCATCATGATACTGAATCATGCCGTAAGCTCCGAGAGCGGTGATGCATGCAAAGGTCACGAGCATCTTTAGGGATGGTTGGAAAAAACGGATAAAAGAAACCCTTTTGTCCCGTCCGATCCCGTATTTCCAGAAAAGGAAAAAACTCAGAAGAGAAAAGAGGTAATAGCCGGTGCAAAGCAGACACAGGCTTCCCATGAAAAACACAGAGTAGGCAAACAACGCGATAACTCCGAGGATATTGAAGAATGCAATAAAGGAATTTGTGCGTTCAAAGCTTTCTGACGGAAAGAGGGCACCGAGAGCCACGAGCGCTCCAACGATTAATCCGAAAAAACCGAGGGGAACCCCCAGTACAGCAGAGACCATAGAGAAAGCAGAGCTATCGCAGTTGAAAAAGGCGCTGATGTCGCAAAAGGATCCTTCGAATACGTTTTCGGGATAATTAGCAAGAAAATAATGACGCATGGTCAGGATCGAGGCCACCATCATCCCGATTCCTGAAAAAAAGCTCAGAATCCGGGGCCACCGCACACCATCCAGAGTCAATGTCAGTGCCATCAGATGCTCCTAGAACAATTCTATCAATAATATCAATCTAGAGTACTGATTTTCCCCTCGTAAATCAAGGGTTACCCCGTTTGTTGCAGGATAGAATTTTTTACACCATTATCTAAGCAGCTTCCATTTTTCTGCTTCTTTTTTCAGAGTCAGTCTCGCTGTGGCATCGGCTTTGACGGTGATTCTTATTTCTAAAGGCTCCGGCTGAAGCAGCAGTTTCAGATTATACACACCTTCCAGGACTTGGACGGGTTCTCCCCCGACCACACCCCGGGCCTTTACTTCTCCGTGATCGTCCAGAACTACGAACTCGACTCGCAGAGTCTGTTCGAGTGAATCCAGCAGCTGTTTGGAATCTTTGGCATCCAGATAGATCCCTCCGGTGGAGGCGGCGATGGCTTCCAGCTGCTTGCGGGCTTCAATCTCCTTGATGTCGAATCCCACAATATTGACCTGGAGATCGAGCCCGGCCTCCTTCAACGCCGGCGCAATGGAGTTTATGTCGCCATCGCAGCTTTCCACCCCATCACTGATCAAGACGATGGTACCGCCCTTGAGGTCTTTGAAATCTTTGAGCCCCTCCAGCACGGAATACACCAGAGGCGTTTTCCCCCTGGGCGTGATGGCATCGACTGCATCCGTCAGCTGCTTCTTATTGATCAAACCGATAGGCGTGACCAACTCCGTGTCCTGGCAGGCCCTGTTATCATTTAATCCATAGCGATGCCCGTAGAGCCGCAGGCCCACGTTCATCTCGTCGGGGAGACCGTTAATGATCTGTTCCAGAACCTCCTTGGCGATCGTGATCTTGGCCTTGCCCTGGATCTGGCCCCACATGGAGTTGGAGGCATCCAGAATGAGTTCGACATTTTTGGCCGCCTTTTTCTCCGCCCCCTCCTCGAATCGGACCTCAACGAATCCTGGCATCCGCTCAGTCTGGATCCACTCAGCCTTCAGCCTGTACTCCACCGGCGAAGTCAGCTGCTTAAAGATCTGGTCTGCGTTCTCTTCGACCTTATCCGGTGATGGCGAATAATAATACTCCCCCTGACTGGAATAGGCAATTTCCTTGAATATCCGCTGCCTGGAATTTGTGTAATATGAAGTCTCCGCCTCCCATCCTCTCTGGACAGCAATTGTGGAAAAACTGATGCTTGAACCCAGAATACTGTCCCAAAGATCCGTATAATCCTGCATGCAGTCCCTGCTCCCACAGTCTAGAACGTCAAAAATCGCCAACACAGCACGATTCCCGTTTTGGGCTCCAACACTGTCAACCGCGGCTTTCAGGCCCTTGAAGGTGTTGGTTCCTCCTCCTCCCCTAACTTCTTTTTCCATGGCCTGCTTCAACATCGCTGCATCATGTGTGAAATCAGATAAGAAGGTGGGTTCATCTTCATATTTCATTAGCTGAAGATTCAAGCCCTCGCCGAGGTTATCCAGATATCCTCCGAGAATTTTCTTTACGATACCCACACTTGACCCCATGCTGCCGCTATCGTCGAACACGATAGTCAGATAAGACTCCGGACGGTCGATCTTTAGCAGATAATCATCGGGCGTCAGCTGGTAGGTCGCTTCTATGATATTCCCCACTGCCTTTTCCCTGGCCGGATCGATCTTTGTACCCTCCAGAGTCGAAAGCACATACCCGGGCCGCAAAACGCCGAGGTTGTTGATGTACAGGGTTAGATTATTCCCCGGCGTATCTTTCAAGGCGAGTTTGTAATAGTCGACATCCTCGCGTGTTGCATTTCCCCCCAGATATGTGCTCAGAGGAAGGCCCTGTGCCTGCCCGGGCGTATCGTTCGGCTCCTTCTCCCGGATCTGGACCTCACCCAGTGATTCTTCTCCGGGCTTCCGGTCGGCTCGTTCCAGGAAAAAGCCTTTGACAAACATCTCACGAATCTCTAATTGTTTAGTGCCGGTGCTTTGGGTAATCTGCATCTTCAGATATTTTGCCCGGGTCGGCGGCACCTCAAATTCTGGGCGGTCGCCGGCTTCAGGTTGGATAGTGATAGTTGTCAACGGGGAAAACCCCGTCTTCGGAGTCTGATCAGAAACCCAGAATTTCATCTCCTTCGGCTGATTCCGGCTGCCGAATTTGAAACCTATCCGGTGTATTTCGACAAACCTGCCCTGAGGAAAACAGAACACCGCTTCCTGGGGGAGTTTGTCTTGGGTAAGATCCGGCGCATAGGTATTGGCAATATTCTCGTGGTCGAGCAGCGTATGGTCGAGCATGTCGACAAAGCTCTCGCTCCTGGGAGGGACTTCCATGTAGATGACAGCACCTCCCCTCTTGTATGGTAGAAGGTCCTGCAAATTCCTCTCAGGCAGGCCGGTCTCGGCCGTTGAGGTTACCTCGAAGTCTTTGAGGTTTACAGCCCCGTTACCCAGGGCCGAGGTCCCGATCCCCACGCGGCCCGAGATCGGCTTCCCATTATCCAGGTCGAATAGGACCTTATCGTCAAAACGAAACAAGATCCGGCTGCCGCGAACATCCACGACAAAAGGCAGCCATTCTCTACGCGGATAATCGATCCGCGCACGCGCCAGGATCTCGAAACCGAGGGGTGTACGCATCCCCAACTCGAACCGGCTGGAAGTGAAGTTATATCCAACGATGTAATAATCGTTTGTATCCCTGAATCCGAACACGAGGCCGGTCAGATTGCCATTGCTCTGCACTGCGAACAGACTGGTCTTTATGGAATAGTCGGCCCAATCCTGATCTCCAGTCACCAGGAAGGTCGCCGGATGGCTCAAATAATTATAGATAGTCGAAAACTCGGAAAGAACGATCTGCCATTGACTTTCTTTTTCAAAGGAATCAGGATCGTCCCAGACCTGCCATTGGTCGATTTCACCAGAGGAAAAATCATCTTTAAAAAGGATCGTCCCTTCTTCCCCGGATGAGGCTCCTTCGGATGTACCCTCCGTCGGACCCGATTCTTCCCGATACCCTTTGACGAGAATTTCATTCATCTGAATATATTCTTCTTGATCAGAGGTAAGAAACCTGACTTTTAAATATTTGGCTTCGATCCCATCGAGCTGGAATTCCTGATAGCTGTTTTTCTCCGGTTTGATTTGAAACTTACCTGCCGATCGGAACGTATCCTCCTGATTCTCATCGGACACCAAAAACTCCACATCTTTCGGGAAATAGCCGTTGACCAGTTGAAGGCCGATGCTGTGGATCTCGACGGCTTTGCCCTGGGGAAAGGCATAAACAGCCTCAAAAGGAAGCGGATAATTTTTGAGGGTCAAAGTCATATAAGAACCCTGATCGAATTCCTTCTTCTCCATTTGGTAGTTGTGGTCGATCAAATACTTGACTGATCCTTTCTCGACCTCGGAAACGACCTCGGCGCCGCGCCGGAACGCAAGCAGGTCCTGCATTTCCCGGGGAGGAAGGGCAGAAGGGTCCAAGGATCTCACGGTCACGGGTCCGAACATAACCTTGGATCCTTGAAGACTCGATGCCCCCAATCCGAATTGCCCGCTGGGATAGCGGTTATCGTTCAGATCGAAGACAACGTGCTCATTAGCGCTGAAACGCAGACGATTCCCAGCATAATCCAAGCGCAGCAAGACTTCGACGCCCGGGATCAGATCAACTCTAAAAAACGCCAGCAGCTCGAATCCCTCAGGCGTACGCACCACCAACTCGAACCGGTACTGGTAAAAATTGTATCCGACTAAATAAAAATTCTCGGCATCCTGATAACCGCAGATGATACCCACCAGGTAACCTTGGCGAGCCACCGAGGTCAAGGACGTTTCCACCGTATAGTTCTGCCAATCTTTCTCTCCGGCCAGAAGAGCCGTGGCCATGGTGTTGTCCTTATTATGGATACCGGAAAAATCGCCCAGGCCGAAGCGCCATATTCCGGGCGATCTTTTGGCTTCCGGGTCGTCCACGACCTCCCAATTCCCCACTAGATCCGTAAAATTGCTTTTAAACATGACTTTCTGGGCGCTAAGGCTACTATTGATCAGAACCAGCCCAACTAAGGCAAACAGAACTCCTACAGCCTTATAATTTTTCATTCTTCCTCCCTTCATACACGCTGCCTTCGCACCCCCACATATCCTTCTTGTAGCAGTCTTCCAGGTTGTCAATCTCGACCGATGCATAGACAGTTTTTACTTTAATATAAATACAGATAATTATAAGGTGTGGCAACTAAAATCTTAAAAGCCATTCCACTTCTCCTTTTATTTATCCGAAGAATTATACGTATCTAGATTCCATTGAGTTTTGGTCCTGTTTTTTGATAATGTAAATGAAATAAAGAGGAATCACAAGGAGAAAAAAATGAGAATATTTTGGCGGTTATTCGGATTACTTTTTATCGGATGTTCTTTGATTTGGCCGGGTGGAGCGGAAAATCCACGTGTTTTGATCAAAACAGAACTCGGGGATATCACGATTGAAATTTATGAAAAGGATGCCCCGATCACGGCAGCTAATTTTCTGAAGTATGTGGATGAGGGCCGTTATAAGAACGGATGTTTTTACCGTATTGTCACGATGGACAACCAGCCCAATAATGACATCAAGATCGAAGTCATCCAGGGCGGATTGAGTGCAGAAACTCGAGGGAATATGCTCTCTCCCATCGAACACGAAACAACGGATAAAACAGGCATCCTCCACAAAAATGGCGTGATTTCCATGGCCAGATCAAAACCCGGGACAGCCTCTTCGGAGTTTTTCATCTGTGTTGGAGACCAGCCCGAGCTGGATTTTGAGGGCAAACGCAATCCGGATGGCCAGGGATTTTCTGCCTTTGGCAAAGTGGTAGGCGGCATGGAGGTAGTAAAAAAAATTCATCAGCAACCCAATGAAGGGCAGATGCTCGATCCGAGAATAAAGATTTTGGATATTGTCAGAGTCAAATGAAAATGCCAACAGGCGTCCGCATTCTATTCTTGGGAATAATTTTTCTATCAATTCTTATGCCCTCCTCTTGCAAGCCGGGCAAGGCTCTTCCAGATAGGCTTCTCTGGTATGAATACCCGGCCTCTTATTTTGAAGAAGCTTTGCCATTGGGGAACGGCCGGATCGGGGCTATGGTTTATGGCGGCATCCCCTCTGAACACATCCTACTGAATGAAGAAACTTTGTGGGCCGGTGGGTCTGTGGATCCCGACATGAATCCGGAAGCCGTTAATTACCTTCCCAAGGTCCGTGAAGCCCTGTTCAATAGAGACTATCCTCTGGCCGATAAAGTGGTCCGTAACATGCAAGGAAAATTCTCCGAGTCATTCCTGCCTTTGGGAGATCTTTACATCGATTTCCCGCATGAACAGAAAGCAGAAGATTATTATCGGGATTTAAGCTTAAGAGATGCGATCGCCTCAACCCGATACAGGATAGGAACCGTCTTATACCAGAGAGAGGTATTTGTCTCCCATCCTGACCAGTTGCTGATCATCCGACTTTCCGCCAGCAAAGCAGGCGCCCTGGACTTCACGCTTCGCTGTACAAGCCAGCTTCGACACAACACCCGAACGACTCCGGACCACAAGCTGATACTTGAAGGACAGGGTCCCATGCATGCGGAACCGAACTACCGTGGCGATATACCGAATGCAATGGTATATGATGAAGGCCCTAAAGGAAAAGGCATACGATTCCAGGTCGAAGCACATATACTGGAAACAGATGGGACTAGGGAGCATTCGGAGACGACCGTTTCTGTTCACCAGGCCAAAAAAGCTGTGATCGCCGTTGCTGTCGCCACAAGCTACAATGGTTTCGATAAAGAACCGGGGACCGAGGGCAAAGACCCTGTGAAGCAGATAAACACCTGGTTCGAAAGGGCAGAAGGCCAATCCTATGCAAACTTCAGACAAACGCATGTCCGGGACTTCCAAGGTTTTTTCGATCGTGTCGTTTTATTTTGTGGGGAGAACACACAAAAAAACCTGCCCACGGATCAGCGTCTCAAACAATATCAAGAAGGGGCGGAGGATCGTGATCTGGAAGCCCTGTATTTCCAGTTCGGTCGGTATCTTTTGATCAGCTGTTCCCGGCCAGGCGGCATTCCGGCTAACCTTCAAGGACTATGGAATCCCCACATACGTCCACCCTGGAGCAGCAATTACACCACCAACATCAACGTCGAGATGAATTACTGGCCGGCCGAGGTGTGCAACCTGCCGGAGATGCACGAGCCTTTGCTGCGATTTATCGGCAATTTGGCTGTCACCGGAGAAGTGACAGCCAGGACATTTTTCGGCTGCCGGGGTTGGTGCTGCAACCACAACACAGACATCTGGGCCATGACAAACCCTGTGGGAGACTTCGGTCAGGGACATCCGGTGTGGGCCAGTTGGCCGATGGCCGGTCCCTGGTTCAGCCTCCATCTTTGGGAGCATTTTGCATTCAACCGCGACACAAGCTGGTTGAAGGATTATGCCTATCCCCTGATGAAAGGGGCTGCCCGATTTTGTCTCGACTGGCTGGTAGAAGGGCCTGATGGCTATCTGGTGACTGCTCCGGCCACCTCGCCGGAGAATCTGTACAAAAATCCTGACGACTATGTCGGCGCGGTTTCCATCGGCACGACGGCCGACATGGCCTTGATCCGAGGACTTTTCAAAAAAATCATCCAAGCCGGGGAGCTTTTACAAACAGATATCGATTTCCAGAACGAGATTAAAAACGCACTCGATCGGTTATATCCCTTTCAGATCGGCCGCAAAGGGAATCTTCAGGAATGGTACTATGACTGGGAGGACCAGGATCCCCAGCACCGACACATGTCCCATCTGATCGGACTCCATCCGGACAATCAGATCTCGCCCCTCACAACACCCGACTTGGCCGAAGCCTGCCGCAGGTCACTTGAACTTCGCGGCGACGGTGGCACAGGCTGGAGCAAGGCGTGGAAGATCAACATGTGGGCCCGGCTGCAGGATGGGAACCACGCCCACAAGATGCTCCGAACACATCTCAGATACGTGGATCCTTCCCTCGAGACTAAATACTCCGGTGGAGGAACCTATCCCAACCTTTTCGATGCCCATCCCCCTTTCCAGATCGATGGCAACTTCGGAGGCACTGCCGGGATAGCCGAAATGCTCCTACAAAGCCACAACGGAGAGATTCATTTGCTGCCAGCTCTCCCCGACGTCTGGACATCGGGATACATCAGAGGATTGAAAGCCCGGGGAGGTTACACCATCGACCAGGAATGGACGGACGGCAAACTAACCGAAGCCGTGATTTATCCGAACTTCGATGGTGAAGTGATCGTTCGGTATGGAAACCAGGCCAAAACTTTAAATTTGAAATCCGGGATTAAACAAAAGATTAGATTCTAGTCCCATTTCCCATCTTTCAGGTACTGGTCGATGGATCGGGTCGCCTTTTTGCCCGAGCCCATCGCAAGAATCACGGTGGCCGCACCTGTGACAATATCGCCACCGGCAAATACGCCTTTTTTGGATGTCCGCCCTGTTTCTTCATCAGCCACGATGTTTCCCCATTTTGTCAATTTTAAGTCGGGCGTTGTCGAGGTCAACAACGGATTCGGTCCCTGGCCGATGGCCACAACCACCATATCCACATCGATAACATGCTCGGATCCCTCGATCGCGACGGGACGCCTCCTGCCGGAATCATCCGGCTCTGTCAGCTCCATCCGGACACATTCCAATCCCTTGACCCATCCTTTTTCATCGCCCAAAACCCGGATCGGATTAGTCAACAGACGGGGTTCGATCCCTTCTTCGAAAGCATTCTCGATCTCTTCTTCTCGCGCCGGCATTTCCTCGCGGGACCTCCGGTAGACCAGGTAGACTTTTTCAGCCCCCAGGCGCAGAGAGGTCCGGGCAGAATCCATGGTCACATTTCCTCCGCCGATAACCGCGATTTTCCGGCCGAGACGGATGGGCGTGTTGTACTCGGGAAAAAGATAGGCCTTCATCAGATTGACCCGGGTCAGAAACTCGTTTGCCGAATAAACTCCGTTAAGATTCTCTCCCGGGATGTTCAGAAAATAGGGCAATCCCGCTCCTGCCCCGATAAACACCGCATCGTATCCGTCTTCAAGAAGCTGATCCACGGTTATGGCTTTGCCGACGACATAACTAACCTTGATATCCGCTCCCAACTTCCCGATGTAATCGCTCTCCCTCTGGACAATCCATTTGGGGAGACGAAACTCGGGAATGCCGTAGACAAGAACTCCTCCCGGGGCATGCAGAGCCTCGAAAACCGTGACAGCGTGACCGATCTTGCACAATTCCCCGGCAACGGTGAGTCCTGCTGGGCCGGCACCGATCACCGCCACCTTTTTCCCGGTCGGTTCGGGAAGCTTCGGGACTCGCACTTCACCCTGATTGAATTCATAATCCGCCACAAACCTTTCCAACCTGCCAATGGCGACAGGATCCTTTTTTTTCCCGAGGATGCACTTTATCTCGCACTGTTCTTCTTGAGGACATACGCGGCCGCAGACAGCCGGCAAACTGTTTTTTTCCTTGATCTTGTGGATGGCCCCCATGAAATCCCCTTCTTTGATCTTAGCGATAAAAGCCGGGATGTCGATATCCACAGGGCATCCTTCCACACAGAAAGCTCTTTTGCATTGGAGGCAGCGTGAGGCCTCGCGCATGGCTTGTTCCCGGGTGTATCCCAATGCCACTTCATCAAAATTCTGGATCCTCATCTTCGGGTCCTGTTTGGGCATGGGCTCCCGTTTGTTTGCTCTTTTTAGGTTATCCTCGGCTTGCTGCAGCCGGCATTCATAATCCCACATGGCACGATGTTCTTCCCGGACATACATCTCCGAGCGCTGCATGAGCTCATCAAAATCGACCAGATGGCCGTCAAATTCCGGCCCATCCACACAGACAAATTTTCTTTCCCCTCCTACTGTGATCCGGCACCCCCCGCACATGCCTGTTCCATCCACCATGAGTGAGTTGAGGCTCACGATGGTTTTGATGCCCGGCTCCCTGGTCATATCGGCCACGGCTTTCATCATTATTCCCGGGCCTATGGCTACAACCTCATTGATCTCCTTTCCATCTGCGAGGAGCTTTTTGAGGATATCTGTCACAAAACCATGATGCCCCTCTGAACCATCGTCTGTGGCGATATACAGTTCATCGCTTGTGGCCCACATCTCGTCTCCCAGGATGAGCATTTCCTTCGATCTTGCCCCGATGATGGAAATGATGCGATTTCCTGCCTGTTTAAACGCTTTTGTGATCGGATAAACAGGGGCGACACCGACGCCCCCTCCGATACATACCACGGTTCCCGCACTCCCGACCTCTGTCGCCTGTCCCAGAGGACCGACAACATCGAGAAAAGAATCCCCCACTTCCAAGGAGTCCATTTTCCGTGTGGCTGTCCCCACAATCTGCACGATCAACGTGATGGTCTCTTCCTTCAGGTCCTTATCCGCCACCGTCAAGGGAACTCGCTCCGCATAGTCATCCGTTCTGACGACGACGAACTGTCCCGCCTTCACGGCATTGGCAACCACCGGTGTGTGTATTTTAAACAATGTGATGGAAGGGGCTATGCTTTCTTTATGGACAATCTCATTCAACTTGTATTTTTCGCTTGAACTCATTTTTGCCTCTTAATCTTTTCGATGTTCAAGGGGAAGAAACACAGAAAAGATGCTTCCTTTATCTGGTTCGCTTGCCACCTCGATGCGTCCAAAATGGGAATTTACGATTTTTTTGGCTATCGTGAGACCGAGTCCTGTCCCGGATATCTTTTTCGTCCTTTCATCATCGGCACGGTAGAAATCATCGAAGATATGGGATAGGTGTTCGGCTGAAATCCCGATGCCGGTGTCCTTTACCCTAAGATGGATAGAACTCCCCTTGACCTCCCCTTTTATGGTGACAGCCCCATTCTTCCTGTTGTATTTGATAGCATTGCTGATTAGGTTGGTGAAAAGTTTTTCCATGTCTCTCACGTCAGCTTGAATGGAAGGCAGTTCTTCCGGTAATTCAACTATGATGGACACATTTTGTTTTTCAGCATCCGGTTTCAAGAATTCCACGATTTTATTTATGATGTCATCTATTTTGATTCTTTCCATTTTCTGAGCAATCTTGCCTGTTTCCATCCGGTTGATCACAAGAAGGTCACTGACCAGAGCTAACAAAGAGTCTGAACGATCCATGGCCCGCTGGAGCCATTTTTTATTCTGTTCCACATCACCGCCTGCCTCACCTGAAAGCACCACTTCCAGCCAACCTTTGATCGCAGCTATCGGGGCTCTGAGCTCATGAGCGACCATCGAGACAAACTGCGACTTTATCTTATTGATTTCCTTGAATGCTGTAATGTCCCTGAGGACCGTCACAGCCCCCAGGATTTTGCCATCCTCATCCCTGACAGGCGCAATATTGGCCATCAAAATGATCTTTTGATCCTGAGCGGGAATCTCATGGCTTACCATCGAAAAGTCCTTATCCTCCGAGTTCAGGACTTCTTTGATGGCAGTGATAAGCGGTTCACTCGAAATGTAATATTCGAGGGGCTCTCCAGCCACATCAAAACCCTTAGATTTAAGCATCTTGACACTGGAAGCATTCCAGAGCACAAGCCGGCCTTCCAGATTGGCCACCAAAACACCATCGGACATGCAGCCGACAATGGTCCGCAGCCGGCTCCTTTCATTCACGAGTTCCAGCATCTTTTGTGTCCTCTCAGCGTAGAGTTTTTTCGCTTCGAGGCTGAGAATTCTCTTTTCCAGCCCACGCTTTACTACTGCGGAAAGCGCCTCGGGTGAGAAGGGTTTGGGAAGATAATCGTATGCACCGAGCTTTGTCGCTTCCACCGCTGTTTCGATCGTTGCATTCCCTGTGATCACTACTGTGATGATCTCAGGATCAATATGATGAATTCTTTTGATGAGGTCCATGCCCCCTACCCCCGGCATCATCAAATCCACCAGGATAAGGTCATAGTCATTCTCGTTCACCTTCTGGAGTCCGGCCTGGCCATCCTCCGCATCATCCACGGCATAACCTTCTTCGGAAAGAGCTCGCTTGCAGCCCTCCCGAATTCCCATCTCATCATCCACGACCAGTATGTGTGCTTTCTTGCTCAATTTACTCCTCTTTTTTTCCGAGTAATTTTTCGACTTTGCCGATGAGGACCAATGGTTCGACGGGTTTGTCGAGAAACTCATCCGTTTTCATCCAGTACCCGTCCTTTTCCAATGAAAACTTGAAGCCTGTAGTATCGGCCACGGCAGTCACCATCAGGATAGGAATTTTCTTGAACAGGGGATCGCTTTTAATCTGTTTGCTGAAGAAAAATCCAGCGTCGTGTTTCTCCATCATCAAATCCAGGACGATCAGGTCGGGCATTTCTGTTCTCACTTTTTCCAATCCCTCTTGAGCACTGGTGGCTGTCATCACTTCATAACCGTGATTAACCAGCACAGCCTTATGCATTTCGAGAAAATCCAGGTCATCATCCACCAATAAGATTTTTCCCTTTTTGTCCATCCTCCCCTCCTCTTCGGACTTTTTTCATTTCAACAAGCTTCAATTCTCCCTTTTTCCACTCCGACTGATCCAAAACAGGCAGGCCTATATAAAACGTTGCCCCTTTTCCCAACTTGCTTTTCACATCGATCGTCCCCTTGTGTTTGGACACAATTCCGTAAACCAATGCCAGCCCAAGCCCAGTCCCCTTTTCCTTTGTCGTGAAGAAGGGATCGAAAAGACGGGAAAGATGCTCCTCTGCAATTCCTTTTCCCGTATCTTCGATCTGAATCTCGATCCCACTGCCTCCGTTTTTGGGCTGACTTCTGATTGTTAAAACACCACTCCCTTCCATGGCTTGAGCCCCGTTCAGGATGATGTTAAAAAAGACCTGCTTGAGCAAATCAGGGTCGGCAAATGTGGTCGGGACAGAAGCATCCAGTTCCTGTTTCACCTGAATGTTACGGAATAGGGATCGCTTGGCGAGAAGAGAGACCGCCTCCTCGATAATGCTGTTAATATTCACAAGCCCGGGTTTCATTTGGGTCTCCCGGGAAAAACTCAACAGATCCTTGACGATCTTTGCAGCTCTTTCCGCTTCCTGGATGATAAGATTGACGTCTTTTTTCCACTTCTCGTTGTGAGCCAAATCTTTTTTGAGCATACTGCCGAAAAGGGTGATCGTTCCCAGGGGATTGTTCAATTCATGGGCCACTCCGGCTGCCAACTGACCGAGAGATGCCAATTTTTCGGACTGAATGAGCTGTCTCTGAGCTTGTTCCAACTCGTCGTGAGAAATCTTGAGTTCCTGATGAGACTTTTCCAGACGGGAATACAAACGCCGCGATTGGGTAAGAAGATAGTGCATGCACATTTCTTTCTCGGCCAAACCCTGCACGACAGCGATAGCCTTCTCGCGGCAGGTGCTGAAACCACATGCTCCACAGTCCAGATTCCGGTTGGGATAGGTTTTGCCCAACTCGGCCAAAACGGCCTGGATCTCTTCTTCCTTCGGTTCTGGCAGAGATATATCCTGAACAGAAAAGCTGCGTCCAAGGTCCATAGGCAACAGTTTCGAAACAATGTCTTTATCCCCTTCCCAAATCTCTTCGCTTTGGGACTCAAAAAAATCCACAACGATCTGCTTTCGGCTCGGCCCCGATATGTTCTTGTCCACGATAGGCCCATCGATACATCCCTGACAGAAAAGCACATCGAGAAACTTGGGTCGGATGGCCCCATCCTGCAACTGTTGGATGGCCCGCATAGCACTCTTTGGACCCGCCGTGATCACATTATCCAAATTCACTAGATCCTGGTCAAACCCGATGCATTTGGACATTCCACCAGAGACACTGAGCACTCTGCCTAAACCCGGTTGCGGTCCATTAAACTCGGATTCTTCCTGCGCCTCACGATCTATGCCCTTTTCATCAAGGATATCTCTTATATCGTGGTAGGTCAGAACACAATCAACGATCCCCTCAAATTGAGGGATACGCCGCTCATAAATCCGGGAGATACAGGAACCGATAAACACCACTTTGGTCTCCTCTCCCCGGAGCTTCTTGATGGCTTTTCCGGTTGCCACCATCGGCGAAACCACAGGCAAGAGCTGATCGACCAACTGCGGTGCAAATTTTTCGATGTAGAGTACAACCGATGGACAGAATGAAGAGATATAAGAAGTCTTTGAGTTCCCCCAAAGCCATTTTCGATACTCGCGGCTGATCAGGTCTCCCCCAAGAGCAGATTCCCAAACTTCCTGAAATCCCAGTTTTTTCAGAGCCATCACCAACTGGCCCAGCGTTCCCACATCCAAAACGGCCGGGAATGTGGGATCGAGGCATGCGATGATTTTTTCCCCCGCGTCCAGGCCGTCCAAGACTTTTTTTACACCCGTTTGCGTCTGGACAGCCCCGTGAGGACAGTACTTGTAACAGGATCCACACAGAATGCAGCGACTCTCGATCCGAACCACCTTCCCCTGCTCGATCATCAAGGCATTGGTGGGGCAGTCCCGCACACATCGGCCGCACAACCGGCACTTCTGCCTCGAAATTTTTAAAAATTCCATGGAACTTGGTGGATTATCAGCCTTCTAGCTTGTCAGCCGCTCGATCTCATCGATCAAGACTTTGGGGCTCACAGGCTTATCCAGAAGGGCATCCGCCCCGCTGACTTTCAGAACATCATCGTTTGATGAAAAATCCAAGTTTGTTTGCGCTCCGATCGATGTTAAAAGCATAACTGGAAGATCTTTGTATTTCTGCTTGATATTCTTGCTGGCTTTGAAGCCGGAATCGAACTGTTCCATCATGACATCGAGAATGACGATGTCAGGTCTGCACTCATCCAATTTTGCCATGCATTCATTGGAGCTCTGGGCTGTAATCACCTCATACCCCCTATGCTCCAGCACAGCCGTGTGCATTTCCAAGAAATCTCTATCATCATCCACGAGAAGGATTTTTTTTGGTGTCCCCTCTACCTGCGTGCTGTCTTTTTTCGTCACCAACGAGAGGATGCGCCGCAAACTCTCGGGATCCTCTATCGCGTCTTCGACTTTGGAGACCAATTTGTCTCCCTCGTAATAGGAGTACTCGATCTTGCAATCGCACTGGACATGACAGCGAAAGATTTGTTTCATCGCATCTTCGGTGTCAGTGACATCCAGCTTTTCACCCTCGAAATACGGACAGGCCGTCCATTCTCCCGGACTTATCATCTCCTGGCATTCAGGACAATACACTTGAATGAAAGGTGTCATCTTTTTTTCCATTATTCCCTGCTCCCGTTATAAAAAAACCTATTATTAATGATTGTGATTTAAATAAAAATATTGTTAGTTTTATGCCTTGATGAAGGTTGTCTATTTTATCAAAAAACCTCAGAAAATTAACAATTTATATTGTAAACGAAATTGAGTGTCAATTCAATAAAAAAAGGGGACGGTTCTATTTTTCAAAGACATGAAAAATAGAACCGTCCCCTTTTTTTGTCCCCTTGTAAATTTGAAGTCGCGTCCATAATAACTCAATCTGGATTATTCACGAGTCGAGACCCTCCACCCCACCCTAGCATTAATGGGTGCGAGGCACAGGGTATGCAGCTGTGGTTATCCACCGCAAATGCCCTGTAACGAAGCAGATGCATTGAGATCGGCTCGCCTGATAGGTAAAAAATGCCGATGAAAATATAAAGATACTATCTTGAAAATGTTTTTGTTATCATTTGCAGCAAAAGAACTACTGGACAAGATGAGGCACACGACAAAGTGTTTGTTTGACACGCTGCCTAAGCCTTACAAAAAAGCTCTGGATATCCTGATAAAAGCAGCTCCAGATGCCAAGGGTTTCGAAGCGATGGCCCTTCCCGACATTGTGGCCACTTACGGAATGTATGATTGGGATCTGTCTTTGCCTGCCCTGAGGCACTTCACAAAATACTACTCATCCGAGCTGGCCATCCGACCTTTCCTTGCCAAAGATCCTGAAAAAGGCATGGCCTACATGTTGGCTTGGGCCGAGGATAAAAACCCAAAGGTCCGGCGCCTGGCCAGCGAGGGATGCCGTCCGAGGCTCCCTTGGGCCATGGCGCTGCCCAAATTCAAAAAAGACCCGCGCCTCATTTTGCCTATCCTGGAAAAACTGAAACACGATACCTCGGAAGATGTGAGGAGAAGCGTGGCCAACAACCTGAACGACATTTCCAAAGACAATCCAGAGCTGGCGTTGGGGATCTGTGAGAAATGGCACGGATAGTCAGAAAATACGGATAAAATCGTGAAACACGCCTGCCGCACCATGCTCAAAGCAGGAGACAAACGAGCTCTCGCGATTTTTGGATACAGCGATCCTGCCTTGATCAGTGTGGGAAATTTAAAACTCGACAAAAAAGCCTTTAGCATCGGAGATGTTTCAACCTTTTCCTTTGACATTACTGTCGAGAAAAAGAGCAAAGTGCGTCTGGAGTATGCCGTCTATTTTGTCAAAGCCAAAGGCAAATCATCCAAAAAAGTGTTCAAAATCACCGAAAAAGACTATGATTCGGGAACCTATTCCATATCCAAAAACCAGTCATTCCAGGAGCAGACAACCAGGAAACACTATCCGGGAACTCACCAGATTTCTATCATCGTGAACGGGGAAGAAAAAGCCAAGGCTTCTTTTGAGCTCAAAAAGTAAATCAGCGATCCCTAAAACTTATCGTAAACGATCGCCTCCCTTATTTTGGTTATTTTCATTCTGACCTCCTTCATGCTATGCATAATTACAAATATAACTACGAGCTTATGGAAAATTGGTTTTATTGTCAGAGCCTACCTGTAACATTATCCCTGATACAGCGTATAAAAGGGTGAACAAACAAATTCAGGCAGAAAAGGAGTAAAAAAATGAAAAAAGCTGTCATCATTATGGTAACTGTCATTTTAGCCATGTTCTTTTGTTGCGAGCTTTTGGCGACCAACTTACAAAAATCCATCATCCCTGCCGAGGCAAGTTGGGTGATACACTTCGATTTGGAGAAGTTTGCTGCCACCCAAATCGGGAATCACTTGCTCAACGAGGAAGATGCCTTGGGATTGGGGAAAAAGAATTCCAAATTCCAGGAGAAGTACCAGATCGATCTTCTTAAAGATATCGATGGCGTCACCGTATTCGGGTTTGGAAAGGGAGAAGAGAACATTGTGGCCTGCCTCCAGGGGAATTTGAATCGGGATTATCTCCTCGAGCTTCTTGGGGCAGAAGAATCCCACAAAGAAATCCCCCATGGCAAATACACCATCCACAACTGGGACGGAGATGAATTCGGGGTCTTTGCCGGTGAAAACCTCGCTTTAATAGGGCCCAGCCAGGATGCCATCAAGTTGGCGCTGGATGTCATAGACGGGAAAAAAGCGAATATCGCCAGCTCCCCGATGAATGACTATATCAAAGAGATCCCCTCCAATGCCTTTTTAGCTGCGTTGGCGAAAGACATTTCTTCTCTGGCAGAGGGTAAATCCAAAGTTTTTATCATCAAAAAGACGGAATCGGCCATGTTCTCGCTCGCAGAAATCAAAGAAAACTTCAACATCCGTCTGAATTTCACGGTCAAAACCTTGGAAGATGCCCAAAATATGGAAAACGTCTTGAGGGGCCTTATTTCTTTGGCAAACATGCAGCTGGAAGAAATGAAGACCGGATTCAAGGTTCCTGAAGATATCGTGATTGCAACGAAAGGGAAAAAAGTATACGTGGAGATGAACTACCCCAGCAAAGCTTTGCTCGATATCGCAATGGGCAAAACAAAATTCTCACCGTTCCATCTTATCCCGGATTTCAATCTCTTGCCTTAGTCTCTATGAAACAGCTTAAATAAGGATTATAATGAGGGAACCGGTAGGGTGATGAGCAACATCTCAGCGGTCAAACAACTTTCCGATGAAGAGCTGGCCTCTAAGGTGGCTTCTGGCTCCCAGTCGTCTTTCGAGGAATTGGTCTCCCGTTACAGCTCCCGGTTGTTTTATTTTCTACGGCACCGTTTTAAAACAGACCAGGATATCGAAGACCTGATCCAGGAGACCTTTCTCAAAGCCTTCCGGAATATCGACCGATTCAATCCCGAACTGAAATTCTCGACGTGGCTGTACACGATTGCCATCCGGCAAGCCATCAGCCGCTTCCGGTCGGAGAAAAAAAGATCGACTTCTATCGATCCTTCCCCCTCGCCTCCAGATCCACAGGAAATCGTCATTCAGAAGGAGGAATCTCAAAATATCTGGCATTTGGCCAGCAAGTTGGGAGAGAGGCAATACGAGGCCCTGTGGCTGCATTATGGCGAGGACATGCCGATAAAAGAGATGGCAAAAATCCTGAATAAAAAGCCGATCACTGTCCGGGTCCTCCTTCACAGGGCCCGGCTGAATCTTGGAAAGAGGATGGATTTGCCTATCGCGTCTGGAAAAATCGCAGGAACCACCCCTGCTGCCCATAAATTTTCATTCTTATGATGAGGAGAAGCAAAATGTTTTGCCCTATTTATAAATGGAAGATATCCCAAGCCATGGATTCGGGAAAAACAATATCCAGCAATGTGCATAAGCACATGCGACGATGTGATTCATGCCGGGAATATGCCGAACTCTGCACATCCCTCAAGCCGAAGTTTACCCAGGATAAGCAAGCCATTCTTGAGGATTTTGACGAATCCTTGAACAAAAAAATCATGATGGCTATTCCCGAAAGAGCAGAGTTGAGAACGGAACCGCGCCGCAGAACTCTTGCCCTCATCCCATCCCTTGCCGCCGCCATCACGGTGTTGGTTATATCCGTCAGCATCATATTTCTGAGCCTTCCCCGTTCGAAGCAAACGCCACCTCTGGGCCCAATATCCACCCTTATCCGTGCCGCTTCTCCGGAAAACGTACTGTTGAAGGTGGAATCCCCACTTGAGAATGAATATACAGAGTTGAAACGGGCTTTTGAGTCAACAAGCAAATTCTTGATCTCGTCCTTTGACTTCCGCATCGGCCAACAAGCCAAATAGCCCCTTTACTTTCACCCATCCATTACATTCTTCTACTTTCCATATAATCTGGCCCACAAGAAATATGCAGGACTATTGACTCTGCCAGTTCAGATTGATACTTTTGTACTGTTATCCGGATTTCAAGATTTAGTCTTAAGGAAAGATCAATGAAAAAACAGATCAGCCGCCGGGATTTTATAAAAGTATCTGCAGGGGCTGGGCTCTTCTTAAGCCTTGCAGGATCCAGCTTCCTGAGAGGAAGCACAAGCGAGACTTTTGATTTGATTATCAAAAACGGGACACTGGTAGATGGAATAAGCAATGAACCATACAAGGGTGATATCGGAATTATCGGAGAACATATCAAACAAATCGGAAACCTCCAAAACGCCACGGGAAAAACAGTCATCGACGCGACAAACCGGGTCGTATCGCCCGGGTTTATCGACATCCACACGCACACAGACGTCGAAATCCTGATCAACCGTAAGGCAGAAAGCAAGATAAGACAGGGAGTGACCACAGAATTGGGCGGGAATTGCGGGTCTTCGCCGTTCCCGATGAAATACCCTCTTTCGGATTATGCAAAGCGTTTGGCCGAGGAGGCCGACATCTCGATCGATTGGACAGACTTGAAAGGATTTCATCAAGCGATAGAAAGCAAGGGGTCAGCAGTAAACCACGCAACTCTGATTGGCCAAGGCACGGTCCGCGGCTATGTGATGGGAGATGGCCAGCGTGAACCGACAGCAGAAGAAATGGACCAGATGAAAAAGCTCGTGGCAGAGGCTATGGAACAGGGAGCCTTCGGATTGTCAACAGGTTTGGAATACACACCCGGTGGTTTCGCTGAAACCGATGAGGTGATCGCACTCTGCCAAATCGCCGCAAATTATGGGGGATTTTATGCCACCCACATCAGGAGCGAGGACAAGGCTGTCCTTGAGGCTGTGGGTGAAGCCATCCATATCGCAGAAACGGCGGACCTCTCCCTGCAAATAGCCCATTTCAAGGCCGTGGGAAAAACCAACTGGTGGAAACTGCCCAAGATGATCGACCTGGTAGAACGGGCAGCGGAGAGAGGATTGAATGTCACGGCCGATCGGTATCCCTACATCGCCTACAGCACAGGATTGACCATCCTCTATCCCCAATGGGCTTTGGATGGCGGACTAGAACAGCTAATCATCAGGCTTAAGGATGATAAAACCAGACAATCCATGAAGGACGACACACTGAAAAAGGTCCGGGGATGCGGCTGGGACAAGATCGTCATTTCCAATCTTCATAAAAAACACAACCAATGGTTGATCGGCAAAAGCATCGGAAAAGCCGCAGCCGAAAAAAAAGCTGATCCGTATGAATTCATGTGCGATTTGATCATAGATGAAGAATCCAATGTCTCGCATATTGGTTTTGGCATGAATGAGGAAACCACAGAAATGGTTCTGAAGCACCCTCTCGTGATGTTGGGATCGGATGGATCCTCCCTTGCTCCTTACGGTCCTCTAAGCGAAGGCAAACCTCATCCTCGGAACTACGGCGCTTTCCCCCGTTTTCTCGGCTATTATGTGCGGGAGAGAAAACTCCTAACCCTCCCTGAAGCCATAAAAAAAGTGACATCGAAACCGGCAGCCAAGTTGGGACTTAAGGATCGAGGGTCTCTCAAGCAGAGGAATTTTGCCGATATCATTATATTTGACCCTGAAACTATCGCGGATAAAGCCACTTTTATCGAGCCGCATCAATATCCGGTCGGCATTGACTATGTCCTCGTGAACGGCACGACCGTCATCGATCACGGCAGGCACACAGAAAAGCTTCCCGGAAAAGTCCTGTACGGTCCGGGGAAATAAGGGAACCTTTTACTCCCAAATATCGTATAAAAAATTGAACCCAAGACACTAGAGGTGCACCTTTAAGATTGCAAACAAGGAGGATATCATGCATCGTTTACGGGACATCGCCATTATAGCTATCCTCTCTTTGACTCTCTTGTGTGTTTCGAGCCTTCAGCTATCTGCTCAAGAAGAGGAAGAAAAGCCATCCTTTTCTCCCCGGCATTATCCTGTCAATTTGTCTCTCTGGTATCCAGTCTCTATCAATCGTACCCGACACGATTCGGCAAACTTAAATTTCTCACTGCTGTATGGCCGGATGGGAACAGTCAAAGGCCTAGATCTAGCGATCGGCGCCTCAGCCCTAACCGATGAACTGAAAGGTCTTCAAATCACGGGGCTTTCCGGTGTTTCTGGTGATTCTACATCAGGCGTCCAGGTCAGCGGTTTAGTCAGTGTCACCGGAGACTATCTCAAAGGAGCGCAGGTATCCGGCTTGATAAACATCACGGGTGAAACAGGGGAAGGATTCCAGATAGCTGGAGGAATGAATATAACCGGAAACCATCTCCAAGGAGTCCAGGCTTCCGGATTGTTCAATATTGTGGGAGAAGAATTGCAGGGATTTCAGGCTACGGGAGGATTCAATATCGTCGGGGAAAGTTGTGTGGGCTTTCAGGCAGCCGGCCTGTTCAATATCGTGGGCGAGAACTTCAAAGGATTGCAGGCATCGGGTCTTTTTAACATCGTCGGGGATAACCTGACCGGAGCCCAAATCGGTGTTTTCAACGTTGCCCCCTACTTTTCCAATGCTGCCCAAATCGGAATAATCAACGTGTCGGCCGAAATGCGGGGATGTCAACTGGGAGTAGTCAATTGGAATGGTGAGACACACGGCATTCCCGTCGGATTGGTCAACGTTTCGAAAAAGGATGGGCACATTCGATGGATCAACTGGGGCAGCAACCTCAGCGGCATAAACTCCGGTGTTAAATTCGAAGTGGGGAAGATTTATTCGATCGTTGCGCTCGGATACGGGAACTTCCAGGAAGATAAGGGCTCGGCCCTTTCGTACACAGGCTATTACGGAATAACTGTGTACCAGGAAGATGTAGCGATCGGAGTCGATGTGGGATACATGTACATGGATAACAAAAAAATCTTTAAAAACAGCCCCGAGGCACCCAATCAGCACATCCTGATTGGACGGACTCACGTGAGCTATGACATCTCCTCAAGTGTTTCTTTGATCGGAGGCGCAGGGCTAAGTTATATCGCAGATTGTCATCAATCCTTTAGCGACGGCAAATTCCGCCCGCTATTCTTTGTCGGTCTTGAGGCCTTTTGATACCAGACACTGTCCAAACGAGAAAACCACTTTTTTCATTCTTTCCATATACCGCATCACAAAATTGGGATGTTACACTAAAAGCATTAGACTGATGACAATAAGAGAATGGGATTGAGAATTGGATCTAGTAAAAAATATGGTATTATGATTGTCCATTGAGGACAGATTATGCTTCAGGTTCGTAACCTCCATTACTCCATCGGGGACCGGGACCTCCTGTCCTCTGTAAGCTGGAATCTTCAACCTGAGAAGTGTTTCGCGCTGATCGGGCCCAACGGGTCTGGTAAGACCACCCTTCTGCGCATCCTGACCGGAGATATCGCCTCCCATGCAGGGACCATTACCAAACCGCGTAACTACACCATCGGCTACCTCCCTCAGGAAGAAATCGTGGTAGGCCAAGGGAGCGTCCTGGAGAACGCCCTGGCAGGAATTCCAGAGATCCGAGAGCTGGAGCACAAAATCCATGCCCTTCACACCACCCTAGAAACCGACCCTGCGGACAAAGGGTTGCTGAAAAAACTGGGTCCCCTGGAACAGCATTATCAGGATCTGGGGGGCTACACCATCGAAGGTGAAGCTAAAAAAATTCTTTCCGGACTAGGTTTCAAAGAGAACCTATTTCATGCAGACTTCGGAGAGCTGAGCGGAGGATGGTGTATGCGGGTTTACATGGCCCGGCTCCTTCTCCAAAATCCAGACCTGCTTCTTCTGGACGAGCCCACCAACCACCTGGATATTCCCTCGATGGAATGGATGGAGCATTATCTCCTGAGTTACAAGGGCAGCATCGTCATCGTCTCCCATGACCGGTTTTTCATCGACCGGCTGGCCCACGAGATCTACGAGCTCGACCGGGGCGAACTCACCCGTTACCGAGGGAATTATCACTTCTTCGAGGAGCAGAAGCAGGAGAAACTTCGGCTCTTGCAGAAACGACGAGATGAGCAGGCCGTAGAGAAGGAGCGTATTACCCGCTTCATCAACAAGTACCGGAGCGATAAAAGAAGGGCTGCCCAGGTTCAAAGCCGGATCAAAATGCTGGAAAAGATGGAGGCGATCGAATTTCCCCCGGCACGCAGAAGCCTGAATTTCAGCCTCCAGGTCGAAACGCCCGGCTATAAAGATGTGCTGTTCACCGAAAACATGAGTTTCCGCTACCAACAGGATTGGGTGTTGAAGAACCTCGACCTTCACATCTCGCGAGGGGATAAGATCGCTCTGGTCGGGGTCAACGGAGCAGGAAAAACCACGTTGACTCGACTTGTCTTAGGAGAGCTTGAACCGCAGCGAGGGACCCTCCGGCTGGGAAAGAAGGTGCAGGTCGGCTTTTACGCCCAACACCAGATCCAGGCCCTGCATCCGGAAAACACGCTCTTCGACGAAGTGGCCTCCACTGCTGCCACGGGGCTCATTACCAAAATCCGCCAGGCACTGGGGATCTTTCAGTTCGGTGACGACGAGATCGACAAAAAGATCAAGGTCCTGTCAGGCGGGGAAAAGGCACGCGTATCACTGGCAAAAATATTGCTTTCGCCTGTCAATTTTTTGATTATGGACGAACCCACCACCCACCTAGACATCACCGCCCGGGAAGCGCTAGAGGATGCTCTGGGCGATTACGATGGCACTTTGCTTCTCATTTCCCATGACCGCTACTTCCTGGATAAGCTGGTGGGCCGGGTCATCGAGCTCAAGAATGGATGTCTGGACGAATATAGCGGCAATTATTCCTATTATCTTTGGAAGCAGGAACAAGAACCGGACGCGACCGAACAAAAAATCGAAGAGGATGAATCACAGGAGCGCGGTGCCACAAGCCGAAAGACCAGAGAGCAAAAGCGCCAGGAGGCTGAAGCTCGTCGAGAAGTAAGCCGTGAACGGAACCACCTGCAGAAAATGATAGAAAAACTCGAAAAGGATATAGAGATGTCCGAATTCCAACTCAGAGAAACGGAGACGAAATTGGCTAATCCTGAAACTTATCGAGATAGGACAGACATTGCCCAGTTGAACAAGGACTATGCCGAGCTCAAGAAACGGATCGAGGGGTTTTATGAATCCTGGGAATCCCACCGCCTCCGGCTCGAAGAACTCCTGGAATCCGTGTAGAATGATCATGGATTTATAAAAGTGGAACAATTGACACGTTTCTTAGCATATGTACGGATTCTTATCTTTAGGAGGCTGGCATGCCTAGATTTTTCAAACTGATTGTTATTCAATTATTGCTGATGGCTCTAACCTCAACCGGGTTTGCCCAGTTTCGCCGGCTCAGCTTTTTTATAAACGCGGCAGGTTTTTTCCCCAGCCAAAAAAACATAAACACAGGATACGGATCCGGCATAGGCGGAGTAATCTATCTCAATCCCAACATCTCTGTTTCTCTCGAATGGAAGTACGCTCGCTTCAGCGTCGATAAAGAGGAAGGCCAATTTTTGAACGGCACACTTACCGTGACTCCCCTTTGCGCCGCTGTTCATTACAACATATCTGTAAGCGAAACTTTCTCACCGTATGTATTTGCCGGAGGAGGCTATTTTTTCAACAGTTTTCGTTTGAGAGAGCTCACAGACTGGGAAGAAGCCAATATCCGAAGACAAGAAATAGACAATGGTTTAGGATTTTATGGAGGAATCGGGAGTAGCATAAAGCTCAATGAGAAATTATCCTTGTTCTTCGAAGGCCTCTATCTCAGACGGACGGGTGATGCTGAAACGATCTACCTCAATAATTCACCTTCATCCACATTCCACGTCAACCTGAGCTTTTTCAGTGTCCTGATTGGACTGGATTATCTATATTAAAAGGAGAAATGAATGAAACCGAAGACAATCATCATCATTGTATTAACAGTGCTTGTCCTCATTATCGCATTCCAGAATGCGGAAATGGTCACCTTTCACTTTTTTCTCTGGACGATCAGTATGTCCCGTATTCTTGTGATAATCGGATTTCTTTTTGTCGGATTTCTTCTGGGTCTGTTGGCTGCCTATCGTTCTAAAAAGCTTTGATCCTGGAGGTTAGCACATGAAACTTTTCAAATTTCATTTGCTTATTGTAGCTCTATGCCTATGCTTGGCCGGATGGTCATTCGCCCAAGAAAATAAAGGCGAAGAAAACAAATGGGGCGGAGATGCAGCGGTGGGATTGGCTTTGGCACGCGGGAACACCGACACAACCAATTTATCTTTAATTTTTTCGGCAAAAGGCCCGTTGTCCAAGACTATCGATAACACCAATAAAGCCTATTTTCTCTTGAATAAAGAAAAGGATATCAATAATGCCGAATCCATGGGGTTGGAAAGTCATATCCAATGGAAACATTCGGAGAGATTTTTTTCCTATTATGGGATTCAAGGCCTAAGGGACCGGTTTAAAAACTACAGCTACAGAATCCTCCCGGGCTTGGGATTGGGCTATAAAGTCCTTGCCTCGGAAAATGTCTTAGTGTCTGCCAGCGCGGGACTTTCCCAGGTGTTCACAAAATATTTTAAGTCCAAAGAAATAGACAGTTATACAGGCATGACATTGGGGAATGAATTCACCTGGAAAGTTAGCCCAACCGCAGAAATTTCCCAAACTCTCAATTTCAATACGAATGTTTCCGAATTGAGTCATTATTTTTTGCAATTCGAGATAAGTTTGGCCTCAGCCATAACAAAAGGTTTGTCGGTCAAACTGACACTGATGGACAAATATGACAGCAAACCCGTGGGCGAGGGCATCAAGAAAAACGACATCTCATTTATCGCCGGCCTGTCCGCAAAATTTTAATTGAGGCCTATTTCCTCAACACTTTGTCCATGATGTTCATGAACCTTTTGTTGCTGATCGGGTGAAAAGCCAGGAGTTCCCCGTCATACATCAGGCTGAAGATCGCATACGGGGAGGGCGCCTCCTGGGCTTGTTCGTGATCTTTTATCTCGACAATATTGGCCTTAATCCCATATCTTTTCTTGATCGTTTCTCTGATTTCACTGATCGACTTTGCGATATACGGGCATTGGTCAGACCAAAGGATGGTCAGGCCGACCATCCAAGCACCCTTCCGTGTGACGACGGCAACTCCGTGCTTCTTTTCTTTTTTTGCATCTTTTATGCACTCATCGATCATCCTGGTTGCAACTCCTTTTTCTCTGTAAGGCTTATAAAATATGCAAAGGCAGTGGATGACCATGTACCCTTCTGCTTCGACCCCTCTCCAAGCATATTCGCCGGGGATATATTCGATCAGCCCGACCGCTCCCTTTTCTTCAGAATACAAAACCTTGTATCGCATGCCTTCAGTTTGTCTTTTTTTGAACCATTCCGCTTTTCGGCGGCAACCCTCATGCTTGATATTTCTTGTCCCGCAGAATCCATAATCAAAAATATTCCCTGCATCCATGTCGATAATCCGCACTTCACTCATATTTTTATTCTCTTTAAAAATACCACCACTTTTATAAAAATTCCAGTTTGGATCTACTTCTAAATATTTTTGAAAATCTATTATGTGACATTGAAGATTTAGCCTTTCCGATTCAACATTCGAGGGAATCCGACAGAGTCGGATCCGAGGACTGTTTGAGCACTGAAAAATCCTTTGGGAAATGTTGAGAAAAGCCAGGACATTTGGAAATGAAAAAGGGGAAAATCCGCAGGACCGAGACTGTTGATGAGGGAATGGCGTGAAAAATCTGAACTAAGCATAAAGATTTGTCAAAAATATTTACTCGTGTTTGATCGCATCCACAGGATCAGCCAAAGCAGCCTTCATGATATGGGAACTGATGGTCAACGTGGTGATAACAACAATGATAACCAACGGGGCCAGGAATAGCATGACATTTAGGTCCATTCTGTTGGAAAACGAATCCAGCCACTGTTGGATACCCCAATAGGTCAACGGCCAAGCAATTAACAGGGAAATAAGGATCAACGCCAGGAAATCCCAAGCCAAAAGTCTCAGGATACTAGAAGTTGTGGCGCCGATTACTTTGCGGATCCCGATCTCTTTGGTGCGCTGCAAAGCCAAAAAGGCCGACATTCCGAATATCCCTAATCCAGTGACAAATATGGCCAGAAGGGCAAAAATCCCGATGACCCTGCCGAAGAGTTCATCCGCCTTATATTGCTGTTTGAAATAATCATTCAGAAAAAAATATTCATAGGGATTTTCCGGAAAAAATCGGGCATACTCGCGCCCGACCAGTTTAACTGTATCTTGGATATTCTGAGCATTGATCTTAATCGCAAATTTTCCTGTCCACCTCAGGCCGTAGGGTATGAACCGATAGATATGCGGTTCAAATGCTTGTTTAGGGGACTGCTGGTGAAAATCGGAGAGCACACCGATCACAGTATAGAACTCTCCCCAGTAATCCACCTGCTGCCCTAGGGCTGCTTCACTGCTTTCGAATCCCATCCAACGAACAGCGGTCTCATTCAGGAGGAGAGCCATGTTGTCGGCCGGAAACTCCTTCGAGAAGTTCCTCCCGTACAGGAGCCTGAGCTGGAACACATCCACATAGTCATAATCCACACCCACGATCTGGTAGTTTTTGCCCTTGCCTGGATCTTCACCGGCCCTGTGGATGGCGCCGGCATCCCAGTAGACCTGCCGTCCGGGCACTTCCGTCACAACGCAGATTTTTTTGATATCGGACTGTTTGAGAAGTTCCTCCTTAAAAACATCGATTTGTTTTAGAGAAGACTCATCCCTTATACGGGGGGCATTGACCACAAGAATGTGATCCCTATCGAAACCCAGGTCCTGATTCTTCATGAAGACGATCTGACGGGAAACAGCAAACGTTCCAGTCATCAACGCAAGGGCCATAATAAACTGGAAAATGACAAGAGCTTTTCTCAGGTTCATTCCATTGGGGGTATTTCCTAACGATCCTTTCAATATTTCGACAGGTTGAAAAGAAGAAATTGCCGCCACAGGATAGGATCCAGACAGAAAAATCCCTCCCAAAAATAGGGCAGATAGGGATATCCAAAACAAGGGTTGCTCCCAGATGGCGAAAGCCAAGGGCGTGCCGGCGATGCGGCTGAAAACCGGGAGAAAAATTTGGACAAGCACAACAGCCAGAGTGATGGCGATCAGGTTTATGATCAATGTTTCGAAAAAGAGCTGGGTGATGATATGACGTCGGGAAGCACCCACAACCTTGCGCAACCCCACTTCCTTGGACCGAGTCAAAGCACGGGCCGTGGAGAGGTTGATGTAATTGATCCAGGCCATGAAAACGATAAAAACGGCTACGATCATCAAAAAATTCACGGAATCCCGGTTGCCGTTGATTTCGTATTCCTGCATATAATGTGAGGTCAAATGAATGTCCGTGAGCGGCTGCAACTTCAACTCGATTAGAACTTTGTAGGCACGCATGAGTTCGCCGCAGCTTTTTTCCACAAGGTCTGGCATCTTTTTTTGAAAAGCTGCAGAATCGGCACCTTCCTTGAATCGGATATAAGTGAAAAATCCGGTGTGGCCCCAGGATTCGAGGACATCGGGACCAAAAAGGGACTGGATATTTGTGTAAGACAGGATGATATCCATTTTGAGATGGGAGTTTGGGAGAACATCTTTAAAAACACCGGCGACCGTGTAATCGATTTTCCCCTCTACACTGAGAGTTTTCCCGATGGGATCGCTTGTACCGAAGTATTTTTCGGCCGTCGAACGGGAAATAAACGCCACACTGGCTTTGCGGATGTCGTTTAACGGATTTCCTTCGAGGAAGTTCAGATGGAATATTTTAAAAAAGTCGGGTTCTGCAAAATACATCCTTTCTTCTGTGAATTTTTTATTCTGGTCTTTGAGAGAAACCACGGTTTGGTTTCTGAATATGCGGGCTATGGTTTCCACTTCGGGGAACACACCCCGGATGGCATCTGCCGCAGGGGGACAGCAGGAGGCAAACCGAACGGCAGTCCCTTCCTCGCTGGTCCGCTCATACCGCAGGCGATAGATGCGCTCACTGTCCTCGTGGAAGCGGTCATAACTTCTCTCGAAACTCACGTAGTGCAGAATGAGCAGGCACGTTGCCATCCCGACCGCAAGCCCGAGGATATTGATGATCGAAAAAAGCTTGGTGCGCGTTAAATTCCTTAGCGCAATTTTGAGATAATGAGCAAAAATCATCGGAAATTCACCATACCACCGATAAGGTGAAAATTCTAGCATTTAATGAGATGCTCTGTGGTTTTTTCTTGTTGCTGGTAATCGGCAATCGTTTCGGAA